>RBWB01582520.1_pt1 | contig 14897 bp, 14 predicted proteins | sample 2014201 | NCBI WGS metagenome assembly RBWB01 (sample SAMN10133834, study PRJNA383868) | Human oral metagenome, whole genome shotgun sequencing project. | isolation source: supragingival plaque isolated from 88 juvenile twins | host: Homo sapiens | place: Australia
GATGGATTGCTATTAGTAGGACAAAAAGGCAAAGGTGATGGCTATGGCATTGGTAGTCCTGAGACTTATACGGTATTAGAAATTGCTCACTTATTTGGTGGTGAGATACAGATGCTACCAGAGCGAAAAGGCAATCGTATGACTGCCGAAGTAGTTACTAAAAAAACAGAAGCGCTTGGCTGGAAAGCTAAGAGACATATAAAAGAATTTATTGAAGAATTGAAATAAAAAATATAAATAAAAATGTTAGATAATAAATCTATTTTAATAACAGGAGGTACAGGTTCTTTAGGGAAAGCACTTACAAAGCATATTCTTACGCATTTTCCTAAAGTAAAGAAAGTTGTTATATTCTCTCGCGATGAGCAGAAACAATTTCAAATGGCTCAGGAATACTCAGAAAGTAAATACCCTCAAATGAGGTATTTCATAGGAGATGTTCGTGATAAAGAGAGATTAATGCGAGCTTTTAAAGGGATTGACTATGTGATACATGCCGCAGCAATGAAGCACGTTCCTATTGCAGAATACAATCCTGATGAGTGTGTAAAAACTAATATATATGGGGCTCAAAATGTTATTGAAGCTTGTTTAGCAACCAATGTACAGTGTGTTGTTGCCCTCTCTACAGATAAAGCTTGTGCTCCTATAAATCTTTATGGAGCAACTAAATTAGCTTCAGATAAGTTGTTTATTGCAGCTAATAATATAAAAGGAGATAATCCTATTCGTTTTTCTGTGGTACGCTATGGAAATGTGATGGGGTCTAATGGTTCGGTTATTCCTTTTTTTATTAAAAAGAAAAAAGAAGGTGTAATTCCTATTACTGATATGCAAATGACACGCTTTAATATTAGCTTGCAAGGGGGTGTTGATATGGTAATGCACGCCTTATTTAATGCTTGGGGAGGAGAACTTTTCGTGCCAAAAATTCCATCTTATCATATAGGAGATGTAGCTGAGGCTATTGCTCCTGAATGTGAGCATAGAGTGGTAGGTATTCGTCCAGGTGAGAAAATACACGAAGAGATGATCTCTGTTTCAGATGCCTTTTACACTTACGACTTAGGGAAATATTATGCTATTTTGCCTACTACTCCTCGTTGGAAAATGGAGGATTTTATAAAAGAATTTAATGCTAAAAAAGTTCCAGAAGGATTCTCATATAACTCTGGTAAAAATACAGAATGGGAAACTGTAGAATCTCTTAGACAATTAATACAAGAACACGTAGATACTACTTTTAAAGTATAAGAATATGCAAAGTGAAATTATTCCTTACGGTAAACAACATATTACAGAAGAAGATATTCAAGCTGTTATAGAGGCACTAAAAAGTGATTATCTAACTCAAGGTCCTCGTATAAGTGAGTTTGAAACTAATTTTGCTAAATATATTGGAGCAAAATATGCCGTAGCTGTAGCTAATGGTACAGCAGCACTCCATCTTTGCACAATGGCTTTAGGGGTAAAAGAAGGTGATAAAGTAATTACTACACCTTTAACCTTTGCAGCTTCAGCCAATTGTGTAAGATATTGTGGAGGAGAGGTAGTGTTTGGAGATATTGATAAAAACACCTATCTCTTAGATATACAGTCAGTAAAAAAACTTTTAGAAGCAGCTCCTAAAGGGACTTATAAGGGGATTATACCAGTAGATTTTGCAGGGCGTTCAGTAGATTTAGAAGATTTTAGAGCGTTAGCAGATGAATATAATCTATGGATTATAGAAGATGCTTGCCATGCGCCAGGAGGTTATTTTATTGATAAGGCTAATAAAAAACAATATTGTGGTAATGGTAACTTTGCTGATTTAGCGATCTTTTCTTTTCACCCTGTAAAGCATATTGCAGCAGGAGAGGGAGGAATGATAACCACTAATGATGAAGCTTTGTATAAAAAGCTCCTAATGTTACGCACTCATGGAATTACACGTGATACTGCTTTATTTACAAACTCTATTGCATTTGCAGGAGGAAAAGAGATATACCCTTCTTGGTATATGGAGATGCAAGTATTAGGTTATAACTATCGTATTACTGATTTTCAAGCGGCTTTAGGTAATAGCCAGCTACAGCGTGCTGATGAGGGATTAGAAAGGAGAAGGGCTATAGCTCAAAAATATAATACTGCTTTTGCTAATCTACCTTTTATAAAAGGACAATCGGGTATAGTTGAAGGACACGCTTATCATTTGTATGTTATAGAGGTTGAAGATAGATTAGGGCTGTATAACTATTTGAGAACTAAAAATATTTTTGCTCAAATACATTATATTCCTTGTCATTTAATGCCTTACTATCGTTCTTTAGGATGGAAAGAAGGTGATTTGCCTAAAGTTGAGAATTATTACAAACATTGTATGAGTTTGCCTATGTATCCTACCCTTACTGATGAACAGCAGGAGTATGTAATTTCAGAAATAAAGAAGTTCTATAATGAATAATATAAATAAACTTATATTAGGAACCGTTCAGTTTGGTTTAAAATATGGTATAAACAACTCTGTAGGGCAAGTTAGTAAAGAGGAAGTAAAAAATATCTTAGATTATGCTCATATTGTTGGTATAAAGACCTTAGATACAGCTGCTGGTTATGGGGATTCTGAAGAACGTATTGGTGATTATCATCACAATTCAAAAGATCCATTTCATATTATAACTAAGTTTAGCAAAGACACTACTATTAGTTGGGAAGACTCTCTAAAAGAGAGTATTAAGAAACTATATATAGAAAAAGTTGATGTAGTAATGTTTCATTCTTTTGAACATTATTATAGTCTAAAGTCTGAGCTACCTGCTATAATAAATAAAGGCAAAGGTTTTTATTTTGATAAAATAGGAGTTTCGGTCTACACTAATGATGAATTGGAACAATTGTTGTATGATGATAATGTAGAAGTTGTACAACTTCCTTTTAATTTATTGGATAATGAATCATTAAGGGCGGATATTTTAAAACAATTAAAAGAAAAAGGGAAAATAATTCATACTCGTTCTACTTTCTTGCAAGGATTGTTTTATAAGAATGTTAGTAGTTTAGGTAATAAATTTAATGATTTGATACCCTCATTAACGCTTATTAGCGAGTTAGTTAGAGAAAATAATATCAATATCAATGCTCTTGCTATGCAATATGTGCTGTCAAAAGACTACATAGATGGAGTATTGATAGGGGTGGATAGTTCTTCTCAATTAAAAGATAATATAGTATCTTTGCAAAGTAATATTAGTAAGGAAGTATTAGCAAAAATAGATAAAATAAAAATTAATAATACAGATTTGTTAAATCCGTCAAAGTGGTAACTTATGAAAATAGTTATTGTAACACAAGCAAGAGTAGGGAGTTCTCGATTACCTGAAAAGGTTTTAAAAAAAGTAGATGATAGACATACTTTATTGTCTTTACATTTAGAACGACTAAAAAAATCTAAATTAGCCTCTTCTATTGTGGTGGCCACTACAAATGAAAAAGGGGCTGAAAAAATAATATCTATAGCGAAAGAGGCAAATATCAAATCATATCAAGGATCAGTAGATGATGTATTGGATAGATTTTATCAGGCTGTTGTAGCTGAAAAACCTGACTATGTAGTACGTGTAACCTCTGATTGCCCGCTGATTGATGCTGAATTATTAGACAAAGCTATTGATAAAGCAGTAACTGAGCAATTAGATTATCTAATGTTAGATGAAAACTTCCCTGATGGGATTGATGTAGAGGTTGTTTCTTTCAAATCTTTGAAAGAGGCTTGGGATAAAGCAAATCTACCCTCAGAAAGAGAACACGTAACGCCTTATGTACGTAATAACTCTACAATCAAAGGGAAAGAGCTATTTAAAGGAGATATTTACCCATCAGAAGGACATTACAACAATTTCCGCATTACAGTTGATGAACCTACTGATTTAGAAGCTGTGAGGTGCTTAATAGCAAAATTAGGAACAGAAGAACCTTGGGAGTCTTATATACAATACATACAAAATAACCCTAAGGAATTTAAAAATCAAACAATTATACGAAATGAGGGGATGAAAAAATCTCTAAAAAAAGAATTAGAAATGGGAACAGGACAAGAACTTTACAAAAAAGCAAAAAAACTTATTCCAGGAGGTACTATGTTGCTTTCTAAAAGACCAGAAATGTTTTTACCAGATTTGTGGCCTTCTTATTACTCTAAAACTCAAGGCTGTCGCGTTTGGGATTTAGATAACAAAGAATATGTAGATATGACCTATATGGGAGTGGGTACTAATACCTTAGGTTATAACCATCCTGAAGTAGATGCTGTTGTAATGGATACAGTGAGAAAAGGGAATATGTCTACTTTAAACTGCCCCGAAGAGGTATATTTAGCTGAAAGATTAATTGAAATTAATCCTTGGGCTGATATGGTACGTTTTGGTAGAAGTGGAGGTGAAATTAATGCTGTCGCAATACGTATAGCTCGTGCTGCAGCAGGCAAAGATAATGTGGCGGTTTGTGGTTATCACGGTTGGCACGATTGGTATATCTCAATGAATCATAACAATTCTGAAGATAACTTAGGTAAACATTTGCTTGCTGGCTTGAGCCCTAATGGAGTACCTAAAAACTTGAAAAATAGTGTTTATCCATTTATGTACAATGATTTTGAAGAGCTAAAACAGCTTGTAGAAACAAAAGATATAGGGGTTATCAAAATGGAAGTTACTCGAAATATGGGACCCAAAGATAACTTCTTGCAAAAAGTAAGAGACCTCGCTACCCAAAAAGGTATTATCTTGATATTCGATGAATGTTCTTCAGGATTTAGAGAAACTTTTGGTGGTCTCTTCAAAAAATACGGTGTAGAACCCGATATGGCTGTCTTTGGAAAAACTATAGCTAATGGTTATGCACTTACTGCTGTTGTAGGTAAAAGAGAAATAATGGAAGCTGCCCAAACAACTTTTATTAGTAGTACTTTCTGGACAGAAAGAATAGGTCCTACTGCCGCACTGAAAGCTTTAGAAGTAATAGAAAGAGAACGTTCTTGGGAACGTATTACAGCTATTGGAAATCAAGTAAGAGAAGGTTGGCAAAAATTGGCTAAAACCCATAACTTAGAAATTTCATTAGCAGGAATACCAGCTCTTAGTACCTATAGTTTTGTATCGCCTAACTCTCAAAAATACAAAACTTATATTACCCAAGAAATGCTACAAAAAGGTTTCTTGGCAAGTACTAATTTCTATCCAAGTATAGCGCATACACAAGCTGAGATAGATAGTTATTTCAATGCCTTAGATGAGGTATACAAAGAAATAGCTCTTTGTGAAAAAGGAGAAAGAAATATCGACAACTTATTGTTAGGGCCGGTATCTCATTCAGGATTTGCTCGTTTGAACTAAAAATGATAGAATGGGAACCTATAGAGTTTTAAACCAGCAAATTGTTACTGATGGTGAATACAGCTTAGTACCTATTAGGTATGAAGATAGATGGAGGATTATGCAATGGCGCAATGAGCAAATATATCATTTGCGCCAAGCAAAACCTCTAACTGAAGAACAACAAGAATACTATTTCACCAATGTAATAGCAAAGCTTTTTGACAAAGAACAACCTGACCAAATTCTATTTTCATATTTAAAGAAAGGAGAATGTATAGGTTATGGTGGTTTAGTACATATCAATTGGACTGACAAAAATGCGGAAATATCCTTTATTATAAATACAGTCCTTGAAAAAGAAGAATTTGATTTTCATTGGAGGAAATATCTTACGTTATTAGAGCAAATAGCCTTTAATGATTTAGCTTTTCATAAAATATATACTTATGCTTTTAATTTGCGACCCCATTTGTATAACGCTATAGAAAAAGCTGGTTTTGTGTATGAAGCAACTTTAAAAGAAGATTGTTTATTCGAAGGGAAATATATAGATTCTATCATTCATTCTAAGATTAATCAAACGAGTTTAAGATCTATTAATAAAGATGATTTAGAAATAACTTATGAATGGGCAAAAAATAAGAATATTAGAAGATTCTTTATAGATAGTAATCCTATACCCTATGAAACTCATAAGGGATGGTTTGAAAAAAAATTATTTGATGAGAAGTGTATATATTTGATATTTGAAAATACTTTGAACATCCCTATGGGATCTGTACGAGTTGATATTGAGGAAGGAGAAGGAGAAATTAGTTATTTATTAGATGAAAAATTTCAAGGAAGAGGATTGGGGAAGATTTTATTAAGACAACTTGAAGACTATCTTATAGCTAATGATGGAAAAATAAATACTCTTATTGGGAAAGTTTTGAAAGGAAATATTTCTTCCATCACTGTCTTTAGAGGTTTAAATTATAGAGAATTTGAAAAAGAAGATTACTTCTTGTTTAAAAAAATACTTAGAGAATAGATATATGGGGAAGAATATTATTCTTACAGAAAAAAAATGGAATAAAAATATAATAGATACTTTAGAAGCTAAATTCCCTTCATTATCTTTTGAATTGATATCTTCTAAAGAGGACTTTTCTCAAGAATCTTTAGAAAATAAAAGTATAGGAAAAATTTTTATTCCTCATTGGTCATATATCATTCCAAAGAAAATCTATGAAAAATATGAGTGTATCGTTTTTCATATGACTGATTTGCCTTTTGGGAGAGGAGGAAGCCCTTTGCAAAATTTAATAAGTAGAGGTTATACTGAAACTAAAATTTCAGCACTCAGAGTTACTAAAGGATTAGATGCTGGGCCTATCTATTTGAAAAAAAACTTAAGCCTATTAGGTACTGCTGAAGAAATTTTCATCCGAGCTAATAAAGTAGTAGAAGAGATGATAATTGAAATCATAGAGAAAAATCTTCAACCTCAAGAGCAAGAAGGAGAAGTAACTCTATTTAAACGTAGAACTCCTGAAATGAGTGATATATCAGGAATAGATAATATAAACAAATTGTTTGATCACATACGTATGCTTGATGCTGAGGGTTATCCTCAAGCTTATTTAGAAACGGATGAGTTTCGCTTTGAGTTTAACAGAGCCTCATTAAAGGCTGATAATAGTATAATTGCTGATGTTAGAATATTTAAAAAATAAAAAGATACTTGTAGTGGTAGCACATCCTGATGATGAACTATTAGGATTGGGAGCCACAATGCATAGGCTTATCTCCCAATACAATTGTCAAACACGTGTTGTAATTTTAGGAGAAGGTATTACCTCTCGTTCTGATAACAGAGATGTAGAGAAATGGAAAGAAGCTTTAGCTATTCATAAACGCAATATAGTAGAAGCTCAAAAAGCTATAGGATATCATTCAGTGGGTATCTATGATTTTCCTGATAATAGATTTGATACAGTTGCACTCTTAGATATTATAAAAGTTGTCGAAAAAGAAAAAGAAGATTTTTGTCCAGAAATTATTTTCACTCACCACGGAGGTGATGTAAACGTAGACCACCAACGCACTTTCGAAGCAGTTATAACAGCCTGTAGACCTATGGAAAATGAAAAGGTAAAAACAATTATTACCTTTGAAACTCCATCAGGAACAGAATGGCGTGCCTCTTCAGACCCTAAACAATTCATACCTAATGTGTTTGTTGAAGTTTCTGAACAAGATATCTTAGCTAAGATTAAAGGAATGGAGAGCTATGAGTTTGAGAAAAGAGCATATCCGCATCCTCGTTCACCAGAAGCTCTTAAAATATTAGCACAACAAAGAGGGGTGATGGTAGGCAAGAAATACGCTGAAAGTTTTATGATTATTAGAAATATTTGCTAACTATGAAAAGAGTATTTATTATAGCTGAATTATCAGCAAATCATAACCATAGTATTGAAAATGCTATTGCTACTATTCGTGCTGCAAAAAGAGTAGGAGCTGATGCCATAAAAATACAAACTTATACCCAAGATACAATGACTATTGATTGTAAAAAAGATGACTTTAAAATACAACATGGTACAGTTTGGGATGGGCAATATCTTTATGACCTCTACAAAGAAGCCTATACTCCTTGGGAATGGCATAAAGAGCTCTTTGAAGTAGCTAAAGAAGAAGGTATTACTTGTTTTTCAACCCCTTTTGACAAAACAGCAGTAGATTTGTTAGAAAGTTTGTCTTGTCCTATTTATAAAATAGCTTCTTTTGAACTGACAGATATACCCCTCATAGAATATGTAGCTTCTAAAAAGAAACCTATTATAATGTCTACTGGTATAGCAACTTTTGAAGAGATTGAAGCAGCAGTAAGAGTCTGTAAAGAACAAGGTAATGATGATATTACCTTATTGAAATGTACCTCTCAATATCCAGCACGCCCTGAAGACGCTAATTTATTGACTATTGCTGATATGAAAAAACGTTTTGGGGTGAAAGTAGGATTGTCAGACCATACAATGAGTGTAGAAGTTCCTATGCTTTCAGTAGCTTTAGGAGCAGAAGTAATTGAAAAACACTTTATATTGGATAGATCTATAGGAGGTCCTGATGCACACTTTTCATTGAACGAAGAAGAGTTTGCTGCAATGGTAAGAGCCGTAAGGAGTGCAGAACAAATAATTGGTAAAGTAGATTATGAAATGACTCCTTCAAAGGAAAAAAGCAGGAGTTTTTCCCGTTCGCTATATGTAGTAGAAAACGTTAAAAAAGGAGAGATAATCACTGAGCAAAATGTACGCTCTATCCGACCAGGTTATGGCTTAGCACCTAAATATCTAAAAGAGATTTTAGGGAAAACTTTCTCAAAAGACCTTGAAAAAGGAGAAAGAATGAGTTTGGAATTTGTAGAGAAGAAGTAAAAAATTATATGAGGCGTCTATTAAAAGATAGTACTATTTACTTAATAGGAGAAATTATCTCAAAAATAATCCCTTTTCTGTTGATTCCTTATTTATCTAGAAAATTAGGAGTTGCAGGGTATGGAGAACTTTCTTATTACCAAACTTATACAGCTTTGTTTGTTATTTTATTTGGATTGGCACAAGAAGGATCTGTTACTCGTTATTTCTATTTTTATGGAAAAAATGCTTTAGACTTAATTGTAAGAACCGGCTATCTTTATACTATCTGTATTGCCTCTTTAAGCTTTTTAATATGCTTATTTTTTAAATCCGAAATATTATTATATTTAGTTCTTGCTGCTGTTTTTGAGGTGTTTGTTACAGTTCAATTGAGTATTAGGCAATGTCAAAAACAAGCCTTTCCTTATGTTGTTATTCAAATATTATCAGGAGTATTATCTTTATCTATTACTATATTTTTATTAGAGTTTTTCAAAACTAATCTAGTTGAAAAAAGAATTCTAGCCATTCTTACTTCTAATGCTTTAGTGTTTGTAATATCATATTTCTTTTTGTATAGAACAAAAGTAAAGAAAAGAAAATTTAGTATTAATAACTATAAAATAGCATTTCTATATATATTAAGTTTAGGGATACCTATGGTCTTTCATCATTTGAGTTTCTATATAAAAGGACAAGTGGATAGAATTTTTATATATCATAAGTTTAGTGAGGTGGATTTAGGTTTATATGCAATGGGAGCGAATATAGCTATGATTTTACTAACAGTTATTAGTGCTATAAATAAAGCTACTTTACCCTATTACTATGAAGCAATAAAGAAGAGCAAGATAACATTACAGCAAATACATAAATGGGCCTTATTTTCCTTACTAATAACTCTCCTAGTGAGTTTTATTATCTCTATAATTCCTGAATCTTTTATTATTTGGTTTTTAGGTGAGCAGTTTGAGGGGACAAAATATTATATTATAGTATTTTCTATTTCTGCTACATTATTTATTCCGTATGTTATATTGGCTAACTATTTATTTTATTATGGGAAAAATAAGCAAATTGCTTTTTGTTCTATCTTGTCAACTCTTATTTATATAGTATTACTAATTTGTTTAACCTTTACAAAAATAGAATATATCCCTTTTGCAAGTATTTTTGGTGCACTATCTATTTTACCTATTTTATATCTTTTTACTAAAAAAATATCTATAAATTATGACAATGATAACACTAATTAAAAAAAATCTCAAACTCTTTTTTCAAACATTTGAATCGCTATTAAAAACTTTCTTATTTTCAGATTTTAAGTCAAAAGAAGAATTACTAGTTACTAGTAAAAGAAAACAAAATACAAAAATTAGAATTCTAGGTAATGGTGATTCTTTAAAAGAAGGAGGGTTTATAAATAGAGACTATGATTATATGGTGCTAAATGATTACTTCCTCTCTGAAAGTTATTATGAAGTAAAACCATTATATTACTTAGTAGCTGACCCTTATTATTTCTATACAGAAGAAGGAATTAACAAAATAAAAGAGATTACCTCAATTACTGATTGGGAAATGTATCTATTTATACCCTATATTAAAGGTAAAAATTCTTTCTTTAAAAAAATGGAGACAGAGTGTGTGAAAATTTGTTTATATAATTCTTATTCTTTTGAAGGATTCGCAAGAGTGAAATATTTTTTCTTTGATAAAATGTTAGCAATGCCATCAATACAAAATGTTCTTGTAGGGGCTATAATGGTTTCTATTTGGTTGGATTATAAAACAATAGAACTATATGGAGTAGAGCATTCTTGGTTGGGATTATTATCTGTAGATAAAGATAATAATGTACGTATTCAAGACAAACATTTCTACGATAAAGAAGAAGTCTCTAAAACTATTTTTAAAGGGTATGATGAAAAACCATTGAAACTACATGAGGTTTTATATGCTTATGGTAGAATGTTTGAATCTTATTGGGAAATAAAAGATTATATTAAGGATAGGAATATTAATATCATCAATAAAAGTCCTAATTCTTTTATAGATTCATTTAAGAAATATTAGAAAATGAGTAAGTTGAGAAATATAATAATTTTTTTTTACTATCTACTTAAGTATGATATTGATTTGCAGAATATTTTCTGTATAAAAAATAATAGTAACATCAGTAAAAAAGCAAAGTTATATAGCCCCTATCGTATAAATAAAGTAGAAGTTGGAGATTATACTTATATAGGGGATAATGCAATTATTTCTTATACCAAGATAGGGAAATATTGTTCAATAGGGCCTAATTTTTTATGTGGATGGGGGATACACCCTCTTAATGGGATTTCAACATCACCTATGTTCTATTCTACTAAAAAACAAAATGGATATACTTTATCTAAAGAGGATAAAATACAGGAACGGAAACCTATTATAATAGGTAATGATGTTTTTATAGGAACCAATGTTACTATTTTAGATGGAGTTACTATAGGTAATGGAGCAGTTATAGGAGCAGGAGCAGTTGTTTCAAAGGATATTCCTCCCTATGCTATTGCGGTCGGGTGTCCTATAAGAATATTAAGATATAGATTTGAACAAGAGGTAATAGATGAATTAGAAAAGATACAATGGTGGAGTGATAGAGAAAATCTTCCTTTAGTTGAGAAATATTTTTTCGAAATAGATAAATTCATAAATGAACTAAAAAAATAATTATATGTTTAAAATAATATTTAGAGCAATCATTTTACCATTGAAAATTTATAATTTTATTTGGAATTACATCATGTTTAAGATTAATAGAGTAGAACATAAAAACTATCTAATAAATGGAAAAATTGAAATTCGTAATTGGGGGAAAATAGTTATTGGGAATAAATTCATTGCAAATTCGGGGAAGATGGATAATCCTATAGGAGGTGATACTTGCCTAAGATTTATAATACAAGATAAAGGGATCTTAGAAATTGGAGAAAGTGTTGGGATATCAAATTCTACTATTGTCTGTTGGGAGAATATAAAAATTGATGACTATGTATTTATTGGGGGAAGCTGCAAAATATGGGATACAGATTTTCATTCAATAGATGCAGAAGAAAGACGTTTGTTAGGAGATAGAGAAACAAAAACAGCTCCAATTCATATAAAAAAATATGCTTTTATAGGAGGGAATACTATAATTCTTAAAGGCGTAACAATTGGAGAAAAATCTATAGTTGAAGCAGGAAGTGTTGTAACAAAGGATATTCCTGATAATGAAATTTGGGGAGGAAATCCCGCTAAGTTTATAAAAAAGTATCCCAATGAACAATAACCCTATTATCTCTATTATCACTATCTCTTATAATGCGGTGAGGGATATAGAAAATACAATTTTATCAGTCCTTAACCAAACCTATCCTAATATTGAGTATATCATTATAGATGGAGGTAGTTCTGATGGTACCCTTGATATTATCAAAAAATATCAAGATAAAATTACCTATTGGGTAAGTGAACCTGATAAAGGTATTTATGATGCTATGAATAAGGGAACACTAAAAGCTACAGGAATGTGGCTTAACTTTATGAATGCAGGAGATACTTTTTATGATGAACAAGTATTAGAAAAAGTATTTAAGGATAAAGATTGGAGTAATGCTGATGTGATCTATGGAGATGTAGTATATGTACATCCTGATAGAGAAGATATAAGAAAAGCTGCTCCTTTAAAAAGAATAAAAGTAGGTATTCCTTTTTGTCATCAGAGTGCTTTTGTGAAAACAAAGCTTCAGCAAAAATATCTCTTTGATACTACTTATAAAATCTGTGCTGATTATAATTTTTTTCACACATTACACAAAAAAAGATATTCTTTCAAATATAAAGAACAGATAATTGCCAAATATTTGGCTGGTGGTTTTTCATCTAGTACGATTCCTCTATATTTAGAAGAATGGAAAGTTTCAGGATGGCAGAATAGTTTTCATTTTATTATAAGAATTATTTGGTATTTTTTAATAAGAAAAAAATAATGAAATTAAGTGTTGTTATACCTTTATTTAATAAAGAAAAATCTATCCAAAGGGCTATTAATAGTGTTTTGTTACAAACATATAAAGATTTTGAGTTACTTGTGGTAGATGATGGTTCTACAGACAATAGTTTATCAGTAGTAAAAGGAATTGTCAATAATAAGCTATTTGTGTATACACAAAAGAATCAAGGAGTTTCTGTTGCGAGAAATGAGGGGATAAGATTATCTAAAAGTCAGTATGTATGTTTGTTAGATGCTGATGATGAATGGGAAAGCAATCACTTAGAGAATATAGTTAAGTTAATAGAACAAGAGCCTAATGCTGGATTATATCTATCTCGTTTTGCAGAATATGATTCTCAAGGTAAGTATTTCTTAGGGAATATATCTTTGACAACACCATATTTCGGGGAAATACTAGATTTTTTTAAAACATTTGCAAATAGTCGTTCATTAGTATGCTCTTCAAATAGTTGTATTAATAAAGTTTTTTTTGAACAACTTGAAGGAGGATTTCCAGTAGGTAGAAAAGTTGGAGAAGATATATATGTATGGCTAAAAATAGCTCTTATATCAAAAGTTTTATTTTCATCAGAGATAACAAGTTTAGTTCATAGAGATGCTGAAAATAGAACACAGGATAGAATTACTACTTTAGAAATAGGCTACCATCATTTATATTTTTCAAAAAATATTTGCAGAATAGACTTAGATGAAGATAAAAAAAAATCATTAATTTATTTCTTAATTAAAAATGCATTTATACAAGTAGGAGGTCTATTAGAGAAAGATAATAGGAGAGCAGCAAGAGAAAATGCCAAAAAAAGTATAAATTATAATGTTTTATTGGGTACTTTTCTATATTTGTGTACGTTTTTGCCGAGTTTTATATTTAGTTTAGTTCGTAATGTAAGAAATAAAATAACAACATCATTACAAAAATGATAAAAAGTGTAATAAAAAATATTGTATTTTTGACAGGATGGACATTTCCTCTAATTATTCTACCTTTCTCTCCTTTAATAAGTTTTCTAGCATCAGTTTTCACACTTATTTTTTACTCTCCTTTTTTGGGAAGAGTTAATAGGGTGTTAATAACTTCTATAGGTCTGTTTTCTCTAGTGTATATTTTTGGCTCAAGATTTTATATAGAGGAGATAAAAGCTGATTTGTCTATATATTATAATGCCTTTTTAATTATTAAAAAAAATCCTTTATCCGAAGTGCTTTTTGGTTTTCTAATATTTGGTGGAGGATTAGAATTTGGGATAGTAGTTTTATATAAATTATATTCATTCTTATTTAGTGATATTACAGCTATAGATATTTCTATTTATAATAAAATAATTTGTTCTATTGGATTATTAATATGGTATGAGTTTTACGGACAAAAAAGAATACCACAAGAGTATAAAGCTATTTGTGTTGCTTTTATACTTATCTTTCTTTCGATATCTACTTTTGGTTTTTTACAGAGGCAGGCATTAGCAACAATTTTTGTTTTATTTGCCTTGGAAGTAAAAAAGAAAAGATATCTCATTTTTTTTACTATTTTAGCATCTATTTTTCATTTAACAAGTTTATTTATTATTTTTATATGGAAGTATTTGCTCTCAAAAACATATACAAATAAAATATTTATAAAAAGTGCTTTTCTCTTTCTCATCATAAGGTTCTTGTTTGTTACGATTATTTTTGTAGCAGTTCCATTAGGAATTAATAAGATTGTATTTTATGTAGAAATGATGGATACTTTTGCTATCACCTCTTATCGCTTTTTAGTTTTATTATTTTTACTATTAGTGACGACTTTATTATTTGTGAAAAATAATTCAATAAAATGGAAAACACCTATTATTATTTTGAGCCTATTCCATATAATCTTTTTAGGAGTGCCATCTCTTTCAGAACGAATTAATTTTGTTTTTTTATACTTATATGGTTATTTTTTGTTTGTAATGTTATATAAGAAATTTTTTAAGGAACTTTGTTTTCTCTTGTTTATATATATACTATATTTTACATTAGAAAAGATGAATATTACATCTTTAGCAACTGATGCCTTTTGGTCTCGCTATCCTGTATTTTCATTTGAACCTTTTTACTATTTGAATTATT
>RBWB01582522.1_pt1 | contig 14885 bp, 9 predicted proteins | sample 2014201 | NCBI WGS metagenome assembly RBWB01 (sample SAMN10133834, study PRJNA383868) | Human oral metagenome, whole genome shotgun sequencing project. | isolation source: supragingival plaque isolated from 88 juvenile twins | host: Homo sapiens | place: Australia
CGCGTGCGCCGGAGTATTCGATGCGCGTGACGGTAAACAGCGCGGTCGAGGTCGACGGCACGGCGGATATTGCAGAGGCGCAGGTGCAGTTCTACCCGAGCGCACACGAGGGCGATGAGGCATATGCTATTGACAGCGAAGAACTGCGCGCATTCTTTTATCCGCGGGTGCGGGAGTTTATGAGGGGGATAGATAATAATGGCGAAATCTTCCCCTTCCCGGGGACGTGACACGGCGTGACACGGGATTTTGGCGCATAGCTGTGTCATATCGAAAAACACTGCGCTTGACGTAGCTCTTAACTACGCCGGCGCTTGTGTTTTTCTCATTCCTTGCTCTGCATCCAAACTTCCGTGTCACTCAGGTTACGGGCTAAGACGGGATTTTCGCGCATCGCCGGGTCATTTTCATGCGGCGGTGCGCTACGCCGTCGGAACGTCTCGCATCAGGTGTATCGCCGTGTAGTGAGCTGCGGCGAACGGGTATCTTATCGAAGCTGCGGAGCATTTACCCGTAGGGCGGCGCGGCTCGTTGCCCGTTGATGAGGGGATGTGTTAGAGCGCCGCTTTGCAGTCCGAAGGACTGTGCGGCGGAACGAACGAGATAATGATACATACCTGCCGCGTCGTTTGCTAAGCAGCGAGAAAGATACCCTGAGACGCACACAAATCCTACGTTTCCCCAAACACTTTCATATCGCACGGCGTTTGCCGCAGCGATTTTTAAGCCCCGCTTTTTCGAGAGGGTAAATGCCAAGCGGCTCCGATAACTTTTCCCTCCGCGTCACGCCTAGAAAGGACACGCCCATGCAAGACGATTTCAATATTTTTTGGCAGAACAACGACTGCGCGCTTGCGCTGTTCGACGATCTTGCCGCACGCATGGAACGCGGCGCCTATGACGACGAATACCTCGCGCGCCTGGGCGCCTACCAAGAGGAGCGCCCGGACACGGCACATTTTTACATCTTCGCGGCGCGGTATCTCGCGGGACACGGTAGATTCAACGCCGCACTCCTGCTCGCCGAGCGCGCCTACCGTCTGCGCCCAGTGAACTACGAGGTGTGGAAGCTGCTCGCGGAAATTTATAGACATCTCGGCAGATACCTCGCCGCCGTCACGATGGAGGGCTATGGATACAGCCTCTATGAAGGGCACAAACCTCAGCTCGAGCTCCCCTCCCCGGAGATGCTGCCCGAAGCGCTGAACCGTCTCGCCGTCGCGCTCGGTCCCGGGAACTATGCCCCGCTCGCGCCGCACCGTCCGTTCTATCATGACGGAGAATTGACGTTCCGCCGCGACGTGTTCGTCGGCGAGACGCTCCCGCTCACGATGCCGCAGGGCAGCGACCGTTTCTATGTCGGATGCTATGCAGAAAAATGTTTTCTCTCGGAAAAGGGCGCGCTGATCGAACAGTATCGTCACGACAATCTCTTTGCACTCTACGGGCACCACGACTTCGTCTTTGATTTTCAAAAGGCACACGAAGCAATCAATACCGTTCATATCGAGGTGCCGGAGGGGCGAGAGATCATTCTGCCGATTGCAGGCACACACTCCCTGCAGGAGTGCCGTATCGAGACCGGCTCGGATGCGGAGGACATTCTCCTCGGCAAATGGGCATTCAGCAATTATCGCCTGAGCGAGAGTGCGACGCTCACCGCAAGCGAGACATTCGCCGTCGGCACGCCCATCCACCTCGGGCACGATCCGCACCGCAAAAAACTCGTGCTGAACATCCTCGTGGACGGGCTTTCATGGGCGGCGGCGCGCACGCGATTCCCGGCGTGTATGCCGCGCATCGCGGAGTTCTTCTCGCGCGGCGTCATCTTTGATCAGAATTTCTCTACGTCCGAGCACACACTCCCCGCGCTCCCCGCCATCGAGACGGGACGCTATCCGCAGCGCATCCATATCTTTAACGAAAAGGACAGCCACGAGCTGCCGCTCGATATACCGACGCTCTCAGAGCAGATGAAGAGCCTCGGCTACTACTGCGCCGCCCCTATGGCGAGCGGGTTCGGCATCTACAACGGCGTCATGCGCGGCTACGACCGCATCGTCTCCGCGTCATGGAAAGGCGCTTCCTACGAGGGCGTCGATCGCACGATCCGCCAGATCGAGGCGCTCGAGGAAGTGGATCAATTCCTCCTGCTGCATGTGATGGACGTCCACCCATGGGACGGCAAGGACTTTAAGTTTGACCCCACCGTCGAGGCGCGGCTCTCTCTCAAAGAGCGCAGGCTTACCCCGGGCAAAGGGCGCACCGCGAGCGTTCGCCTGCTTCCGACGAAGGTCTACCAAGAGGAATTTTGGGCAAGCCTGAGGAATGTAGACCGCACGATCGGCAGCCTGCTCGCGTACATCGCCGACCGCTATGATGAGGACGAATATATCGTCAACCTCTACAGCGATCATGGACTGCCCTGCTTTGGTGCGGCAGATGTGTGCACCCGTTTTGATCTCGCACGCGAGGTGCAGACAAGCGCGATATGGATGATGCGCGGCGCGGGTGTGCCCGCGTGCGGTATTGTCGATGAGCTGACAAGCATTGTCGATATTTACCCCACGCTCGGACACCTCTGTGGGTTTCCTGTGCCGGAGGACGTCGACGGGAATCTGCCCGCGGTGTTCGGCGGGCGGGAACGCGACGTCGTATACAGCGCGCTGACCTTCCCCGGGCAGACGTTCAAGCTCGCCGTGCGGTCAAAGACGCACGCGTTTCGTCTCGAGACGCAGGACACGGCGGACGAGGACGGCACGGTGGATTTTCGCATCGCGCGTACGGGCATCTACCCGCGCGGGCATGAATGGGAGGACGGGTACGAGGCGGACAGCGCGGAGCTGCGCGCGTTCTTCTACCCGCGTGCGCGGGCGTTTGTGGAGGGATTTGCGAGTAATGGAGAGCTTTTTCCCTCAATGAAGAAGACGTGACGCGGGATTTTCGCGCATAGCGGTGTCACCGTCGTTGCGCCGTTATCCTTCGTACCGCGCGTCTTTTTCCGCAGCAATTAAGCCCCTCTGTTTTCGCATGGCAAATGCCAAGCGGCTCCGATAACTTTCCCCTCCTGCATCACTCCTCATATAGAAAGGGACATCAACCATGGACGTCAAAGATTTTGTCAACATCCTCGGTGCAGATTTCTTCGCCGGCGTGCCGGACTCAAAGCTCCGTCCGCTTGTTGATTATCTCATAGAGACCTGCGGCAGCAACAATGCATCCCACGTGATCGCTGTGAACGAGGGCAGCGCCGCGGCGCTCGCGGCGGGCTATCATCTCGCGACGGGGAAAACACCTGTCGTTTATCTCCAAAACAGCGGGCTGGGGAACATCGTCAATCCGCTGCTCTCACTCCTCGACCGCGCAGTCTACGGCATCCCGTGCATCTTCGTCATCGGCTGGCGCGGCGAGCCGGGACTGCACGACGAGCCGCAGCATCTCCTGCAGGGGCGGCTCACCGAGCCGCTCCTCGATACGATGGGTGTAACGACACGCGTCCTCACACAGGAGACGACGCCCGCAGAGCTCGCGCGCATGATGGAGGAGGTACGCCCGTATATCGCAGCAGGCGGACAGGCAGCATTCCTCATCCGCGAAGGCGCGCTCACGTATCCAAAGCAGAAATATGAAAACCTCTTTCCCATGCGCCGTGAAGATGCCGTCGCCGAAATCCTCAATAGCGCAGGAGACGCCGTTATCGTCGCGACAACGGGCAAGACGGGACGCGAGCTCTTCGAGCTGCGTGAGGCGCGCGGCGAGGGTCATGCCCGTGACTTCCTCACCGTCGGCTCGATGGGACATGCAAGCGCCATTGCCCTCGGCCTCGCCCTTCACCGCCCGCAGCGCCGCGTCATCTGTATCGACGGCGACGGCGCGGCGCTGATGCATATGGGGGCAATGGCGACCATCGGCGCCATCGCGCCTGAGAATCTTGTCCACATCCTCCTCAACAACGAGGCGCACGAATCCGTCGGCGGCGCGCCGACAGTCGCAGACTCAATGAACTTCCTCCACATCGCCGAAGCCGTCGGCTACCGGCGCGTCCGCAGTGCCGATGATCCCGGCTCGCTCCGCCGTGCGCTGCAGGATATTCAGGAACACAGGAAACTCACCTTCCTTGAGGTGCGCATCGCCATCGGATCACGCAGCGATCTCGGACGCCCTACAACGACGCCCGCAGAAAATAAAGCGGCACTAATGCAGACACTGCACTGATACCGTATATACAATAACAGGGCGACAGCACTTTATTCGTGCTGTCGCCCTGTTATTTTTATTGAAGATAGCTAATCCGCGGTTAGAATCCCCAGCGGATGCCGGCATCCACGCGCCAGTCGGTCTTGATATCGCCGCCGAAGGTTTTTTCAAAATCACCGTAGACACTGCACTTATCACTGAGCTTCAGCGTCCCGCCGATCTGTGCGCCGACCCAGGTGTCCTTGAACTCCTGCGATGCACGGTTGGTATTGACGCTGTCCGAGAACGTGGTCTTCATGTCCCCGGAGAACTCATGATAGAGCGAAAGCTTTGCGAACACCGTACTGCGTGCCGTCTCCTGCCCGACGCCGATGCCGATGCGGCCGATGAGACTGTTCATCGCGCCCTGCCGGATACTGAGGGCGTTCGCCGCGCCGTTGAGGCTTGCCTTATAGTCGACACCGTTCAGATGTGTGTAGATCAGCTCGGCCTGCGGCTCGATAAAGCCGCCGCCCTTGTACTTGATACGTTTTCCATACTCCGCAGAGAGCGTTTCCGCCCATGTATGGCAGTCGCCGCGCACGATGTCTCCGCTCGTATTATAAACGCTGTATTCCGTGCCGAGTCTGCCGACCTTTGCGATGAGATCAACATAGTCGCCGCTTTTTCCCGTCCATGTGCCGTAGATGCCGAGGTTTCCCTCTTTGCTCTTTCCGCTGCCGTTTGCAAATCCGGCGCTGCCCTTCATATAGCTTGCCGCAAGGCCGACGCGCCACTGCGGAGATACCTGCCGGTCATGACCGACCTGCACCGTATGATAGTTCATATGGAAGTTCGTATTGTCCTTATCGCTGCTAGTCTTTCCGCGGTAAAAACGCACCCACGTCCCCGTCTGCTCCGGCGATAGGCGCAGATCGCCCATGCGCTTCATGAGGTCGTTGGCTTCCGCACGAAATGCCATTGCAGAGGCTGCCATCGCAGATTTTGCGCTGCTCATGATGAGTGTTTCTTTTGGCCCGTAAGTGATGCGGTTTTCATCCGGAACCGCTGCGCCGAGCATCGCCTGTCCCGTTGCGTCGTCATAGGACAACATGCGCCGCGCCCATGGCGTAATCGCGCCTTCGGCGATCTCCGCCCTGCCCGTGATGTTCTTCTCGCCGCTCTTATATCCTTCGTAGTAGAATTTATGTGCGAGCGATTCGAGCGCTTCTTTATATTTCGATGTGTCGAGCCCGTTGCCGGAGGTGCGCAGGGTGACACCGCTGCCTGCGGCGGCATTTTTAACGACAAAATCTCCGCCGACAAGCGTCGTGGCATCCGGCGCCGTGCGGTCATAGCAGACATTGGTAAATCCATCATAGTGGTTGATCGTGATGGAGCGCGCATCCTTTTGGAAGATCCTGCCCGCATGGTCGGCATCCACACCGCCATGGAGCGAGCGCAGCTTACTGCCGGTAAATGTCGTTCCCATCATCGCGCCCCATGAAGCATTGTGCCATGCTGCACCGTTCTGCAGATAAAGATTGAATCCGGAGGCTTCTCGAATCGCCTTCTTATCCGGTTCGGTTGCGCCCGTTTTCCCTTTCTCTTTATAGTGATCCAGCACGATGCCCTTCATGACAGAATCCGCTGTCGTCAGTCCCAGATTGATCCGTGTCGGCGTGTTGCCAAATGTGGTAGCCGTTCCCTCTCTGTCAATAAGCCCGACATTGCCGTAAATCTCCGTTTTTCGGCTGCCCGCACCGATGACATTGCCGTCCTTGTCGAGCTTTACATTCATATTGACGGTCGCTTCTTCGGCATTGAGTGCAAAATGCGGGATATTATGATCTCTGTTGATATTAATCTTCCCGCCGCCGCCAATCGTCACCGTAGAGCGCGTTCCGGCACGAACACCTGTCCCATCCGATTCGATATCCACATCTCCCGTGACGAGAACATTGCCGCCCGGCGTATCGCCGTCATAGTTGAGCATCGCAGAGATGCCGCTGACATAGTAGTGAGACAGAAAACTGGCTCCCGACTGCTCCGGCACCCGCACACGAATCGTTGCGTTGCCGTTGATGACTACATGACCATGGTTCAGCGTTCCGATGCCGCAGGTCACAGCAGGATCTATATCCCCATCTCCTGTGGGGGCCTTCCAATACTTGCTGGCAATATTGACTTCTACATCGCCGTTCACACGCACGGTCTTATGATTAGAAGAACCGGAAATGATGCCGTAGGAGTCTTCTGCATGCGGACGAGAGGTTCGATCTACGTTGACAATCACCTTTTTTGCTGTGATATTCACATTATGGAGATTTGCGTAGTAGTTCGGGTCAGCTTTATAACCGCGTCCTCGGTAACTCTGAATACCAAGATTCTCCTTTGAATTGAGCGTGAGCGTCACGCCGGGTGCATTGACATTGACATCTGCACTATTTCCCGTGATGGATTTCGTATTTATCGTGCTGTCTTTTGTAAATGTGTAGGTCTTTGTGGCTGAGTCCCAGACATGATGTCTGGCAAAGTCACTCTGTAATGTCGTCGTTGGCTTTCCATCAATTTGTCCTTTATTGAATACCGTTGTTGTCTGCTCTTCCGCCGATGCCGTTCCGCACGCACTAACCCCCATCAGCGCCATAAGTACCAGTGCCGTAAGTCTCCGCTCTCTTTTTTCGAATTTCACGTTTTTTCTTCCTCTCGAACAATCAATACTCTGTGAAAAAATGCACATGCGTTCTTGTTAATATTTCGTCTTTTCCTCCTCTCCGAACGTATCCCCGGCGAGCGATATAAAAAAACCTCTGCCCAAAGAGGCAGAAGCATATGAATGGCACGACAATACAGCCGTATATGAATCTCCTCCCTGTCGCTCGCAGGTGGTAACGGTGACCTCTGAACAGGCAGGTCTTCTGACTCCAAATCATCGTGCGTCTTCCCGGGGGATGCCCAGTGACTATATGCAGCTGCACTCCTTGATACAGCGGCGGGACCGTGTCGGATTTGCACCGACTTCCCTATGAATCCTTACGGAACCTGTTCGTTTATGTGGTTTTGTGAATTTCAGGCGACATTATATCATTGTTTTACGATAGAATCAATATATGGGACAATATTTTATTGAAAAATCATGAATATTATTCATAATATAAATTTGTCATAAGTATAAAAAATTCCCCTACATTAAATGCAGGGGAATTAAATATTTACTTCACATAATTCAGTGGCGAACCGAATGCCTCACACAGCGTCGAGCGCCGCGCTGACGTCGGCGAGGAGGTCGTCGATGTGCTCGATGCCGACGGAGAGGCGTACGGTGCCGGCGTTGATACCGGATGCCGCGAGCTCCTCCGCGCTCATCTGAGAGTGCGTCGTGGTCGCGGGGTGGATGACGAGCGACTTCACATCCGCGACGTTCGCGAGGATGGAGAACAGCTCGAGTTTATCGATGAAGCGGTACGCCTCCTCTTGTCCCCCCTTGATGTCAAAGGTAAAGATGGAGATGCCGCCGTGCGGGAAGTACCGCTCGTAGAGGGCATGATCCGGATGCGAGGGCAGCGCGGGGTGGTTGACCTTCGTGACCTTCGGGTGTTTGCTGAGGAAGTCGACGAGCTTCAACGCGTTCTCCGTGTGACGCTCCACGCGCAGGGAGAGCGTCTCGAGGCCGTGGATGAAGTGGAATGCGTGCGTCGGCGAGATGGTCGCGCCCGTGTCGCGCAGGAGAAGCGCGCGGATGTAGACGATGAAGGCGACCGCGCCGAGGGCATCGGCAAAGCTGAGACCGTGATAGCTCGCGTTCGGCTCGGTGATATGAGGGAACCGCCCCGATGCCTTCCAGTCGAACCTGCCGCTGTCGACGATGACGCCGCCGAGCGCCGCGCCGTGTCCGCCGATGAACTTCGTCGCCGAATGCACAACGATATCCGCGCCGTGTTCGATGGGGCGCAGGAGGTACGGCGTCGCGAACGTGTTGTCGATGACGACGGGGATGCCGTTTTTGTGCGCGATCTCCGCGATCGCCTCGATATCGACGAGGTCGGCGTTCGGATTGCCGACCGTCTCGAGGTAGACGCACTTCGTATTCGGGCGGATCGCCGCCTCATACGCCGCTGCGCCGCCCTTCGGATCAACGAAGGTGACGTCGATGCCCCACTCCTTGACCGTGTGTTTGAGGAGGTTGAACGAGCCGCCGTAGATGGTCTGCTGCGAGACGATGTGGTCTCCCGCGTGAGCGAGCCCCTGGATCGTCGCCGTGACCGCCGCCGCCCCCGAGGCAAAGGCGAGCGCCGCCGCACCGCCCTCAAGCGCCGCGATGCGTTTCTCAAAGACATCCTGCGTGGGGTTCATGAGCCGCCCGTAGATGTTGCCCGGATCGCGCAGGGCAAACCGATCCGCCGCGTGCTGCGCATTGCGGAATACATAGGAGGTCGTCTGATAGATGGGGACGGCGCGCGCGTCCGTCGCGGGATCGGGCTGCTCCTGTCCGACGCGAACCTGGAGGGTTTCGAAACGGTACTTCTTGTCACTCATGAGGGGGTTCCCCTTTCCTTTGTAGAGACCCTATTTCATACTTAATAGATATGTTATATTATACTCCTGTGATATTACGTTGTCAACATGAAAAACAGTGTATTGCGCGGGGCTTATATCGCCGCTCGACATCCACCTTGCGAAAAAAGCAGGGCTTAAAAATCGCTGCAGCGGACGCCCGGGCGGCACGCAAGGCGCATGGGAAGCAAACCGTAAATTATGGCAAAAGGAATCTTTGCAGTGCGGATTTCGAGCAAGATACAGCACAGTAAACCGACGATTTACCCCATCCGGCAGTGTTCCCCCGCCGCAGCATCCATTCATCAGAGACTTGGGGCGTACCTCGCATAGCGGCGAAGTAAAAATCATTCTCTATTTAATAATTACTATTGACAAATAGTAGATAGACGGGTATAATGACACATGTAACGAGATAGAAAACAGATATGAATGTATCTGCATATATTCTATTATTGGGAAAAGGAGATTTTATTATGAACAAGGAACTTACGAAATCCGTCAATGCTTATATCGCCAACATCGGCGTCGGCTACATCAAGCTGCACAACCTCCACTGGAACGTGGTCGGCTCGCAGTTCAAGGCGGTGCACGAATACCTCGAGTCGCTCTACGATTCGTTCGCAGACGTCCTCGACGAGGCCGCCGAGATCCTGAAGATGTGCGGCGAGCAGCCGGTCGCAAGCCTCAAGGGCTACCTCGAGCGTGCAAGTATCAGCGAGCTGCCGGATGGAAAAGTCGATCAGAAGAAGGCGCTCGAGATCACGCTTGCCGACCTCGAGACGCTCCGTGACCAGGCTGCCGCAGTGCGTGCCCTCGCGGACAAGGACGATGTGTTCGGCGTCGCGAACCTCATGGAGGATCACATCGCGAACTACGCAAAGCAGATCTGGTTCCTCCGCTCGATGCTTGCGTAAATCAATATAGTTCATGGGTAAAATTGCATAGAAAAGAGACCTGCTGCACGTATGTGCTGCAGGTCTCTTTTTGTATGCAAGGGACTTCCGGTTACGCTGATATAAATACCTTATCCGTCCGATATTATTACTTCCCGGGCTCCCCGGTTGTCCAGGCCTGGACGTCTTCCAATGCTTCCCGCACACGCGCTCCGAGTCCCGGCACATCCTCCGGATAGTCAAATTCCACCGCCCATATCACGGGAGCCTTGACGATATAGAGAATATCCGTATGCATCTTTATCCCATTCATCATATCCGTGACCGTGTAAAGCCGGCTCCCGTCGCCGACTGTGGGAAAATCGACACGCCGGGGCATCGTTTTGCCGGCATCCCGCGAAGCCTTCTCCAGCCGCGTGTCAATGTACTCCGTTTCCGCACCGCGCATAACACGATTGTAGAACTCTTCCTTCATCTCTGTGCAGGAAATAAAGAGACGCAAGGGATCTTTACGCCCCGTGGTGAGGAAGGTCGTCACACGTTCCATTGCGTCACGGTTGTATGCGGGGACGGGGACATCTTTCTTTTCTACAGGCTCAAAGAGGAGCGATGAGACAAAGCCGACCGCATAGTTCCCCGCATCGACGCGTATAATCTGTCCTGTAGGATGGCCCGGGTTGATTTTTCCAATGATTTTTCCGCTTTCTTTTTCGACAAGCACTCCATCCCCGCGATCGACTGCGATCAGCGGTGCGGCAAGCACAGCGGATGTACTCATAAGAACGGCAAAGAAGATCGTGAGGAAATGAATGTGCCGCATAACAGCCCCTCCTAAACGTCCATCATATATTTATTGATTTATTTATTATATTTTATTCCTTTTTATATTTATTTATTCGAATTTATTTTTATCGACTTAATCCCGGACATTACAGCCCTCAAAATCCCCAAATATAGGATATGGAAAATGGATTCCCGCCCACTGTTTTATAAGGAATCGCCGATTGATTTAATACGGGTACCTGCCGCTGCGTGCAGCTTCGCGCAGATCCCTGACGCGCTCCTTGAGCCGAACCTCCACAAGTACGGCGCGCATGGCGTCGCGGGCGAGCTCATGCGCCCTGCCGCGCACGGCATATTCGTCGCGGAACGTACGCGTGATGCGGCGATCGACGAGCTCATCTTTTTGGCGGTCATAAACGAGGAGTCGCACGCTTGCGCGGCTGACGAGGTAATCATCCGCGGAGAAATCCCACCCGTGATAGATTTCTTCGTCGTAATATGTGAGGATAGGGAGCACGGCGAGATCGGCATCCGTGACGTCCGCGACCATACGAACGATCGCGGGATAATCAGGGGTATCCCTCGTCGTGCGTTTCATCTCCACAGCGGCATTGTAGGCGGCGAACAAATCGTGCTCGTCCACGTCCTGCACCCACCCCATGAGTCCGCCAAACGGCATGTGCAGAGCATCGGCGACCATGTCGTCAAGCATATCGATCGTATCTTGATCGAGATCCCACGCATTTTCCGTGACGAGGGAGAGACGCGCGACCTGCGGCACGGACGCCGCGGCAACCGGGGCGGTCAAAAGGAGAGAGAGGAGCACGCATAGGATAATGATGCGATAGAGACGGCAGTTCATGGGAGGGCTCCTTTCATGCTGTAAGTTTATGGCGGCATGACGTATCGGCAAGGTCGCAGCTCAGGCTATCTTTCTTGCGGCGTCGCAAACGAGGCGGATATGTTTTCTCCGGTTCGTGGGTATATTCTTGTCGCTGCGCAAACGGCGTACGCGCTTTAGACGAAATACCAAGGTACTGCGCCGCACCGCTCGGCGGTCGATCATGCGCCGGGCAGTACCGCGGCGCGGTGACATTGCATCTAAAAGAAATGAACGGAGCACGCCGTCCCTATGGGGTAAAAGCTCCGCGACGGCGAATACCCCCCCTCACCTTGCGATAGAGACCGGCGTATGCGGGAGGGCGTCGGCTGCGTCGTAAGAAGCAGCTGCGATCCAAGCCGCCTTTGTAGGGGCACGCATAAGTTGTGAATTTTCCCACGATGTAATGACGACGCTATGCGCCGAGATCGTACTCCAAATCGAAACGTAAGTGACGCGGAAGTTTCGATGCATAACGAGGAATGAGGAGAGCACGAGGGCAGGCGTAGTAAAAAGCTGCATCAACCGAAGTGCTCGACGATATGACAAAGTTAGGCGCGAAAATCCCGCGTCCAACCGCAACGTAAGTGAGGCGCAAGCTTTGATGCACAGCTAGGAATAAGGAGAATGCGAGCGCCGGCGTAGATAAAACCTACGTCAAGCGAAGCATTCGACGTAATGACAACGCTGTGCGCAAAGATCGCGTCTCACGCCTAATGGATGGCTTTCTTCTTGAACCTCCCCCCTACGATGTCGTGAACCGCATTAATCGTGACAAATGCCTTCTCGTCCTTATCCAGCACGATTTCCTTGAGTTTATCGAGCTCCAGACGCGTGACGACGCAGTAGAGGACTTCCTTCGCCTCGCCCGTGTAACCGCCCGCGCCGTGCAGGAGGGTGACGCCGCGCCCGAGGCGTTCGTTGAGGGCGGCGGTCATCTCCTCGTGCTCGTTCGTGACGATCATGACGGCGTAGGACTCGTCGAGCCCCTTGAGCACGACGTCAATCATCTTTGCAATGACGAAGTATGCAAAGAGCGAGTACATAGCTTTATCCCAACCATACAACAGCCCTGCAGAACTCAGGATAAAGAGGTTGATGAACATGACGACCTCGCCGACGGAGAACTGCGTCCGCGCATCGAGGATGATGGCGACGATCTCCGTGCCGTCGAACGAGCCGCCCGTACGCATGACGATGCCGACCCCGAGCCCCGTCACGACGCCCCCGAAGATCGCGGCGAGGAACGGATCGCTCGTCACCGGCGGGACGGAATGCAGAACGCCCGTCCACACGGAGAGCATGACGATGGCAAAGATCGTCGAGAGCGCAAAACTCTTGCCGATTTGCTTGTACCCCATGTAGATGAACGGGATATTGTAGATGACGAGGAACGTGCCGAGCGTCATGCCCGTGATGGTGTGCGACATGATCGAAAGTCCCACGACGCCGCCGTCGATGACGTTGTTCGGAATGAGGAACAGCTCGAGCCCCGCCGCGGTGATGAGCGCGCCGATGATGAGCATCAGCATTTTTTTCACATAAAAGAGCGTGCCGTGCTTCGGCTTGCCGGCGTGCGTATTTTGTGCAGTCATAAATCCTCCCGGATAATTTATTTTCTCATCTATATTATAGAGGAAAGAAAAACTTCAGGCAAGAGCGCGAAGATGAAAATGGTTTTCTTGACTTTGCCCCTGCCCCGATATATCATAGCTGTATAAGGGGAATGTTAATTTTATCACGAAACCATCGTATGGGAGGGGATAATATATGATCTACACCGTCACGTTCAACCCGTCGATCGACTACATCGTACGGCTGGAACGATTCGCGCCGGGGGAAATCAACCGCGTGAACTACGAGCAGATCCTGCCGGGAGGCAAGGGGATCAATGTCTCCATCGTGCTGAAAAATCTCGGGCACGAGAGTACGGCGCTCGGCTTTACCGCAGGATTCACCGGGACGGCGATGCGGGAGATGCTCGCGTCGTTCGGGGTTGCGGAGGATTTCGTTCCGCTGGATGAGGGCTTTTCCCGCATCAATGTGAAGATCAAGGCGGAGGAGGAAAGTGAAATCAACGGGCAGGGTCCTGTCATTACAGAAGATGCACAACGTGCATTATTTGACAGGCTTGATCGCCTCAAAAGCGGCGATACGCTCGTCCTCGCCGGCTCGATCCCGAACACACTGCCGGACGATATGTACGAGCGCATCATGGAGCATCTATCGGGGCGCGGCATCCGCATCGTCGTGGACGCGACGAAGAACCTCCTGCGCCGCGTGCTGAAGTACCGTCCCTTCCTCATCAAGCCGAACAATCACGAACTCGGCGAGATGTTCGGCGTCGTTCTCAAAACGGACGACGAGATCGTCGCGCACGCAAAAAAGCTCCAAGAAGAGGGCGCGGAGAACGTGCTCATCTCGATGGCGGGCGACGGCGCAATCCTCCTCACGCGCGAGGGCGTGTTCTACCGCTCCGCCGCGCCGAAAGGGACGCTCGTCAACTCCGTCGGCGCGGGCGACTCGATGGTCGCGGGCTTCCTCGCGGGCTTCATGGAGTCGGACGGCGACTATGCGCGTGCGTTCTACATGGGCGTTGCGACAGGCTCCGCGTCGGCGTTCTCGGAAAACCTCGCGACGCGGGATGAGGCGTTGGAGCTGCTGAAAACGATCACCGTGTGATAAAAAGTTCTGTTCCGTCGCCGCTTGGCATTTGCCTTGCGAAAAAAGCAGGGCTTAAAAATCGCTGCGGCAAACGCCGCGCGGCACGCATTAGGCGGTACGTTTTTTGCGCCCACGATGATGGGGGAGCATAGCTTCACGGCAGTTTGTATCATGCGGCGAAGGGCGTCCGATCGCCGCCGCGGAGCATTTACCCCGCAAGGGGCGGCGCGGCATGTATTCCCGCCGGGTTTTGACATGTGAGACCGACGCTTTGCAGCCTCGCCGCGCAGCGGCGTAAGGGCTGTGCGTCGGAATCGGCTTTATGACGCACGCGGTCTGCCGCGTCGTTTGCGCAGCGGCAAGACGGATGCCCTAAGCCGCCATAAAAATATTGAAATGCAGACCGATGAGAAAATCTCGTGATTCTTAAACGACTAACCCGGTGTGAGGCAGAAGTTTGGATGCATAGCTAGGAACAAGGAGGGCGCAAGGGCAGGCGTAGATGAAACCTACGTCAACCGCTGCGCCCGACAAAGTGACACCGCTAGGCGCCAAAATCCTGCCTCACAGTCTCAAAGGAGGTTTCATTTTGACTATTAACGATCTGCTCAAACCCGAGAGCATCGCCCTCGGCATCACCCCGCCCGCCTCAAAGGAGGCAGCCATCCGCCTGCTCGCGGACTACATGGAAAAGGGCGGCAATCTCAGCAATAAAAACCAGTACGTCAAAGACGTGCTCATACGCGAAGAGAGCGGCACAACGGGGCTCGGCGACGGCATCGCGACACCCCACGCCAAGAGCGCGGGCGTGCGTACGGCGGGGCTCGCCGCGATGACCGTTCCGGACGGCATGGACTTTGCCGCGATGGACGGCAACCCGAGCCGCCTTTTCTTCATGATCGCAGCGCCCGATGCGGCGAACGACGAAC
>RBWB01582538.1_pt1 | contig 14837 bp, 10 predicted proteins | sample 2014201 | NCBI WGS metagenome assembly RBWB01 (sample SAMN10133834, study PRJNA383868) | Human oral metagenome, whole genome shotgun sequencing project. | isolation source: supragingival plaque isolated from 88 juvenile twins | host: Homo sapiens | place: Australia
ATAATTTCTTGCCTGGATAGCCCCACATATAACCGTAGTAAGCACGCAAGTTAGCAAATTTTTGCCATGCATCGCCAGGCATTTTACCGAGTAACGAGCATTTGCCGTGTACGACTTCATCATGAGAAAGTGGCAATACAAAGTTTTCGCTGTATTGATAGATCATCCCAAAGGTCATTTTGTCGTGATGATAACGACGATAAACCGGATCGAGTTTCATATAACTTAGGGTATCGTTCATCCAGCCCATGTTCCATTTGAAATTAAATCCAAGTCCACCATTTTCTGTCGGATGAGTTACACCACCAAAAGAAGTAGATTCTTCGGCAATGGAAATCGCGCCAGACATCTCAGAATGGATTTTCCAATTGGTGTGTTTTAAGAATTCAATCGCTTCTAAATTTTCACGGCCTCCATATTGATTCGGGATCCATTCGCCTTCAGCACGACTATAATCACGGTAAATCATTGACGCTACTGCATCTACACGGATACCATCTACACCAAAGCGTTCAAGCCAATACAGTGCATTGCTGGATAAGAAGTTTTTTACTTCATTACGACCATAGTTATAAATCAAGGTATTCCAGTCTTGGTGATAGCCCTCACGCGGGTCAGCATACTCATATAACGCAGTGCCATCGAATGCAACTAGTCCATGTGTATCACTTGGGAAATGTCCCGGTACCCAGTCTAAAATCACATTTATGCCTGCTTTGTGGGCTTTTTCGACTAAACGTTTAAAGGCTTCTGGTGTACCGAAACGACTAGTCGGCGAATACAAGCCTATTGGTTGGTAGCCCCAGGAACCATCGAATGGAAATTCAGAGAGTGGTAAAAACTCAATATGGGTAAAGCCCATATGTTTGACATAAGGAATGAGTTCATCAGCGATTTGGTCATAATCAAGCCAGAAATTATTTTCTAAATTACGACGCCATGATCCCAAATGTACTTCATAAATCGAAATGGGTTGGTTGCGTTGGTTCGCTTTACGACGTTGCTCCGTCATTTCGACTACATCCGGCAACATACTGATTTCTGATGCGGTATCCGGACGTAATTCAGATCTAAATGCATAAGGGTCAGCTTTTAAACGAAGGTTGCCATTGCAATCAATCAATTCAAATTTATAACGTTGACCCAAGCTAGCTTTGGGTAAGAATAATTCCCACACCCCACTTGCTGGATGAAAACGCATCGGATGACGACGACCGTCCCAATAGTTGAAATCACCCACCAATGAAACGCGTTTCGCATTTGGCGCCCATACACGGAAATTTACGCCTGGTACACCATCACATTCAGTAAAATGTGCACCTAATACGTCATAAGGGCGTAGTAACGAACCTTCTGCTAATAGCCATTGATCTAAATCATTAATCATCGGATGGAAACGGTACGGATCTTCAATAATTTGGGCTTCTGCCCCCCAATACACTTTTAATTGGTAGACAAAGAAATGATGAATCTCTGGCACAATCGCAGTAAAAAATCCGCGATCATCCACTTTTTCAAGAACGACAACGATAGATTGACTTTCTTTATCAATCACTTCGACTTTATCTGCATCCGGTAATAAAGCGCGAACCTCAATACCATTATGAGTTTCATGCATGCCTAATACAGCAAAAGGATCGGCATGTTTGCCATCAAAAAATGAATTAATTACTGATTGCGCGACTAGTTTCGTCATGACATACTCCTTTATGCTTTGCAAGCTTGATTATTTACAACCGATAGTATTTTCTCGTTTGTTGAGAGACAAAAAGCATTAAACGATAATAGATAAAAGACAAAGCAGGCAATGAAAGTGCGGTTGAATATGGAATTGTTTTTTCAAACTGAATTTGGTTTTGCTCGTCGAGCAATTGATAACGCAAAGAAGCATCAGGAGGAGAAGAAAACGCGGTTAAATCATCATGAATGGGTTCGTTTTCAAAGGCACATATTACATCTTGGAACGGCTGATTTTGTCCAATATTCGGCGGAAATTGCAACTGCTCGATAAAATAATCAATACTGGTTGGCGATGCATCAATCAAATGCCCATCAATATCATAATGGGAAAACGAAATGCCAAGTTTTTCAGCAGATTGTTTAAGTGATAAGGACATTTGCATACAACGAATGATACATCTATATAATACTTAATAAGTATTATAAGTAAGCACAATTGAAATACAATTGCCAATCTCGCAAATTGTGACCTAAATCAAAAAACAAAGTTTAAAGAGAATAAAAAAACAACGAAATTTAAATTATTCAGTTTCAATGACAAATTCAAACCAATCAATGACATCTTCTTCATGTACGCCATCTTGAATTAAAACACCTGCATTTTTCACTGAATTAGGATCACCGCTGATTAAGGGATGCCATTCGGGCAAAGGTTTACCTTCATACAATAAACGATAGGCACAGGTATTCGGCAACCATCCAAAATCAGGCAAATTCTTTTTGGTTAATTTGGTGCAATCACTTTCGATTTTAAAACGCTCAGGATAATTACGACACTTCCCTGTTTCCACATCTAAGAGATTGCAAGCAATACGTGTGTAATAAAGTTTTTCACGCTTTCTCCGCCCTTGAATATATTTTCTATAACAGCATTTTCCGCAGCCATCACATAAGGCCTCCCATTCGGATTCTGTCATGTCAAGGAGCGATTTTTTTTGCCAAAAATGAGATTCAAATTGCATAGTGAAACCAATAAAAAAGTGCGGTCAAAATTTACGTAATTTTTGACCGCACTTTGTTGTTTAGAATTAGAAGCCTTCTTTTAAGCTTACGGTTAAGTTAAACACTAAGTGCTCTGGGCGGCTGTCTTTGTTATCCGCACAGAAATAACCTTCGCGTTCAAATTGGTAACCTTTTTCTGGTTCCGCATTTGCGAGGCTTTGTTCGACAAAACCGTGTTTTACCACTAAAGAGGTTGGATTTAACACGCTTTCGATTTCTTCTGCTGCACCTGGGTTTGGTACGGTGAAAAGACGCTCGTATAAACGGAACTCCGCTGGGTGATTATGCACTGCAGATACCCAGTGGATAACCCCTTTTACTTTGCGACCGTCCGCTGGATTTTTACCTAAGGTTTCCGGATCATAGGTACAGAAAATCGTGGTGATTTCACCATTTGCATCTTTTTCTACACGTTCAGCTTTAATCACGTAAGCGTTACGCAAACGCACTTCTTTACCTAATACTAAGCGTTTATATTGTTTGTTCGCTTCTTCACGGAAGTCTGCGCGATCAATATAAAGCTCTTTCGTAAACGGTAATTGACGCTCACCTAATTCAGGACGATTCGGGTGATTTGGCGCCGTTAAGGTTTCTTCACCTTCAAAGTTTTCAATCACTACGCGAACAGGATCAATCACTGCCATTGCGCGTGGTGCATTTTCGTTTAAATCTTCACGAATGCAGGCTTCAAGTGCAGAATACTCTACGACGTTATCTTGTTTAGTCACACCGATACGACGGCAGAATTCACGTAACGAAGCCGGTGTATAACCGCGACGACGTAAACCTGAAATCGTTGGCATACGCGGATCGTTCCAACCATCCACAATGCCTTCATTCACTAATTTCAATAATTTACGTTTAGACGTTAACGTACCTTCTAAATTTAAACGAGAGAATTCATATTGATGCGGCAATGGACGTTCAATACTAATATTTTCCAGCACCCAGTCATATAAACGACGGTTGTCTTGGAATTCTAATGTACATAGAGAGTGTGTAATACGCTCAATCGCATCAGAGATACAGTGAGTGAAATCGTACATTGGGTAAATGCACCATTTATCACCGGTTTGGTGATGGCTCGCAAATTTAATACGATAAAGCACAGGGTCACGCATGACCATAAATGGTGAAGCCATGTCGATTTTCGCACGAAGACTTAATGTACCTTCCGCAAACTCACCGTTTTTCATTCTTTCAAATAATGCTAAGTTTTCTTCAACACTGCGATCACGATATGGGCTGTTTTTACCTGGCTCAGTTAATGTACCACGATATTCACGCATTTCATCTGGAGAAAGTTCATCCACATACGCTAAACCTTTTTCGATTAACTCAATGGCATAGCCATAAAGTGCATCGAAGTAATCAGACGCATAACGCGGTTCGCCTTCCCATTTAAAGCCTAACCATTCCACATCCGCTTTAATGGAATCCACATATTCCACATCTTCTTTCACCGGATTGGTATCGTCAAAACGTAGGTTACATAAACCGTTATATTCTTTTGCTAAGCCGAAGTTTAAGCAAATCGATTTTGCGTGACCAATGTGCAAATAGCCATTTGGCTCAGGCGGGAAACGAGTATGAACACTTTTGTGTTTACCCGAAGCTAAATCTTCATCAATAATTTGAGTAATGAAATTGTGTGTGCGGGTATTTTCCGCATTTTCTAGGGTGTGTTCTGTATTGCTCATAAATTTCTCAATAAATTGAAAATAATTTCCCCATTCTATACGAAAAGTCAGGCGTTGTGAATTTGATCCCAAAACTAACCGCACTTTCATTAAATTAATACTGAATTTTTTAGGATTTTTAGGTCTAACTTGAAGATTTTTCGTGCAAACTGAAAAGTTTACCTTTAGAATACCCCTTTACTGAACAAACGTTCATTTTTATTTAGGATGACAAAGTCTTTATGAAAAAACGCTTTTTTATTTTACTCGGATTACTCATTGCTGCTGGTGCGGCTTATTATTTTTTCTCGAGCAATAGCAAACAAGAAACAACCTATCTGACCGAATCAGTTACCCGCGGCAATGTGGAAAAAACAGTTGTCGCTTCTGGTTCAGTTGAAAGCGTGAATGAAGTCGATGTCGGCGCCCAAGCTTCGGGCAAAATCACCAAACTCTATGTCAAATTAGGACAAGAAATCAAAAAAGGCGAAATGATCGCTGATATTGATTCCACAACCCAAATTAATACCTTAAATACCAAAAAGGCGGCATTGGTTAGCTATCAAGCACAATTAAAAGCGAAGAAAACCGCTTATGATGTTGCCCTTTCAAGCTATAACCGCTTATCAAAACTTTATACGCAAAAAGCGACGTCTTTGGATAGTTTGAATACGGCAAAAAGCACACTTGATAATGCGAAAGCTGAAATGGAAGCCATTGAAGCCAATATCAAACAAGCTGAAATTGAAGTAAATACCGCAGAAACCAATGTGGGTTATACAAAAATCACCGCACCAATGGATGGTACCGTTATTTCTGTGCCTGTTTCAGAAGGTCAAACCGTTAATGCCAACCAAACGACGCCAACAATTGTAACCATTGCCGATTTAAGCAAAATGAAAATTAAGCCTGAAATTTCAGAAGGCGATATTACGAAAGTTAAAGCGGGTCAAGAAGTCAGCTTTACTATTTTATCGGATAGCCAAACGGTGTATCACTCTGTCATTGATTCTGTTGATCCTGCCAATACGACAACAACTGATAGCTCTTCAACGTCATCTTCGACAAGTTCAAGCAGTAGTAGCTCCACAACCAGTGCGATTTACTATTACGCTAATGTATTGATTGATAACCCTGATCGCACTTTACGCATCGGAATGACGACAGAAAACAACATCAAAATTGCCAATGCAAAAGATGTGTTATTGATTTCCAATATGGCTATTCAAAAACGTGATGGTAAAAGCGTTGTGAATATATTGAATGACAAAAATCAACCTGAACAGCGTGAAGTCGAAACCGGTGTACAAAATGATTTCCACACTGAAATCAAATCCGGTTTAAACGAAGGTGAAAAAGTTATCGTGTCACAAGTCGCGAATGGTGAACAGGTTGGCTCTATGCCTCGTGGTCCAAGAATGTTCTAAAAGTGCGGTAGAAAATTAATGAATATTATTGAAATTAAGGATCTCAACCGTTACTTCGGTGAAGGCGAAAATCGTGTTCATATTTTGAAGAATGTCTCTTTAAATATTGAAAAAGGCGATTTCGTCGCGATTATTGGGCAATCGGGTTCCGGTAAATCGACCTTGATGAATATCATCGGATGCTTGGATACGGCAACCAGTGGTTCTTACAAAATCAATGGCAAAGAAACCATTGAATTAAGCAAAGATCAGCTTTCAGATTTACGTAGCCAAAAATTCGGCTTTATTTTCCAACGCTATAACTTATTGTCGAGCTTGACCGCAGCAGAAAACGTCGCCTTGCCTGCAATTTATGCGGGGATGTCGCAAGAAAAACGTCTTTCTCGTGCGAAACAACTTTTAGAAAAATTAGGTTTAGGCGATAAATGGCAAAATAAACCAAGCCAGCTTTCTGGTGGTCAGCAACAACGTGTGAGTATTGCGCGTGCGTTGATGAATGGCGGTGAAATTATTTTAGCCGATGAACCCACTGGTGCATTGGATTCACAAAGCGGTCAAAATGTGATGGAAATTCTGCGTCAATTACACGCAGAAGGCCACACCATTATTATGGTAACCCACGATCGTGAAATTGCCGCTAGTGCGAATCGCGTGATTGAAATTAAAGACGGCGAAATCATTGGCGATACGCAAAAAGAAGCGGTAAAAAGTGCGGTCGAAAATCAAACCAAATCTAAACCGCACTTTGGATTCAGCAAAGATCAATTTGTTGAAGCCTTTCGTATGTCTGTGAGTGCGATTATCGCCCACAAAATGCGTTCTCTTTTAACAATGCTCGGGATTATTATCGGGATTACCTCCGTGGTTTCCGTCGTGGCATTGGGAAATGGCTCACAACAAAAAATCTTGGAAAACATTCGAGGAATTGGCACGAGTACTATAACGATTTTTAACGGTACAGGCTTTGGTGATCGGCGTGCTGAACAGATGCAGAATCTCACAATTAATGATGCCACTGCTTTAAATCAACAAAGTTATGTACAAAGTGTCACGCCGAATAGCTCATCAAGTGGTACATTAATTTATGGTAATCAAACTTTCTCCTCGACCAGTTTAAAAGGTGTAGGCGAACAGTATTTTGATGTCGATGGATTAAAACTAAAATCCGGTAATTTATTTTCGGCTCAAGATGTTGCTGATAACAACCAAGTAGCCTTAATCGATGAAAGTGCGAAAAAGTCGATTTTCCCGGATGAAAATCCTATCGGCAAAATTGTGATGTTTAATAAACGTCCATTACGTATTATTGGCGTGGTATCTGATAAACAAATGGGCGGGGCAAGCAGTTCACTTAATCTCTATGCCCCTTATACCACCGTGATGAATCGTATTTCGGGCAGTAAAAAGATTGGTTCTATTACCGTTAAAGTGGATGATTCCGTGAATACGACTGTCGCTGAAAAAGGAATTACTGAATTGCTCACCATGCGTCATGGTAAAAAAGATTTCTTTATCATGAATAGCGATACCATTAAACAAACCATTGAAAGCACAACAGGCACGATGAAATTGCTCATTTCTTCCATTGCCTTTATTTCATTGATTGTAGGCGGTATTGGGGTAATGAATATTATGTTGGTTTCTGTTACTGAACGAACTAAGGAAATCGGTGTGCGCATGGCTATTGGTGCAAGACAATTTAATATTCTGCAACAATTTTTAATTGAAGCCGTGTTGATTTGTTTAATTGGCGGTGTGACGGGGATTCTGCTTTCGGGTTTAATCGGTCTGCTATTTAACGTATTTATGACTGACTTTACGATGGCATTCTCAACCGGCTCAATTGTTGCTGCAGTGGTCTTCTCTACCCTGATTGGTGTGATCTTCGGTTATATGCCGGCAAAACGCGCGGCACAATTAGATCCGATTACCGCCCTTGCACGAGAATAAAGAAATTTTGTAAAACACAAAAGAGCGGTTAAAATTCTCACTAATTTTTGACCGCACTTTAATTAAAAAGAAAGGAAAAAATCCATGTTAAAAATGAAAAAATTAACCTTAGCAATCGCGATGGCAACTGCTCTAGCAGGTTGTGCTAACATCGGCGATTCTTATAAAGCGAGCCAGCAGGATTACCAAAATTATGCGGAAATCACCAAACAATTTAATGTAAAAGAAAACTGGTGGGCACTTTACAATGATTCACAATTAAATCGTGTGGTAGAACAAGCATTAGTTAATAACAAAGATTTAGCCAAAGCGTCTATTGCCGTAAACCGTGCTCTATATAATGCAAACCTTGCAGGCGCGAATTTAATTCCTGCATTTAGCGGTTCAACCCAATCTTCCGCAAGTAAAAATGTGAAAACCGGTGGCAGCTCAGCAGTAAGCCATCAAGGTGCATTAAATGTGAGTTATACGTTAGATTTATGGCAACGTTTAGCGGATACCGCAGATGCCGCAGAATGGTCACATAAAGCAACAGCTGAAGATTTAGAAGCAACCAAACTTTCACTCATCAACTCAGTTGTGACAACGTATTATCAAATTGCTTATTTGAATGATGCTATCAGCACAACCGAGGAAACCATTAAATACTACAACGACATTAGCAGCATTATGCAACGTCGTTTATCACAAGGTGTGGCTGACAGCGCAAGTGTGGATCAAGCACAACAAGCGGTATTGAACGCACGTAACAACTTGATCAACTATCAAACGCAACGTAAAACAGCGGAACAAACTTTACGTAACTTACTGAACTTAAAACCGGAAGAAGCATTAAATATCAACTTCCCACACATTCTTAATGTGAAAAATGTGGGTGTGAATTTAAATGTGCCTGTTTCTGTGATTGCGAATCGTCCTGATGTGAAAGGCTATCAATATCGCTTAAGCAGTGCGTTCAAAAATGCCAAAGCAACCGAAAAAGGCTGGTTCCCAGAAGTGACTTTAGGCGGCAGCTTAACATCAAGTGGCACTAAAGTCGGTAACGCATTGCACAATCCAGTTGGTACAGGTTTAATCGGTATTAGCCTACCATTCCTCAACTGGAATACGGTGAAATGGAACGTGAAAATCTCTGAAGCAGATTATGAAACTGCACGTTTAAACTACGAGCAAAGCATTACTAAAGCCTTGAACGATGTAGATACCAACTACTTCGCCTACACACAAGCACAAAGTGCCTTTGCTAACTTGCAAAAAACACACAGCTATAACCAACGTATCACCAAATACTATCGTGATCGTTACAATGCTGGTGTATCTGAATTACGTGAATGGCTCGCTGCAGCAAACACAGAGAAAAGCTCTCAACTTTCTATCTTGAATGCGAAATACAACATCATTCAAGCAGAAAATGCCGTATATAGTTCAATGGCAGGTTATTACTCCCGTTAAAATCATGATTAAGGAAGTTTCGGCTTCCTTAATCTTTTTTATGGACATGAAAAATGAAAAAACAACTGACTTTTTATTTCATTCGCCACGGTAAAACTGTTTGGAATACGGAAGGTTTAATGCAAGGTCATGGCGATTCCCCTTTAACTGAAGAAGGCATTAATGGTGCGAAAAAAACAGGTATTGCACTTAATCATATTCCTTTTGTTGCCGCCTACTCCAGCGTATTAAAACGTACCATCGCTACTGCATCTCACATTATTGGTGAACGTGATATTCCGTTTTTTCATCACCAAGGTTTAAATGAACAATATTTTGGTTCTTGGGAAGGGCAACTTGTTGATACTTTAAGAGAACATCCCGAATTCCAGCAGCTAATTAAAGATCCCGCCAATTATAAAGCTCAAGTAAACGGTGGAGAAACGTTTGAACAATTAGGCGAACGTGCAATGAAAGCATTACAGGATATTATTGAGATCCACGCTCAAGGTAATATTCTTATTGTGTCGCATGGCCATACCTTGCGTTTATTGCTTGCCTTATTAAACGGTGCAACCTGGCAAAATCACCGCGATGAAGATAAATCAGTATCGCTCATTAACACCTCAATCAGTGTTGTATATTATGACGATGAGAACGGTTTTCGCGTTGAGAAAATAAATGATGTAGATCATTTAAAATAAGCAAATTTAGCTAAAAAAATAACCGCACTTTGGATGACCTAAAGTGCGGTTAATTTTTATGATGTTTTTGTGATTATTTCACTTCGCGGAATAAAATCTCGCTTGGAATCACAGAACCTTGCCAGTAAAGCTCAGTTGATACTTTCTCTGCTAAATCTAAGAAAGATTTCGCAATTTCACTGTCTGGTGCTGCAACTACGGTTGGTTTACCCGCATCCAAATCTTGACGAACTTGGATATTCAACGGTAACTGACCTAATACTTTCACATTGTATTTTTGTGCCATTTTTTCTGCACCACCAGTACCGAAAATCGCTTCGTGATGGCCGCAATTGCTACAAATATGCATAGACATATTTTCCACAATACCTAACACTGGTACTGACACACGTTCAAACATCGATACACCTTTCACCGCATCTAATAACGCAATATCTTGTGGTGTTGTGACCACTACCGCACCCGTTACAGGGATTTGTTGTGAAAGGGTTAATTGGATATCACCTGTACCCGGTGGCATATCGATCACTAAGTAATCTAAGCTATCCCATAAGGTTTCATTTAAAAGCTGACTTAATGCACTACTTGCCATTGGACCACGCCAAATAGTTGCATTATCTTCATCCATTAAGAAACCGATCGAGTTTGCAGATAAACCATGTGCTTTAATCGGGGTGATATGTTGGTTATCTGGTGAAGTTGGGCGTTGATGTGGGGCGCCTAACATATGCGGAACAGATGGGCCATAAATATCCGCGTCTAAAATACCCACACGAGCACCTTGAGCTTGTAAAGCAAGCGCAAGATTCACCGAAACGGATGATTTCCCTACCCCGCCTTTGCCTGAAGTCACCGCAATGATGTTCTTCACACCTTTTACTGCCGGTTGATTATTTGCACGTTTTAACGTTGCGATTTGATAATTCACCACCCATTTGATTTCTTTGCTATCTGTTGCTTTTAATAATGCATCTGAAAGCTGTTGTTTCACTTGCTCCACGCCAGTGTTCCATGCAAAAGGCAATTGTAATTCAATACGTAATACGTCACCGCCTTTTTCAACTTTCTTCAAAGTTTTTAATTCGATTAAGTCTTTTTGTAAGGTTGGGTGTTGAAATTGTTGGAAAAGTTGCAGAACCTGAGACTGTTGTTCTGCTGTTAAATTTTCAGAAAAAGCAGTTGCCATAATATTCCTTTAATAGTAGTAGGTAGTAGAGTAAATTTGTCAGGGATATTCTACCCTTTTTACACCTCAAATGTTAAGCTAAAAGTATAACTAAACTAGAAAAAATCGCACTAATCGGGTAACATACTCGCAATTTTTGCAAAAAGAATAAGAGAAAAATAATGACAACTCAACCTCGTAAAATTTTAGTCACTTGTGCATTACCTTATGCAAATGGCGCCATTCATTTAGGCCATATGTTAGAACATATTCAAGCGGATATTTGGGTGCGTTTCCAACGTATGCGTGGCAATAAAATTCATTTTGTCTGTGCAGATGACGCGCACGGCACACCAATCATGCTTAATGCTGATAAATTAGGCATTACACCAGAAGAATTAATTGCAAAAGCAAAAGCCGATCACGTACGTGATTTTGCAGGTTTTAATATCAGTTTTGATAACTATCACTCTACTCACAGTGAAGAAAATAAACAACTCACTGCTGAGATTTACAATAAATTGAAAGCCAAAGGCTTCATTAAAACAAAAGTGATTTCTCAGTTATTCGACCCTGAAAAGAACATGTTCTTACCAGATCGTTTCGTCAAAGGGACTTGCCCAAAATGTAAAGCTGAAGATCAATACGGTGATAACTGCGAAGTTTGTGCTTCGACTTATAGCCCGATGGATTTAATTAATCCTCGTTCAGCTGTATCAGGTGCAACACCAATCATCAAAGAATCTGAACATTTCTTCTTTGACTTGCCTGCTTTTGAAGGTATGTTAAAAGAATGGACTCGCTCTGGTTCACTTCAACCTGAAATTGCAAACAAAATGCAAGAATGGTTTGAAAGTGGTTTGCAACAATGGGATATCTCTCGTGATGCACCTTATTTTGGTTTTGAAATTCCAGGTGCAAAAGATAAATTCTTCTATGTTTGGTTGGATGCCCCTATCGGCTACATGGCTTCTTTCAAAAATCTCTGCGATCGTGAAGGCATTGATTTTAATGAATTCTGGGGAGAAAACAGCGATGCAGAACTTTATCACTTTATCGGTAAAGATATCGTGTATTTCCACAGCCTATTCTGGCCGGCAATGTTAGAAGGGAGCGAATACCGCAAACCAACCAATGTGTTTGCTCACGGTTATGTCACCGTAGATGGCGCCAAAATGTCAAAATCACGCGGTACATTTATCCAAGCCAGCACCTATTTAAATCACATTGATCCAGAATGTTTACGTTATTACTACGCAGCAAAATTAAACGATCGTATCGAAGATCTTGATTTCAACTTGGAAGATTTCGTTCAACGTGTCAATACGGATATCGTTAATAAATTAGTTAATTTAGCTTCTCGTAATGCTGGATTTATCGCTAAACGTTTTGAAGGCAAATTAGCAGATAAATTAGAAGACGAAGCACTTTTTGCTGAATTTACTGCACAAGCTGAACAAATCGCTACTTATTATGAAAGCCGCGAATATAACAAAGCAATTCGTGAAATCATGGCATTAACCGATAAAGCCAATAAATATATCGATGAAAAAGCCCCTTGGGTCATTGCAAAAGAAGAAGGCAAAGAGGCTGAATTGCAAGCAGTTTGCTCAATGGGTATCGAGCTTTTCCGTGTATTAATGTCTTACTTAAAACCGGTTCTTCCAAAACTGGCTGAACGTGCAGAAGCGTTCTTACAAACAGAACTAACTTGGAATAATATTGCACAGCCTTTATTAAGTCATCAACTTACTCCATTTAAAGCGCTTTTCTCTCGTTTAGAGAAAAAACAAATTGATGCTGTTGTAGAAGAAACTAAAGCACTTTTCGCTGAAGCAAACAAAGCGACAGAAAAAACAGCGGCAAAAGCGACCGCACTTTCAAATGTTGAACCAATTGCTGACACTATTACCATTGATGATTTTGCTAAAATCGATATGCGTGTGGCAAAAGTACTGAAATGCGAAGCAGTACCTGAATCAAACAAACTCTTACGTTTTGAATTAGATTTAGGTGACCATACTCGTCAAGTGTTCTCAGGCATTAAAGCCGCTTATAATAAACCTAAAGAATTGGAAGGTCGTTTTGTCATTGTGGTAGCAAACCTAGCACCACGCAAAATGAAATTTGGTGTATCAGAAGGAATGATTCTTTCTGCTGGTACTGGCGGAAGTGATTTATTCTTACTTTCAGCTGATAGCGGTGTCACTGCCGGTATGCAAGTAAAATAATTTAATATTTAGGCGACTTCGGTCGCCTTTTTTATTGCCAAATAGAATCAAATACCCTACCATATCAATCAGCTATTTATCACGCAAATTAAAAGGAATTCATTATGACAAACGAACTTATCTGCTATAAACAAATGCCGGTTTGGACAAAAGATAAACTACCTAAAATGTTCCAAGAAAAACACAATACTAAAGTGGGCACTTGGGGCAAACTTACAGTATTGAAAGGTAAGCTTAAGTTTTATGAGCTAACTGAAGATGGTGGTGTTATTGCTGAGCATATTTTCACGCCTGAAAGTAACATTCCATTTGTCGAGCCACAAGCCTGGCACAGAGTTGAAGCCCTTTCTGATGACTTAGAATGTACGCTTGGTTTCTATTGCAAAAAAGAAGACTACTTCAGCAAAAAATACAATATGACTGCAACGCATGGTGATATAGTTGATGCAGCTAAAATTATTAAGCCTTGCAAAGTATTAGATTTAGGCTGCGGACAAGGTCGTAACTCCCTTTATTTAAGTTTAAAAGGCTATGATGTAACCTCTTGGGATCACAATGAAAACAGCATCGCCTTCTTGAACGAAACTAAAGACAAAGAAAACTTGAATATTAAGACCGCTGTTTATGATATTAACACCGCCAATATTCAAGAAAACTACGACTTCATTTTATCTACTGTGGTATTTATGTTCTTAAATCGTGAGCGTATTCCAGCCATTATTAAGAATATGCAAGAACACACCAACCCAGGTGGTTATAATTTAATTGTAGCAGCAATGTCTACGCCTGAAGTACCTTGTCCACTTCCGTTCTCATTTACATTCTCTGAAGGTGAATTGAAAGAATATTATAAAGATTGGGAATTCTTAGAATATAACGAAAATATGGGCGAATTACATAAAACCGACGAAAACGGCAATCGCATTAAGTTAAAATTTGCGACAATGTTAGCAAGAAAAAAATAATTCGCTAATTTAGAAAAGAAAATGACCGCGCTTTGTCTATCAAGTGCGGTCATTTTTTATGTTATTTTAATTACTCTTCAATAGAACGTAATAATTCGTTGATACCTACTTTACCTAAAGTTTTTGCATCAACTTTTTTCACGATCACTGCACAGTATAAGCTGTATTTACCACATTTTGATGGAAGGCTACCAGAAACAACCACAGAACCAGCAGGAACGCGACCGTAGAACACTTCACCAGTTTCACGATCATAGATTTTAGTTGATTGACCAATGAATACGCCCATAGAGATCACACAACCATCTTCAACAATCACGCCTTCAACCACTTCAGAACGTGCACCGATAAAACAGTTATCGCCGATAATGGTTGGGTTTGCTTGTAATGGCTCTAATACACCACCGATGCCTACTCCACCAGATAAGTGAACGTTTTTACCAATTTGCGCACATGAACCAACAGTTGCCCATGTATCAACCATGGTACCTTCACCCACATATGCACCGATATTGACATAAGATGGCATTAATACACAGTTTT
>RBWB01582551.1_pt1 | contig 14766 bp, 10 predicted proteins | sample 2014201 | NCBI WGS metagenome assembly RBWB01 (sample SAMN10133834, study PRJNA383868) | Human oral metagenome, whole genome shotgun sequencing project. | isolation source: supragingival plaque isolated from 88 juvenile twins | host: Homo sapiens | place: Australia
TTTTGAAATTATTTAAAATAGAATATCTTATTGCTCCCTGTCTGGTAGCAGATACAGCCATATATATTCCGATTCCGGCACCGTCTCTGCTAAGTTTGTTGATAAATCCTTCAAGATCTATACCAAGTTCCTTTACCACATCATAATTGTCGATAAAGATAATTATTGCCGGCAATTTTTCTTTAGCCTTCTCATTATAATTTGCAAAGCTTATAGCATTTATCTTGGCAAAAAGTCTTTTTCTAAGCTTTATTTCATCTTCAAGCATCCTTACAAGCTTTGTCAACTTTTCCTCATCTTCAAAACTTATATAATCTGCCGTCTGCGGCAAATCCTTTAATTGTATAAGGCTTGAATTTCCAAAGTCCAAGATATAATAGTGCAGACTCTCCGTTCTGTTTTTAAATGCCAATGTCATTGCTATATTGGTAAGAAAAACAGACTTTCCGACACCCTGTGAACCGAATATAACGATATTTCCGTCTGTCAAAAAATCATGGATAAATTCTTTCTGACTTTGGTTTTGCGGTATATCCACAATACCTGTTTCCGCCATAATATCAAGCTTATCATCCACAGTCTTCAATACTTCTTTATCTATATGCTTATTTACTATAACTTCAGGTAATGACGGTAACCACGTTTTTTCTACAGGCACATAATTACCTTCATTATAAACCTCTTTTATATATTCAACCACTGCTGCAAGTTGTGTGGTATTTGCCTTATTCTCTACGGTATTCTTATCTTCACTTATAAGTTCTCTTTGCCCAAGATTATTTATTCTGTAAACTCTTCTGTCAAATCCTTCCCCTTCCGTCTCTTCATCAAAATATGCACCGCTGAAAGCAGATTGAAAAAGCTCATAGACCTCATTATTACCGACTTGTAGGTATGCACGACCCGGATTGGTTATCTGCGCGGCATCCGGAGTTTTTATGACTTCTTTACTGTCTGCCACATCCTGAACCTTCAGTGCCAGCTTAAACTTTGAGTTGCTCCAAATCTGATCATCTACAATACCTGAAGGCTTTTGAGTAGCCAATATAAGATGTACACCCAAACTTCTGCCTATTCTGGAAGTAGAAACAAGCTCTGCCATAAATTCAGGCTGTTCATGCTTCAACTCTGCAAATTCATCAGAAATAAGCAACAAATGCGGTAATGGTATAGTCACTTTTTTAGACTTGTACAGTTTTGTATATTCATTTATATTATTTACTCCCGATTCATTAAATATTCGCTGTCTTCTGCCAAGTTCACTTTTAATAGAGGCCAAAGCTCGCATGCTTTCACTACCGTCAAGATTTGTAATTGTTCCCAGAAGATGTGGTAAATCTCTGAACAGATTTGCCATTCCTCCACCTTTATAATCTATAAGTAAAAAACCGATATCTTCCGGTGAGAAATTTACAGACAGTGATAATATCAATGTTTGCAATATTTCAGATTTTCCGGAGCCTGTAGTACCTGCTACAAGTCCATGTGGTCCATGTGCCTTTTCATGCAAGTTTAAAAATACTATATCATCCTTTGCTCTTACTCCCACCTGAGTTGCCATAGACTTATAAATACAGGCTTCTTCCCACCTTTTTCTTATGTTCAACTCATCCAATCTCTTAATATTAAACATTTCAAAAAAACTGATATTCTCAGGTATTTGACTGAATACTCCTTTGACATGCTTTAATCCGGACAGTCTTCTGGCTTGATTTTCCATATCTATATTTTTCATATCATACAGCTTTATATCTTTATTCATAAGAAAACCTTGGTTCAGCACTATCTTGGCATACTCATTTCCATCCACCTTGATAACAGTCTTTATATAATCAGGCAAACTTTCCTGCTTTGCCGCACTGTATATCAAAGAAAATCCGAGTCTTTCACCACTCATCTGTAAATATTCCATTATACTGTGATTTACTACAAATATCGGCTCATCCAATATAAATACAAAATGTGGTAAAAATCTAATCTCCTTTCTCTCCTCCTCCAATTTTATTTTTCGCTCTTTTAAAATAGTGGTTAGAGATGCCAGAACAAGCTCTGCATGGTTGCCTGTAGAAATAAGTGTACTTACATTTACACCATGTAGTCTAAGATGCGGATACCAAAATAAATTTGAAAATACTTTATTTCCGTCATCATTTGTTATAAGTACAATTTCCAAGTCATGATAACTGTGAAAAAAGCAAAGTTGACTTATTATTGCCTTTTGCAACTCATATACATACTTCCTCTCTCCCACCAGTCCAAGATGTGTCTTTTTAAGGTCTGTAACATATGGAAGATTTTCTATTACAGAAAACTCTTTGCCCAGTTTCAGCATTTCTTCATATAATGCCTCCCCTGAATTTTCCATATTTTCTTCATATTTTATTTGAAACAGGGGCTTCATATCGGAAGTACCTACTGATATATTAAGGAAATCTACATCATTAGAATCTCTTTCATAAATTCTGTCGGAGTAATTATCACAAAGCAGCTCTATAGTCTTCATATCCGGATAATTAAATTTTAGCGACTCTATCTGTTTTTTTCTAAGTCTGTATAAACTTCCTCTCTTATTTAACAGGTACTTATTATAATTATCAGTTCTCTCTTTTTCCTGAACTTTTCTCTCCTTAACGCTTTGTATACCGGTAACTATAGATACAATTATTGTAGCAACCATCATCCCGGCAGACATAAGTATAAATATACCTCTTTTTAACAGTATGCCTATTCCTACTGTAATGGCCAATGTAAGAGCCGGTGCCGCAAGCCTTTTTAATATAGCATTCCTATCTTTAGCAGGCTTATTTGGAGGTCTCTTTATCTCTACCGTCTCCGCCTGCATATCTATATATATCCTTGGCGACCTCCTGTATTCACTTTCAAGTTTATCATAAGAATTTATGTTTAATGATCGATTCAAACTTGAATTTAGTACATTACCGCTTATAGATAATTGAGCCTTACAATAGTCAATCTTTACCCCCGGTATAAATATACTGTTACCCTCAAAAAGCTTATATACTCCATTTTCACATATCGCTCCGTTAATATACACACTCCCATATATAACTCTTAAAGTGCCGCTACAAATAACAGCCAATATCTTTTTATCACTTTTAAGTACAATATCACAAAATTTATCTGTACCTATCTTTAATATTTTTTGAGTATACTTATAATCGGTTTTAGCTTCTGTATTCAGCAAACAAAATTCTATATTCCCATCCGACATTCCATAATCAGATGCAAGTTCTATCGCTTTATTTTTATCAATATTATCTTTATCATATGAAATTTCAATGCATCTTTTATCATTATAAAGGATCAATGTATTCATTCTTGCTTATTTACCCCCATTGATTCACTCAATTCTTTTATCTTTTTATCCAAATCACTTATAGCACTCTCTTTTTCTTCTCCTGTTATTGTTACATCAGCTTTTAAATATGCACTATGCTTGATATATGTGAATAACAAAAATTCATTGTTACCTATCTTCTTTGCAATATCCTCTGCTATATCAAATTCACATCTTCCAAGTGCTATCCAAAAATCAAATATATTTGTATCTATATTAATATCGGTATACTCAAGTAAATTATCTCTTTGTTCAGTAGTCAAACCTTCTGTAAATATATATGATCTTGCCAATATATACTTTACTTCCTTTGGAAGTTTATCTGTTTTTATACTTTTTAGAGTATCTTCAACCTTTATATAGTCTGAACTGATATAATTCCCATAAGCAGTTATAAGTTTTTCCTTATATGGCAATCTGACAAACTGTACAAAAATACCATATATAAGTATTCCGACGGCTATAAAGGCTGTAACCGGTATTGAAAATTTTAGTTTCTTATATTGAGACTTCTTTACAAGCACCTTGGTATTAATATTTATATCTCTCTCTTTTAAATATCTTTTCAGCAGTTCTTCTTTCAAACTCTTTGTACCATCTATGTTTTTTATAAAACTTTTTTCAGGAACCTTTGCACTCCCACCGATATACTGCTCAAAAGTATATTTATTGTAGAGTACACTTGATACAAGTGCTTTATACTGAATATAGAAATCAGATTCTCCCATTCTTTTATCTCTAACAAGTATCTTAGGTATAAGATTTATATCATATACTATATTTGAAGGTGCAAGGCAAAAAGCGTACTCATCACTCAGTTCATCTATATCCGCTATATTCACAAGAAGTCTGTACTTCTCTTCTTTACTAAGTGTATCTACAGATTCAAATCGATATAGTCCTTCATCATCAAACTTAAAAATACACTCATCATCTGTCTCTTCTATTTCACAGTCCAACAAATGTTTATTCTCATTTGCCAAAAGAAATCTAATCTCTTTTTCAATATTTAAATCAATATTTTTTACTTTTATTTCAATCATGTCATCTCCTTATCGCTACTAATCTGTCCCCATTTTTTATATTCTCTTCTTCCAACGTTTTATACGCACTTACCGTCCTTTTTTGCATACATGAAAGATAATAATCCGGTAACACATCTTTTCTTATCCTAAGGATATCTTTTGCAACTTCACCTATACACTGCTTGCTGTTTATACTTAAATCTATTTTTTTCTCATCTATTTGTAGTGTAAAATCAATGTGCATATTTTCTCCTCTTCCCACGATTCAATGCAAAAAGAAGTCCGACACTTCCCATAAATATTAAAAATATTATAGAAAATACCGGACTTATAGTTTTTTCATTTTTATATGTCAAATTGTAATAGTCTGCCTTTGAAGTAAAAATATTAAGCTCACTCATCTTTAATCTTACAAGCTCCTTAGGTAACTGTTCATTATTAACACTGAATGTCAAATTATTTATAAGCTCGTCATATCTTCTATTCTTATCAATTTCCAGGTTTTCAAGCTTTTCCCTGCTTTCTTTGGTCAAAATATTGATACCCGGATACTGATCTGTCAGTGCCTCTTTGTTACTTTGATCCCTTACCTTAAGAACATTCGTATCCAAATCTAATTGCATAAATTACCTCTTTTAGGCCTAATCTTCTTTTTCTTCTCTTTTAAACAATATATTTATTACCAATGCCAACAATACAATAAAGCTTACAGTTCCGACAGATATAGCTCCCTTTGTGTATTTATTATCTAAGATGCTTTTCTTTTTGGACGGCAGATTATACATATAGTCACTTTGTACTTCTATATTGCTGTCATCATTCGGTGCTATCTCTACAGGGCTTGATATGAAGTTATATGCATCCTTGTTTCCTATACTTCCAAGTCTTGTATATGAAAGCTTATCTGAAAAATCCCTCATAAGCTCACTGTTCTCCGACTTTGTGTCTTCCTTTTTACTTCTAAGTGCATTTACCACATCTACTACATTCTTCATAGTAGTATCATAGGCCTTGTTTATACTGTCATCATACAGTCTCATATTTTCATCACTTACCCGCATAATGTCATAAACCTGTTTCTCATCATCCGTCTGTTTATCCCTAAACTCTGAAAATGCAAGATTTGCACTTCTTTCCAACTCATTTGCAGCCCTTGACATATAGCTGTCATTTAGATGTTCATACGGATTGTAATCGTCAAGCAAATCCATATACCTTCGCTGTGTCTCATTAAATTCTACAATCTTATCATTTACCTCTGCCGACAGATTTGATACTGAATTATCTATCACATCCTCTATATCATTCCTAAAGACTTCATTCAGTTCGTCTATCGGAAATTTCAATGTTGTTTTTATTGTATTAAAGTCGGTATCGGCTGTTGCATTCAAACCTGTCAAGTATGTGTCCGAACCTACAAAAGGATTCATTGCTACATTAAATCTTGGCACGATATTACCAATCATTCTATCTACCGCATTGGACATTGTGGCTGTATTTATATCTTCACGCATAATTGCATCTGAAGCGGTAGCCAGTTTTGTGAGCAGATAATCTCTTTCCTCAGTATTCATGACCACTTCATGCCTTATCACATTCTCTATATAATGCCTCATACGCTCCATACCGCTTCTTTGTATACTTTGATACTCTTCTTCAAATATTCTTCTGTAGCTATTTTCTATAGTACTGCCTATCTCCAGGTTAATACGATTTTGTAATGCGTTTGACTCTGAAGCCAGATGTATATTTGCCTCTTCCTGTATGACATTCTTTGTCTGTTCATTCTGTTTCTTAAATATCTCATCAAAAATATTAAAAGATGAGTTTAATCCGTCATTATGACCGCTTAAAAGTTTTTCAATATTTTCAAATCCCTGTGAATATACACCATTTCCTGAAGTATCTCTTAGTGGTGTCAGTCCTTCAAAAAATCTCCCAAACTTATCTGTACCTGTTCTTACTTCATCCCCTTCTCTCTTTATATTTTCAAAGTTCTTTTCATTTTCATCCTTAACATCCCTAAGTTCTCTTGAAAATGAATCCACTATATTTTCATTTTCTACATTATACTTATCCATATCCATGTCCGACGGCTTATAATCTATATTATTTTCTTTAACATTCTCATATCTGCCCAGCAAACTCTCAGGCGATATACTGTTTATATTGTCAAGATCTATACCGTCATTTTTTAGTATCACCTTTGTATTGTCCTGTGCTTTGTGATACTCATCTAATATTGCACTTACATAGATAAATGTTATATTCTCACTGACAACAGATGCAAATGAGTTTATATCATTTACAACACTTGCAAGTGATGCATCATTATTATCCCCGTTCACAGTATATTTTATAGTGGCTTTTTGGGGTTCATTGTTTATACTCTCCACCGCCTTTGAAAATGTGGCAGGTATCACAATATATGCACCATATTCACCGGAATTTAATCCGGCTCTTGCCTCATCAAGTCCGGTCATATGAAAATGTTCATTTGGAAGAGTAACTATTTTCCCTCCATAGTATGCCTTTTTCCCTTTTATTTTTACTCCCTCATCTAAGTTTACAACCGCTATATCTTTTGTAGATACCACCTTATATGCCTTACCTGTTTCACTTATATGATGGTAATTATTTGTAATACTGTTTTGTGGAGTATCTATATTCACAATAGATCCGAGAATTATACCTCCGCATAGCATACATATACTTAAAGCCGCTACCAACAGCTTTGCCGAATTCAAAATTTTGCTCATATACCCTTCCTAACTATATAAGTTCAGGCAGAGAAAAGATGTCCTAATAGCTCTATTCCATGCCATACCTTATATTTTTTATAGTTTCAATAAATTAATACTTAGTTATCTATTATCATCCTTGAATCCAGTCTTAAATGTTCCTTTGGCTCCATATATTTATAGAAATCATCAAAATTATTGACCTTATGAGGTAATCCGTCTACTGAATCCTTCGCATTTATTATAACTCCGTCAAATGATATATCCTTACCATCCTGAATAAATAATCTAAGTACTTCTTCATCTGTCATCTTATCTGATAACATAAACTCTATTTCTGCTCTTTTTTTTGTCTTAGCAAGCTCTTCTACATATCCCTTTAGTTTAGGAAACTTTGTATAAAGTACTTTATTATCTTGCGGTAGTTTATACAAATTTAAGTATACCGCTATTTTCCCCTCATAAACAGAACTATATATACGTAACCACGCTCTTGATATATTTTGTGCTAATAAACATCCTCTCAATACATCCTCTCTTTCAATACAAACCACCTTATTATATTTATTAACAAAGTCCCTATAAAAATAAGAATCATCTTCTAAATTTATGTATAGTACCATATCTTTATTCTTTTCATCATTTTTCAAAGTATTTGGATTTCTCTCTATTCTAACTGTTAAATATGGTACCTCATTATATATTTCGGCTTCAACAATAGAAAGAAATCCTTGTACTTGTATATCTTCATTTTCATCAATTATTTTTTTTACATTTACTTCCTTTATTTCTCTATTAGTTCCAATATCATATATTTTAACCAGAAACTTCTTTACATCATTTTTATATACCTCGCCTCTAAATGACACTTTATAATTATCCTCATATATTAATTTTTTGTTTCCAAGTATATCTATACATATTACATATTTATTAGGTAAAAATGTAGCTAAAGTATCAAAATCATCATCTTTATTTAACACTTGTATAGTATAAAATTCATCATCATCTTGATTTACTTCACTAATATAGTAATTTACCTTTGCTCCCCACTCCATTCCTGTTTCATACTCTGATTTATTATTTTTATATGAACAACTACATAAAATATATGATATTAGTATAATACAACTATATTTTATCACAACAAAATCACCTCTTTTATTCTTCAGTTTTTTCAGGCTCATATTTTATTCCAAGTGTTTGTGCTAAATCTTTTATATTTTCTTTAATGCTGTTTAATTGGCTCGACTTATCATCTCCGGCTAATGTTGTATCAGCTGATACAATTTCATATTTTTGAATATATGCATATAGTAATAGTTGATTATCTGAGAGACGCTGTGCAATATCTATTGCATTATCTGCATCTGCCCTTCCAAGATAAATCCAATAATCAAGTTGCTTAACATCAGAATTATATGACAACCTCTCTATAAGCATATCTTTAGTCTCCTTAGAAAATGCATCCACAGACTGACTTCTTATATATGCCACTGCCAGAATATATTTTTCATGTTCATTCATAGTACTGACAGATATATTACTTAAGTCGTCTATCACATTTATATAATCCATTTCAAGGTACGCCCTTTCTGCATATAATGCACTCAAAGAAGGCTTTACCACAATAATACTTTGTCTGAAAAACATTATTGACATACATATGCTAATCAATGCAAATATCACTACCATACTTTTCATTGTCAAATAACTATTCTTACCCACAGTAATATTTTTTAATTTTTCTTTATTCAATTCCTTATTAAATAAAGAAATCAGCTCTTTATATAATTCATCCTCTTCACTACAATTTACAAGAAACCTTGTATCTTCATTCTTTGACAACAGACTAAGTCCACCATTTATATAATCATTATATGAGTACTTCTTTTGGAATAAAAAACCTGCCAATGCACGTATCTCATCAATTTTATTTACCTGATGTTCTCCATTTATATCTCTAACAAGTATTTTTATTCTTTGTCTGTCATTTACAAATATATTTTCAGGTGATAACGAAAAATATATCTGTCTATTTTCTCTTATTATTTCCATAAGTTCTATTAACAGAGAATATTTCACTTTTCTTTTATCCGATATAAAATCTTTTATAGGCTTAAGTCCGTCAATATCATATTTTATTTTTATTTCATCTATGGTCTCTTCATACTCATATTGTATAAAATCATGCTTTAGGTTTTTCAGCATTTCATACTCATAAATATTGTTTGCATTTAAATCAACTTTTTTTATATGTAGTTCTTCACTCATCGCTCTTCAACCTCCAGATACAAAATATCACCATAAAATATATTTGATTGTCTGAATGTTAATAAATTATTGATATACTCTCCCAGTCTCCAAGATCGTACATATATTCCATACTCCTTACTCTCAATTTTAATAAAATTATTTTGTATCAGTATGTTTATAACATCTAAAATCCTTTGTTCATCCTTAACCATTATATTAAGCACATGTCCACTATTTAAAATCACTATTGTCAGTGTAAGCATTCCTTATCACCCTCTTTTTTCTACAAATACCTATGATTACAAGTGGTACAACTATTATAAGTACAATTAAAAAACCTGTTTTATTGCCTGTATTTACATCATCTACTACAAGTGGTTCCCATTTCATCTGTTTTGATAAAAATACTTGTTTCTTTATATATGCCAATTCAGTATCTCCATTGTATAAGTTATCATCAAAAACATTATTTCTTATATAGGCTATTTCTATTTGTTCGTTCTCTTTATATTTCATTATAGCATCTGATATATCTTTATCAAAAACAGGAATACCGAATTTATCCAACGTGGAAGAATTACGTCCACCCCTTTCGTATAACACAGAAGGATCTAAGTCCAGCCTTGTATTATCCGTCTCAATGTAATTACTCATTGTTGTCCTCCGTCTCTTCACAAAGTGACCACTTTCTGTACTCTTCTTCTATATTTTGTTCTCTTTGTACTAAAGTTCTATATTCTTCTTCAAGGATACTTTTTTGTTTTCTAAAATCAGCTTCTTCCTGCTCATAAAATATACCCATATGCTTTCTCAACAAGAGTGTCTCCTCAGACTCACCATACTTAATTACAAACTCAGATATCCTTTCGCTTTCCTCTCTATACATAGATCTGCTAATCTCCCAATCTGTATCTATATCAGCTTTTCTCTCTTTACATGATGCTTTTGCCTCATCTACCTCTGACAGATCACTCAAATATTTATAATATACCTCTCTCATCTTTTCCTCATCCATATAGTCCTCCTAAACCTTTGGAATTTTAACAATTGATGCAAAACCCTTTTTGTAAACAACTCCCTCATTAACTCCGGGTACTAGTTCAACCGGTACTACTCCCATATAAGACTGGTTACTCAAAAGCACACCTCTACCTGAGCGTTTAAACAAATCTGTAACAGGTTCTCCCGAGTAAAATTTACTTAATAAACTTGTTGCAGCTATAAATACACCTGTCTTTGATGCTCTTTCCATAACATTTGCAATATCTGATTTAGCATTAGTTTTATGACTGAAAAACAGTGATAAATCATCTATAAAAACAGCTCTTCTATCTAATTTCCTTATAATAGTTTTCTTTTGTTCTCCCTCAAAGCCTTCTATTTGTTTTTCTCTAATTATGACCTCTTCCTCAAGCCTATCCATAAACAAAATGAATTCATCAATATCTTTTATTATTTCTATTTTTTCACTCTTATATGGATGCAGCTCTTTACTGTCAGAATCAAAAATTGAAATATAAGTATTATCAGCCATTTGGTAAATAAATAACTTTAATAAATTTGTCTTACCGCTACCTTCATTACCAAGTATAATGATAGGAGACTCCTCCAATGTAAAACCTTCCTTTTCAACATTATCTACTCCTATTCCGACATAAATATCTATATCATTGTTAACAAAACTTTCTGCTATACTTAATGTAAGTTCATCAGGCATTACAGGCATATGTCTTGCTTCCACATCTCCGGCACTTTTAATTATTTCGTCAATTGTAATTTTTATATTATTTCTATAGTGCAAATCATTGTCGAAGTCAGTCATTGTAAATATTTGCATACAACTCACCCTGTCATTATATTTTACAAGACATCTTCCCCTTACTTCAGGTATGCTATATTCACTTCTACCTACAATATAAAGAACCTCACTTTTTTCAAAATTGTAACCGGCTATTTTTATCTTAAAGTTATTATATGTTGCAGATCGAATAGCATTAACTCTTGTGGCTGTTATAACAATATATATTCCCAAACTCGTTCCGTCTCTGGATATTTTTGTAAAAAACTCCTCTTCTTCAAACCCCATTTCTTTTATAGCATCAAAATTGTCAACAAAAATTATCCATGATGTCAAAGGCTCATCTGCCGTTTGATTATACATGGATATATTCTGCGAAAATTCCTTAGCCATTAATCTTTTCCTCTTTTTAATTTCATCTTCCAGCAATCTTTTTAACCTGTTATAGTGCTCTCTGTCATCCAAAGTTATATATTCAGCTGTATGTGGCAATCTTTTCAAACTAATCAACGCATTATTTCCAAAATCTAAAACAAATAAATTAACATCCCAAACCTTGTATTTTAATGCTATACTTAATGCAACTGTCGTCAAAAATATACTCTTACCAAATCCCACAGATGCAATATACATAATGTTTCCATCATTCGTAATATTAACATCATAGTTTTTTTGAACTTGTAACTCAGGTATATCAAGCATTCCTATCGGAACAGAAATTCCATTCTCTATATAATCGCTTCGACCACCGGCTACTATATTTATAAGTGGGCTTTTGACTTTAGTGTTCAGCGGTGGAAGCCAAGGTTTTTTTACATCTATTATATTATTATTAGATTTTATTTTGCATTCTTCATAATAGTTGTTTATATAATCTACTATTACTTCCAACTGAGTGCTTGTTGCCTTTTTTTCAATTTCAGATAAACCTAAATCTTCATTGACAATCATTCCTTGACCAATGCTGTTTACTATATAAACTCTGTTATCCAGTACAATACCACTTTCCTCTCTTTCAAAATAAGGGGCACCACTCCATGCAGACTGAAATAGTTCATATATCTCATTATTTCCTACTTGTAAATATGCTCTTCCGGGCAAAGTGATACTTGCAGCATCTGATGTCTTTAGTATTTCTTTACTGTCAGATTCATCTTGAACTTTTAATGCAAGTTTAAATCTGGAATTTGACCATATCTGGTCATCTACTACTCCACTTGGTTTTTGTGTTGCCAATATAAGGTGTACACCCAAACTCCTTCCTATCCTTGCAGTAGATACAAGTTCTTTCATAAACTCCGGCTGTTCCTTTTTAAGTTCTGCAAATTCATCACTTATAAGAAACAAATGTGGCATTGGAACATTTACAACACCTTCTCTGAATAGGCTCATATATGCATTAATGTGATTTACATTATTTTCATTGAAAATCCTTTGACGACTTGCAAGTTCACTTTTTATGGATGCCAATGCTCTCATACTCTCACTACCGTCAAGATTAGTTATCGTTCCAAGTAAATGTGGCAACTTTCTAAACAAAGATGCCATTCCTCCACCCTTATAATCAATCAACAAGAAACCTACCTCATATGGGCTGAAATTTATCGCAAGTGAAGTTATATATGTTTGTATTATTTCAGACTTACCCGAACCTGTAGTACCTGCAACCAAACCATGTGGACCATGTACCTTCTCATGTAAATCCAACTCAACTATATCATTTTCAGCTCTCATTCCTATTGGTACTGCCAATGATTTTTCTGACTTATTGGTGCTCCACCTTTTTTCAATATTTAGTTCATTTATCTTATTGATATTATAAAGTTCAAAAAATGTTATGCTCTCAGGTATATGACTTGTACTGCTTAAAACATGACTTAATACTCCTATATTCCTGGCAAGCAACTCAAAGTTGGTGCTTTCATTTTGATTAATATTTATTTTCTTATCTATGTATTCACCATATTTTATCAAAAGTGTACCTTCTTTGGCATGATCTAACAATACTATAGTATCTATAAATTCAGGTAAATTTGCTCTTAAATAGCTTGTGTATATTACTGAGCAACCCAGTTTTTCACAATCTCCATTGATATACTCTATTATGGAATGAGATAAAATAAATTCCGGTTCATCTATTACAAATAAAAAATGTGGCAGAAAAGTAGATTTACCTTTACTTTCATCATACTTTTGTGACCTTTCTTTTAAAACCTGATTTACACTATTTAACACCTGATCTCTTGTTCTATCTGAATACACCATTCCAAATACATTCGACATCTGTAATCTGCAATGTGGCAACCACTTCATCCATTCAAATGAAGATTGATACTTTTCATCAAAAACAACAATAATTTGCAAATCTCTATAACTTTGAAATGTTGTAAGTTGGCATATATATGATTTCAACTGCTCATGTACAAATTGCCTGTTTCCTACCAATCCAAGTCTTGACTTCCTTAAGGCGAATACCATGTCCTTTTCAATTATACTGTATTCATCTTTCAGCGATTTAGCTTCTTCATAAAGTTTATCAATATTTGATGAAATCCCTTTTTCTGTCAATGTTACTCTAAACGAAACTTCACCTGTATATCTTCCCAATGTAATATTTAAAAAATCACGATCTGATGGAAGTCTTTCATATATTCTACTACTATAATTACTTATTATTCCGACTATATTCTTTGTACTTGGATAATTATAGTTGTAGGACTCTTTCTCCTCTATATATTTATTATATAGTTCCTTACGCTTGTCTAACAGATATTTTTCGTACAAAACAGCATTTTCCCTGTTCGTCTCACTCCTTTCCTTTCTATCCTTAAAAAATCTAATTATTGAAAATATTACAGTAACTATTGTTATTCCTATGCTCATAAGGAGATAACTACCTCTACCTATCAACATACCAACACCAACAGTTACTGCTGAGGATGTTATAGGCGGCAATACAGTCATAAGAAGTTCATTTTTATCCACTTTCAAAAACTCAGGTGGTGTTTTTATCTCTATACTGTCGTTAGGAATTCTCTTTATTATCCTTGGAGAACGCTTATATTCAGGAAAGTTAGGAAATGGCAGTATTGATTTATCCATAGGAGTCAGTAAACTTGTGAATTTATTCTCTCTTCCACATACCTTTATATAATCTCTATGAAAGGTCAGTAAGCATTCACCTATTAAGATGCAATCTCCTCTTATTAAATCAAAGCAGTCCTTCCTTAACCTTCTTTTGTTTAAATAAATGAGCTCACTCTCAACTTCTCCAATTATTTTTATTCTATTTCCACTAACCTTCAAAAATACATTGCTGTCACTAATTTTTATATCCCCATCTTTTCCAATGAAAAAAGTATCCGGTCTGGTATATGTCTTATACTCATTACATAATTCTAAAGTAACTATTATTTTATCTGATATAGTCTTGATGTCTTTAACAGCAACTTCTTCATAATACTCTTCACTTAAAGCCAGTATATAGTCCATATTTATGCCTTTCATTAGAATAAAACAACTATTTATTATTCTTACTTAACTACCGGTGATGCATATTTACCGGGATCCTTAGCGGGTTTACAGTAT
>RBWB01582563.1_pt1 | contig 14716 bp, 11 predicted proteins | sample 2014201 | NCBI WGS metagenome assembly RBWB01 (sample SAMN10133834, study PRJNA383868) | Human oral metagenome, whole genome shotgun sequencing project. | isolation source: supragingival plaque isolated from 88 juvenile twins | host: Homo sapiens | place: Australia
CAATGACCATTGGAGCTTGATTTGCCAATTTATCAGCTTTGGCAGCATTTTTTTCGTCCATTTCAAATTCAATGGCTGCTGATTTTAAGCATTCGTGAAATTTTTGCATTCCGCTTTTTTCAATTACCACAAAATGATAAGGTTTCATTCGCCCGTGATCTGGAGCACGTAAAGCTGCTTTTAAAATCGCATCAATACGTTCATCAGAAACGTTTGGATCGGCTACTTCAATCATCGCATCAACCAAGTCTAAGCGGATCAGTTGATCGGAAAGCTTGGTTTTACCGGCCTCCATTGGACCACCTGAAACGAAGATGGTCGGAATGTTCAAACGCATTGCCGCCATTAACATCTCTGGGGTAATTTTGTCGCAGTTGGAAATACAGACCATCGCATCCGCACAGTGTGCATTCACCATATATTCCACAGAGTCATCAATTAAATCACGACTCTCGGTATGATCTAAAAGTGGGAAATCCCCGAAGCCTAAATAAGCGTTTGATAGGTTAAATAATGCTATAAAACTGATGTTAATAATAAAAAAATTTGGCTATTTTAGCAGATTTGAACGAAGGAGGTAAGCGGTGACATATTAGTGGTAATGTGTAAATAATGCAGAAAGTTAAAAAGCAATGAGGCAATATATTGAAGTGATGGGTTTAATTCACCTTTGGTTAAATATTGATTTACCTAAATTCCCTCGTTACTAAAAATAGTAAATTATAAAATAAAAAAGAGGTTATGTGCGTTTAAAATGCCTAAAATAAAGAGAATACGGCTGAAAAAATTCAACCGTATTTTGAAAGACTAAAAGCAAAAATTATTCTGCTAATTCTGTTTGTTCATGAGCCATTAACTCTTGCCCAACATTATCTAATAACGTTAAATAACGTTCGTAATGTTTTAACATATCCGCAATTAACTCATTTTTATCCATATATTGCACATCATAACCGACACGACCATCAAAGAAATAAGTGTAAGGTTCATAAGTGGTGCTATGTTGAATATGCGGTAAGTTTTCATCGTTAATTAACTGCTCTGAAACTTCACGGCTAACCGATTTAATACCGTACATAAAATCCCGCATTGCATCTTTTTGAATCACTAATTCAACCGCGGGTTCATCTTGATTAAACAAGGTATTTACCGACACACTCAAATTATATTTACCAATTAGCTCTTGGCGTAATTCACGCATTGCAGGCAACGCAGTATGTTTGAGGAAGCGTAAAATATCTTTCTCTTGCGTTTGGTTCATCATTTGCTCTAAATGATCTTTCCATTTTTCGCCTGTCCAGAAAATACTGGTTGGGTTCACTTTGGTGCTAAAGTATTTCTTATCTGCATTTAAACCTTTCCATAAGCTCACACACATAATCAGCATTAACATGGCAAATGGGAGAGATACCATTAACGTCATTGCTTGTAGGTTAGCCAAGCCACCTGAACGCATTAAGACAATCGCTACCACAGACATTACTCCGCCCCACATTACTGCTTGCCAGCGAGGAGAGGTTAAACTTTTATCACGTGATGCAATATTATTCAGTACATAAATACCTGAGTCTGCCGAAGTAATAAAGAATAAAGAAATAATCAATAAACTTACAATACCTGTTACTGCTGAAAGGGGTAAGTAATCTAAAAATTTAAACAACAGGGATTCTGGTGATGAAACCAACTGACCTAATGCACCTGCGGCTTCTCCATTATTTAACCAAATTGCAGTATTACCAAATGCGGTAAACCAAAGTACACCAAATAAACTTGGAATGACTAATACGCCAAAAATAAATTCACGAATTGTACGTCCTTTTGAAATCCGAGCAATAAATAAGCCTACAAAAGGTGCCCAAGAACACCACCATGACCAATAAAGAACTGTCCAACCGCTAAACCAGCTAGTATGCTCTTGTTCATACGTATAGGTTTTGAAACTTAATTGTACTAAATGGCTAAGATATGTGCCTAAGTTATCACTGAATGCCGATAATAAATAGAGCGTTGGTCCTGCTACTAAAACAAAAATTAGCAATAAGAAAGCTAAGCTTAGGTTTATTTCGCTCAGCATTTTTACTCCTTTGCCTACCCCTGAAATCGCAGAGAATATGGCTAAGCTCATGACAACGACAATAACAATTAACTGTAAACTAAAGCTATTTTCGCTTGCCCAACCTAATTGAGTTAATCCCGCACCTAATTGCGATGCACCAAAACCTAAGGTTGTAATAATACCGAATAAGGTCGCAAGCAATGACATCACATCAATGACGTCACCTACTTTACCGTTAATACGATCTTTCAATAATGGGTAGAAACAAGAACGCAATGCAAGTGGCAGTTTATAGCGGAAACCGAAATAAGCTAAAGCTAAAGCAATCATTCCATACACCGCCCAAGCGTGAATTCCCCAGTGGAATAAGGTATGTAGCATCGCTTCTTGTTGCCGATGTTCTGCTGTACCGCTAGTAATATCTGAGAGATAATGTGTCAATGGTTCTGCCACACCAAAGAACATCAACCCAACCCCCATTCCCGCTGCAAATAACATTGCAAGCCAAGAAAGGAATCCAAATTCAGGCTCTTCTTCTTCATTGCCAAGTTTAATATTCCCTAAACTACTGATGGAAAGAATCAGCAAAAAGCCTAAAAAAATTGAAAATGTTAAAACGTAGAACCAACTAAAATTGGCAAAAATCCCTGCTTTAGCTTGATCTAAGAGTGCTTGTGTTTGCGTCGGTGCAATCAAAATCATAAGCACTAAAAAGAGGATAAAAAATAACGTCAAGCCGATCACTAATGGATTAAATGACGTTCGCTTTTCCATAAATTGAGATAAAGACAAACCTTCTCCTTAAATAGTTAAGTAGATCATTGAAATATTGAATATTTTATTTAAAAGAGTTACATCTTAGAGATGCTGCCTTAAGGCAAAAGTGTGCAATTGAACAACTGCGAATGACAGCACATAGAAGTGCGATTTTGAAGGAAACGCTCAGTAGGAATTGAGAGGATTGTTTCCAAAAGTATGGATATAATAACACGGGTTGGTGATTATTTCAAATCCATACTAAATTTATAGAATTTGTTTTATATTTAATAAAAGTATAGTAGATAAAATGATTACTATTTTGTCAAAACTACGCCTCTTTTAATACTAATTGTATTAGCGGATAAAGTGCACAAAATCAGTTGGATCTTCTGCATCGCGAGCGGAAGCAATTTCTTCGCCATCTTTAGGTGAACCGATCATTAGCAAGCCAATCACTTTATCCGTTTCCGCGCAACCAAATGCTTTGCGAATGGCTTTGCCTTCCACCCATTTTTTCGTAATCCAAACAGTATCAAAACCTTGAGCGTTTGCTGCTAATTGCATTGCATAAGTGGCACAACCTGCACAAACAATTTGTTCCCAAGCAGGGACTTTCACTGATTCGTGATCTAATTTTGCCACCACGCCAATGACCATTGGAGCTTGATTTGCCAATTTATCAGCTTTGGCAGCATTTTTTTCATCCATTTCAAATTCAATGGCTGCTGATTTTAAGCATTCGTGAAATTTAGGCATACCACTTTTTTGAATCACCACAAAATGATAAGGTTTCATTCGCCCGTGATCTGGTGCTCGTAAAGCTGCTTTTAAAATCGCATCAAGCTGTTCTGCATTAGGTGCAACATCGCCAAATTGTTTGCTTGAACGGCGATGATGAAGTAAGTCTAAAATATCCATAATTCCTCGGAATCAATCAAAAAGACTGACAGATTTCCCATCAGCCTTTTGGTTAGTTTAATTAAATTTTCGTTTTATCACGTACCGCGCCTTTATCGGCTGAAGTGGCAAAATGTCCGTAAACTTTTAGTGCAAAAGAGACTTCACGTTGGCGGTTTGCAGGCTGCCAGCCTTTTTGATCTTGCTCAGCACGGCGTGTTGCAAGTTCTTCATCGCTTACTGCAAGATTGATAGCACGGTTTGGAATGTCGATGTTGATAATATCGCCATCGCGAACTAAACCAATTGCACCACCTGAGGCTGCTTCTGGCGAGGCGTGACCGATAGATAAACCTGATGTACCACCAGAGAAACGTCCATCTGTTAAAAGTGCACATTTTTTGCCTAAACCCATCGATTTTAAGTAGCTGGTTGGGTAAAGCATCTCTTGCATACCTGGTCCGCCTTTCGGGCCTTCGTAACGGATGATCACCACATGACCTTCTTTCACTTTACCACCTAAAATACCTGCCACGGCATCTTCTTGGCTTTCAAATACAATCGCTTTACCAGTGAATTTCCAGATCGATTCATCCACACCTGCAGTTTTTACAATGCAGCCGTCTTCTGCGATATTACCAAATAACACCGCTAAGCCGCCTTCTTGCGAAATTGCGTTTTCTTTGTTGCGGATACAACCGTTGACGCGGTCGTTATCTACCGTGTCCCAACGGCAATCTTGTGAGAACGCTTGTGTCGTACGAATGCCCGCAGGGCCTGCACGGAAAAATTTATGTAACTCTTCGTTTTGGTTGCGGATAATGTCGTATTGGTCAAGCTGATCGCCCATGGTTAAGCCTAATACGGTGTGGGTATTTTTGTGGATTAAGCCCGCACGGTCTAATTCGCCTAATAAGCCCATAATACCGCCTGCACGGTGAACATCTTCCATATGGTATTTGTTGGTGTTCGGTGCGATTTTACTCAAGCAAGGCACTTTGCGAGATAAGCGGTCAATGTCTTCCATTTTGAAGTCCACGCCTGCTTCTTGCGCGGCAGCGAGTAAGTGTAAAACAGTGTTACTTGAACCGCCCATGGCGATGTCTAAGCTCATCGCATTTTCAAAGGCATCGAAAGTACCGATTGAACGTGGCAATACGCTTTCGTCGTCTTGTTCGTAGTAGCGTTTGCATAATTCAACGATTTGACGCCCCGCGTTTAAGAACAACTCTTTACGGTCTGCGTGGGTAGCAAGCATTGAGCCGTTGCCCGGTAAGCTTAAACCTAATGCTTCTGTTAAGCAGTTCATTGAGTTTGCGGTAAACATACCTGAGCAAGAACCACAGGTTGGGCAAGCGGAACGTTCAATTGCATCAATACGTTCATCAGAAACATTTGGATCGGCTGCTTCAATCATCGCATCAACCAAGTCTAAGCGGATCAGTTGATCAGAAAGCTTAGTTTTACCCGCTTCCATCGGTCCACCTGAAACGAAGATGGTTGGAATGTTCAAACGCATTGCCGCCATCAACATCCCTGGGGTAATTTTGTCGCAGTTGGAAATACAGACCATCGCATCCGCACAGTGTGCGTTCACCATATATTCCACCGAATCTGCAATTAAATCACGGCTTGGAAGCGAATAAAGCATACCACCGTGTCCCATCGCGATACCATCGTCCACCGCAATAGTGTTAAATTCTTTTGCAACACCGCCTGCTTTTTCAATTTCAGCGGCAACCAATTGCCCCATATCTTTTAAATGTACGTGACCTGGTACGAACTGGGTAAATGAGTTTACCACGGCAATAATTGGTTTGCCGAAGTCATTTTCTTTCATTCCTGTTGCACGCCATAATGCGCGTGCGCCCGCCATATTACGACCTTGAGTGCTGGTCGCTGAACGTAGTTTAGGCATAATCTCTCCAAATTTTTTATCTGTTGTGTCTGTTAAAATAAAAGGGTTCTATTCTACTTGAATTTAAATAGTTTGTGGAAAAATTTCCTCTTTCTCTTGGTAAGAGAGACAGAAAAAATTCCATCTAGAAATTTTTTCAGAGAAGGGGTTATTTTTGCCTCATCTGCTTCGTCATTTCAATACTTTGAATAATTGCACGGCGGTTAATGGCATCATTATCACCATCTAACACACGTCGCCAATAGCCAATTGCTTGCTCATAATCATTATGCAAAAAGGCATCGGAAGCCAGTAGTAACAAGCTTGAACTCTCTTTTGAGTCTAATAATAAGGCTTTATCTAACCACGCTTTTGCCTGAGCTGATAGTTTTTGCCCTTTATCATAATAATCTACGGTTGCCATTGCCCCTAAAATCGCCGCTTTTTCGCCCAATACCACCTGTGCATTTTGATAGCTAATCAATGCTGAATTAAACTCATTATTTAACGCATAAGCCTGCCCCAATTCATACCACAAATCGCCATCGTTTGGGTTCTCGCGCAAGCGGTTTTGCAAGCTCTCAATATAGCGATCGTTTTTTTGGGTTTTGTCTTCCATCTCCAATTTTACTTGGAAGGCTTGGTGCATTTGCTCACCTTTTTGCACCAAGGCATAACGCCCCGACTGCCAATAAAGTAAGCCACTGAGGACGGTAATTAAAAGCACAACCAAACTTGCAACAAGCGGTGAAAATTTCCTTTTATTTTGTAAAGGTTCTGTTGTATTTTGATCAAATTGATAACGGCTTTCTGCCTCCGACAAATATTCTTGTTTGAACGGTTCGGCAAAATTGCCTGCGAATTTGACCGCTTGTTGATAGTTTTCTAAATTAAGCTGTTCACGTGTTTTCATCTATTTTCCCGCTCTTTTTGAACTAGTTCGCCATACAATTGCGCTCAAAACCAAAAGTAACAATCCAACAGGCATCCCCCAAAGCAGCCAAGTTTGCTCATTCACAGGCGGTTTGTAGTTTACAAAATTACCGAAACGCTGGGTCATAATTTCGACAATTTCCTGATCCGATTTGCCTTCATTGACCATTTCATACACTTCAATACGAAGTTTGTAAGCGGTAGTGGCATTTGACTCCAGCAAATTCTGATTCTGGCATTGCGGGCAACGCAAAGATTTCGCCAAACTTATTGCACGTATACGATCCGCATCGTTGTGAAATTGGAAGGTATCGACCATTTCCGCCTTGACAATATTGCTGAAAACGGCAAACACAAGCGGTAAAAAAAGGGTAATCTTTTGCAAAAACTTCATTCTATTCCTATATTTCTATGCTCTTATTTTTCGTTTCTTAATGCTTCTAATCGTGGCAGGAAATCCTTTTCAAAATCAGGATTATAGCCTTTTTGTTGGTAGCGAACGACGCCGTGTTTATCCACCAAGTAGCTTGACGGGGCGGAAGAGACCTTCAAGGTTTGAATTAAAAAACCGCGTTCATAGTCATCAATCACCAACGTAAATGGATTTCCCCAACGTCCCAAGGCTTCGCGAGCATCGGCGGGTTGATCGGAATAAGTTAAACCCACAATCGGCACGCCTTGAGCTTTCAATTTCAATAAGATCGGAAACTCTTTAATACACCAGGTACACCAACTCGCCCAAACATTCAAAATATAGGGCTCTTGCGGCAAGCTGTTGTTGGTTAAACGTGCGTGCGGATCGAGCAAATTTTTGCCCACAAATTCGGGTATTGGCTTATCTTGCCAATCTTCTGTTGGAGACAGAGCATCTTTATTAAGCAGAGGAACGGTTAAAAATGCCACCACTGCCACCAGAATGGCGAGGGGGATAAAGAGGAGGAGTTTTTTCATTATTTTTCCTTTTTCGGTAATCTCCTATGGCTTACGCCATAGGTTACGCATAAATCAGCCCTTACAGAGCTGGAAGTTACAAATAGACATGAATAAAATCATAGCGTCCTGTAAGGACGCATTCATACGTAACCTAGGGCGTATCGCCCTAGGATTATCGACGTTGCCGATACCCCACCAATGCCATCAGTGAAGCCAGCACCATAATTACCCCACCAAGCCATAAAGCTCTAACGTAAGGTTTGTAATGTAGGCGGAAGGCGTATTCTAAATTGCCGAATTTATCGCCCATCACTACATAAAGATCATGCAAGCCGTGGTGATATAAGCCGACTTCAGCCATTGTCATGGTGCGGATGTCGTAATAACGTCGTTCTGGGATGATTTGGGCGAGCGTTTTGCCAGCTTTACTGATGGAAAAAACGGCTTGTTCAGCAGTGTAGTTGGCACCAATAGCATCGCGATACTCTTCATATTTAAATTCAAAATCGGCGATATTGGCAGTTTCAGTCGGTTTTAATCGCACACCAATTTCATCACCATAGTAGCTGTTCATCATCGCACCAATCACACAAATCGCAAAGCCAATATGTGCCAAACGCATTGCAAGCGGACGGATTTTCCACATAAAACGCAAATAAGGCAGATGCGTCAAAATAATCCAGAATGCAAGGCTGACGAACACTACGGGCAGTGGTTCGATTCTAAACAGATGCGTTTGACTCACGGTGTGATAAATCAAACCAAGGGCAAGCACCACTGCAACAGGCAGAAGCCAGAGTTGTAATTTAGCTTGTTTGAGCGGTACATTTTTCCAGCGAAGTACCACTGCTACGCCCATCGCACACATTGCCAACAACGTAAGCGGGGTGAAAATAGTATTGAAATAAGGTGCACCAACGGAAATACTGCCCCATTGCATCATCGTAAAGACAAGCGGATAAAAAGTGCCAAGCAACACAACCGAAGTTGCTACAGCAAATAAACCATTGAGCAATAAGAATGCTGTTTCTTTAGAAAAAAACGTAAAGCGTACTTCACCTTGCCAGAATTGGGTTTTACAAGCGAAGAGTGCGAGAGCAATAAAACTGAGACTGAAGAAAAGCAGCAGTAATGCTACACCGCGATCAGGATCGACCGCAAAGGCGTGTACAGAAGTAAGTACGCCAGAGCGAACGATAAATGTGCCGAGCAAGCTTAAGGCGAAGGCGAAAATGGCAAGCAAAATCGTCCAGTAATTAAACACACCACGCTGTTCACTGGCAATCAGCGAGTGGATTAACGCTGTGCCGAGCAACCACGGCATTAGAGAAGCATTTTCCACAGGGTCCCAGAACCACCAGCCTCCCCAGCCGAGCTCGTAATACGCCCACCAAGCCCCGAGGATAATCCCTGCTGTGAGAAAGCCCCAGGAAATCATCGTCCAAGGGCGAATCCAACGAGCTACAGCAGCGTCCATTTTGCCTGAAAGTAGGCTTGCCACAATCATCGCAAAACTTACCGCAAAGCCGACATAGCCCAAATAGAGCAGGGGTGGGTGGAAAATTAAGCCAACATCTTGCAGCATTGGATTGAGATCACGTCCTTCTGGAGGTGGTGGAAAACCACGCTCAAAGGGGTTGGAGACGAGCAAGATAAAGAGCATAAAGCCCATTGCAATAAGAGAAATCATCGCTAGCGTGCGGTTGGCAAACAAGCGGTCGATTTTACGAGAAAAAAGGCAAAAGACCGTCGTCCAGAGCGTGAGTGCGGTAAGCCAAAAGAGCATTGAACCTTCGTGCCCGCCCCAAGTGGCAGCGAATTTAAAAAAATCGGGTAATTGGCTATTGGAGTGTTGAGCAACATAAATCACCGAGAAGTCATCGGTTAAAAACGCATAAGCAAGGCTTGCAAAAGAAATGCCCGTTCCGACCGCTTGTAATAGCGAGAGAAAAGGGTTTAGCGATAAAAAATATGGGGCTCTTCTCAGCTCACCCCAAAGCGATAACCCTACTTGGGTTATCGAGGCAATAAGAGCAAAAATCAGGGCAAAATAGCCAAATTCTGGAAACATTGAAATCTAAGTGAACAAAAATAAAACTGCACAGATTATGCCATAAATCCGAAAGAGGGAGAACGAAAAAAACCTTACCTACCTCGAAAGAGGTGGGTAAGGTTTGATCATAGAGGGATTATTATGAAATTAGAAAGTGTAAGTTGCGTTCATACGGAAATCACGACCTGCACCCGCTAAACTATTACCACCAGCACGTTGGCTATGGCTCTTATAGTTTTTGTTAAATGCGTTATTTACCGCAAAATTAAGCATTAAGTTTTTGTTTGCTTCCCAGTTTGCATAGAAATCACTCACACCATACCCTGATTGTTTGATTGCCGCTGAACCAGCATTTGACCCGCGACTTGGTGTGCCTGTTTCGCCTTCAACAAAACGACCTTTCCAACCTAATTCTAAACTTGGATTTTCAAATTTATAAGAAACGGATGTTGTCCAAGTGCGACCTGTTGCTACTGCAAATACGGCATGATCTAAACTTGCATTGTTAAATGTGAAGGTTTCTGGTTTACTTTCGGCAACGCCTACACGGAATTTGAAACCACCTTGTTTATAAGCGCCGCCTAATTCATAACCTTGGTTACGTAGTAGTGCAGCATTTACAATGGTGTTAGCTTTAGTCGCGTGAGCATCTTTTACTTTTTGCCAGAAGTAGCTACCGTTTAATGAGATGTTTTTAGTTACATCATAATTGAAACCCACTTCTGTGTTACGTGCTTTTTCTGCACGTAGATTATCTGAAACATCACGTAATGTATTGCCTGCTAACATCGCTTCAAACATACGTGGGCTACGGCTTGCATAGTTTAAGTTAGTATTGAAACTTAAATTATCTAACGCTTGCCAGATTAAACCAATGCTTGGATTGAAATCAGCGTGGCTGACGGTTTTGCCACTGTTCGCTTTGAATTTAAAGTGATCGTAACGTGCACCTGTGGTTAATGTAACAGGTCCAAAGCCCCAAATCCCTTCAACATATAAACCCACATCTTCTTTTTGTTGGTTGCGTTTTACACCTGTTGCAACCATACGACCCGTTGCACGATCACGAGCTATTTCTTGAATTGAATTTGGTTTTGCTTCTTGATGACGATAATTTACACCATATTTTAACCAGTGACTTTCACCAATCTCGGAATCTAAATCTAAGTTTGCACCGTGAGTTAAAACACGTGTAGTACTATTTTCGGCAGGTTCTTTGCGTGAGGTTTCAATACGGTAAGCATTTGCTTTTGCTTCAGTAATGAAGCCCATATTTTTACCACTCCACTCTAAGTTTGTCGTATCTTGTGTTGTAATACGATAACGAGGGTTATTGGTTGCATCATTCGCAATCAAGGCACCGTTTGAATCTAAAATATAATAGGTGTTATTTCCACGTCTATCTTTACCTGCGAAAACATTACTTAATGTTTGACCAGCTTTAAGATCTTGACTTGTACCTGCTAAATAAGATTGTGAGAAATCAAACTCTTCACGTAATGCTCGTTCACCGTGATATTGTTCTTGGCGATGGCTTAACACAACGCGTTGATTTTCTGTAATGTCCACGCCAAATTTGGCTAATAGACCACGTTGTCCTAACGCACTATTTTTAACCACATCAGAGCCATCTTTATTTGAATAGCCTTTACCGCCTTTGTAATTTTCAAGAGTTTGCCAGTTACCGCTTAATAATGCATCTACAACGCCTGCTTTACCATAAACGGTTGCACCTTGTGAGTGGCCTTTATTGCTGCTTACGCCGGCATTAAGTTTGAAACCAAACTCTTGACCTTCTTCTAATAAATCTTTTGCATCAACCGTCGTGGCTTCAATAGAGCCACTGGTTACACCAATGCCCGCACTTGCAGAACCTGCACCTTTACGTACGTCAATACGTTTAATAAGGCTTGGATCTAACATAAAACGGCTTTGGTGATGGAAAACTGGGGTGTCGCTTGAAGTATTATCTACTTTGAAATCAATTTGGTCTTGACCCATACCACGAATAGTCACCCATTGCGATGTGCCACCGTTACCGCCACCGAAGTTAATTGCAGGTTCAGCACTTAATACACCTCTTAAATCTTCGTTGGTCGATTTTTGAAGATCTTTTAAGGTTACAACATTAGTTTTGCTTTTTGCTCCTGCATTTTCAGAAACAACTTGAACAACATCAAGTTTCACTGAATCAGCAGTGTTTGCGTATGCAAAAGAAGAAAGCGCTGTAAGCACAGCAACAGAAAGTGGGGTGTTTTTCAATTTCATATGTAGATTCCAAAATAAAGAAAGATAAGAATTATTCTTACTTGCAAAAAAGTGGCGTAACTATATGGGAGTTTTTAATGCGAGTCAATATTATTTGGAGTATAATTTTTACAATATCAGAGAGTATCTCATAAATAGAGATAACTACCCAATAATTGAAAATCGCTCTAGTTCTCGTGTTTCAACATAATTATTCTCAACCACTCTTTCTACTTTTGCTATTTTGGGTCCATCTAAAAGCCAAGCTCGCATTAAGGATATTTGATCTTCTGTGCCTTGAGCAATGACCTCTACACTGCCATCAATGCGGTTACGGACTGTGCCTTTGATTCCTAGTTTACTTGCCTCTTGCAAGGTAAAAAAACGGAAACCTACGCCTTGCACCCGCCCGAAAATGAAAAACTGTTTAGTGATCATCATATCCTCCTAATTAGCCTTTTAAACGAAAACGCCCGCGGCTGTAACGAGTTTTCATTAAGGCTAAAATTTGCTCTTTTTCGCTACTTACTTTTTCGCTACTCTGTTTCGCTACGACTAAAGAGTGCTGAATAGAGTGTGCATGAGTAATCGCAATGGCAAGCGCATCTGCCGCATCTGCTTGTGGTTTGGCGGAAAGTTGCAGCATTCGCATTACCATATCTTGCACCTGCACTTTGTCAGCTGAACCAATACCTACAACCGTCTGTTTCACTAATCGAGCCGCATATTCAAACACGGGAAGATCGTGATTAACTGCGGCGACAATAGCTGTGCCACGAGCTTGCCCCAATTTAAGGGCCGAATCGGCATTTTTCGCCATAAAGACTTGTTCAATCGCGAACATTTCGGGGTGGAATTGGGTTATTACTTCGGTGACGCCTGCGTAAATGCGTTTTAAACGCGTAGGAAGATCGTCTGCTGCAGTGCGAATCACGCCACTGCCAAGATATTCTAAGTGTCGCCCTGTTTGGCGAATAACGCCGTAGCCAGTGAGCCTTGAGCCCGGGTCTATGCCTAAAATAATTGCCATAAGATAAAAAGTAAGCGGTGCAATTTGTAAAAAGTTTTACGAATCGCACCGCTTGAATCATAGTTAAATTACAAAATTAACGCCACGCTTTGAATTGGTTGATTAAACCATTCGTTGAACTGTCGTGGCTAGTTACTTTTTCGTTGCTTTGAAGCTCTGGTAAGATGCGGTTTGCTAATTGTTTGCCGAGCTCTACGCCCCATTGATCGAAGCTGTAGATATTGAAAATTACGCCTTGAACAAAGATTTTGTGTTCATACATCGCAATCAATGCACCTAATGTAAATGGGGTGATTTTTTGCACCAAAATTGAGTTGGTTGGTTTGTTACCTGTAAATACTTTGAACGGTACGATTTCTGCAACTTCTTCCAATTTTTTGCCCGCTTGTAAGAACTCTTGTTCAACCACTTCTTTTGATTTACCAAACGCTAATGCTTCGGTTTGAGCGAAGAAGTTTGAAAGTAATTTTGCATGGTGATCGCCTACGGCATTGTGTGTTTGAGCAGGTGCAATGAAATCACAAGGAATAATTTTGGTACCTTGGTGAATCAATTGATAGAATGCGTGTTGACCGTTTGTGCCAGGTTCGCCCCATACGATTGGACCTGTTTGGTAGTTTACTGCTTTGCCATCACGACCGACAAATTTACCGTTTGATTCCATATTACCTTGTTGGAAATAAGCGGCAAAACGATGTAAATATTGGTCATAAGGTAACAATGCTTCAGTTTCTGCACCTAAGAAGTTGCTATTCCAAATCCCCACTAATGCGAGAGTTGCAGGAATGTTTTGCTCGATTGGTGCGGTGCGGAAATGTTTATCCATTTCGTATGCACCTGAAAGCAATTGCTCAAAGTTTTCAAAACCGATTGAAAGAGCAATAGATAAGCCGATAGCAGACCAAAGCGAGTAACGACCGCCTACCCAGTCCCAGAATTCGAACATATTGTTGGTATCAATGCCGAATTTTTCGACTTCTTTTGAGTTCGTTGAAAGTGCAGCAAAATGTTTTGCAACCGCAGATTCATCTTTTGCCGCAGCCAATAACCAATCGCGTGCAGTGTGTGCGTTCGTCATGGTTTCTTGGGTGGTGAAGGTTTTCGAAGCCACTAACACAAGCGTTGTTTCTGGATTCACTTTTTTCAAGGTTTCCGCAATGTGTGTGCCGTCCACGTTTGAAACGAAATGCATAGTAAGATGGTTTTTATATGGACGCAGTGCTTCAGTCACCATATAAGGGCCTAAGTCTGAACCGCCGATACCAATATTGATCACATCGGTAATTGCTTTACCTGTGTAGCCTTTCCACTCGCCTGAAATCACTCGTTCACAAAAATCTTTCATTTTTGCTAATACAGCGTTCACTTCTGGCATCACATCTTTACCATCCACTAAAACAGGGGTGTTTGAACGGTTACGTAATGCGGTGTGTAAAACAGCACGGTTTTCTGTGCGGTTAATTTTTTGCCCTGTAAACATTGCTTCTGTTGCTGATGCTAGACCACATTCATTCGCTAACTGGCGTAATAAGCCTAAAGTCTTTTCATTGATCGCGTTTTTAGAATAATCGACAAGGATTTGATCGGCAAAATTTAAAGAATATTGTTCGAAACGGTTTGGATTTTCTGCGAAAAGCTGTGGAATGGTAAGATTGTCTGCTTTGTGTGCTTCTAATGCTTGCCAAGCTGCTGTGCTCGTTGGATTGATTTTTTGCATGGTTATTTCCTTTAATTTAATTATAAAAAATTAGGGGTATTTTAATGAATTTTTAAGGAAATCAAAAGTGATAAACGAAGCAAATGCAATAGAATAAAATTAAGAAGGAAAATTAAGGAAATTATAAAAATTGTAAAGTATGGCTGGGGTACTAGGATTCGAACCTAGGGATGCCGAGATCAAAACCCGGTGCC
>RBWB01582576.1_pt1 | contig 14653 bp, 11 predicted proteins | sample 2014201 | NCBI WGS metagenome assembly RBWB01 (sample SAMN10133834, study PRJNA383868) | Human oral metagenome, whole genome shotgun sequencing project. | isolation source: supragingival plaque isolated from 88 juvenile twins | host: Homo sapiens | place: Australia
GTGGCAGGCGCCCTCCGACCCGGCTCCCGATGGGCGCCCTGTCGCCGGGAGCCGGCGGCGGGATGGCACTGCGCTGGACCCTCGGGGCGCTCGCGATCGTCGTCGCCGTGGGAGTCGCCGCGCTGGCCGAGGGGGGCGCCGTTCTCGGAGGGCGTTGCCACCCGCGGCTCGTTCGCCCACGTGCCGGTCCTGATCGCGACCGCCTCGCTGCTCGTGATCGTCACGTGCAGAACGGCTGTCGATGCGCACGCCGAGGGCTTTCAGCCGGCGATTCTTCTGCGGATCGCCGTCGTGCTCGGCTGCCTGGCCCTGGCGTGGCCGGCCGTGCTGCTCGCGCTCGCGACGAGCGCCCCGGCCCTGGACGTCCGATGGAGGTCGGGGCGCTGGGCGGGCGTGGGCGTCCCGATACGGGTAAGGCGCGGGCGTCGCTGGCCGTGCGGGCGCGGGCGTCCCGGGTCGCTGAGAGGGCCGGCGGGTGCGTGGCCCCGGACCTCCGGCCCCCGGCACTCTCCCCGCGCTCAGGCCTCCAGGGCCCCGATCGCCGGGGCTCCGTCGGTGAAGGGGGCCAGACCCCGGTCGCTGTACCACTTGGCGGCCCGGCGCAGGGTGAGCTGGCTCGTGAGCGAGAGGACCGCTCCGGAAACGACCGCGAAGGCGACCACATCCCCGAGCCGGTAGGTCAGCAGCTGGTCCTTCTTGGGAGCCGGCCTGCCCGTCACGGCCTTCCAGCCGGCGGCGACGACCTTCTCCGCGACGATGCCGGAGGCGAGCAGTGTCAGGGCCGAGGTGGCCTTCCACGCGAAGTCGTTCTGCTTGCTGTCGGTCATGGTGGCTCCGTTCCTCCGATTCGTGCGCCGACGACGGCGCGCCCCGCGGGACTGCGGGGGCGCTTCAGCGCCGATCATGCCTCACTCGCCGGTTCGGCGCGACGGCCGACGGCGCGGCGCCGGTGTCCGCGCATGGCGCGGGGCGGCTCCGCCTCAGGAATCTCATGGAATTTCAGGTGCGCCCGGTAGTGTACGACCATGAGCACGGGGAAGCCGAGGACGCCTCTGCGCTCGATCCGGGCGAAGAACTACCGATCCTTCGTCGATGTCGAGGTCGAGTTCGGGTCCTTCTCCGTCCTTGCCGGTCCCAACGGCTCCGGCAAGTCCAATCTGCTCTCCGTTCTTCAGCTGGTGAGGGACACCGCCCGCACGGACATCCCCACCGCCGTCGATCGGCACGGCGGATACGAGCAGCTGCACCGGGCCACCGGCGATGCCGGCCCGATCGAACTCACGATCAAGGCCGAGGACACGGAGAACGCCTCCTCCGGGGCGCCGGACGAGTACATTCTCACCCTCGACAAGGACGACGCCGGTATTCGGCGGACGGAGGACTTCCAATACAAGCGCACCGCCGGTCGTGGACGACGGCTCGGTTTCGCCCTCGAGGGCGTGGATGCGGTGAAGGTGCAGGGGAACAGGAGCAATAAGACGAGTTCCCTGACGCTGACCGACGCCGCGTCCTCCGGCCTGGGGACCTTCGCCCGGATCAACGCGCACTGGCTCGGCGAGGGCCCCAGCCGGTTCGTCTCCTTCCTCTCCTCGATCCGTTATCTGGATCCCGACGTCCCCGCGCACGCCGGCCCAGCCGCTTCGATCAGAGGCGCCTCGCTCCGGGGGCGGCGAACCTGTCAGCCGCGCTTCAGCAGATCTACGACGCAGCCCCGGACGCCTTCAGGGAACTCGTTCGTGATCTGAGGCAGTGCCTGCCGGGTCTCGACTCCGTCGGTTTCGAGACTCGTGGAGGGGACGCCCACGCGGTTGTCGCGGAGCTCCACGAGAATGGATTGCGCAGGCCGATCGAGCTCGCCGACGCCTCCTTCGGCACGGTGCGCATGCTCGCGCTCCTCACCGCTCTCCACGACCCGGATCCTCCGAATCTCACCGTCATCGAGGAGGTCGACCACGGCCTGCATCCCTATGCCCTGGACGTTCTTGTGGATCGGATGCGGGAGGCGTCCGGGCGGACCCAGATCATCGCGGCGTCGCATTCGCCGACCCTCGTCAACCGGCTCGAGTCCGAGGAGCTCATCCTGTGCGACCGGGATCCCGAGACCGGCGAGTCCGTGATCCCCGTGCTCACGGCTGGCCAGCTCGCGGCCAGCCGGGGGACGAGCGGTCGAGGTCTGGGGGAGCTCTGGTACTCCGGAGTCCTCGACGGAGTGCCGAGCGTTGGCTAGGAGGAGCCCTGTCATTCTTGTCTTCGGTGAAGGCGGTCGGGGAAAGGCGGGTAGGAGTAGTTATGACGCGCAAGCGATCAAGGCGCTCATCCCGGCCCTGGCTCTGGGGGTGAATGACTCGTATGACATCAAGGTCATCAAAGATCCGCCTTCGCTGACCAGAGGGGCTTCGAGCGAGTCGGTGCGCAGCTGGATGGATGACATCGGAGATACGATCGCGGCTCAGGAGGCTTTCCGGCCGGTCCACGCCGTCCTCGTCCACTAGGATGCCGACGGGAAAGATGGTGAAAGGCGTCGGGAAACCCTCCAGGCCCAGTTGGATGAGATGAGAACTGCGCACAATTTCGGGTATTCGACAAGTAGAAGAAAAAAAGAAAGGTCCCATTCCCTGTCCATGGCGCATCTGCGCCGTCGTCCCGGTTCAGATGACCGAGGCGTGGTGGCTGCTCTTCCCGGACTCTATTCGGGCGTTGAATCCTGGCGCATGGCGTGATCTCAAGCTCCCGACGGGAGCGGTTGAGAATCACAACGACCCGGCCCCTCTTCTGACCTCGCGGACGGATAAGCACACTCGGGGGAAGAAGAAATACATCAAGTCCGAGTCTCCCGCGATCGCGGATCTCATTGCACGACGCATCATCGCCGGAAAGGAGCCGGACAAACCTGCGCGCCCGTCGTCCCCGTCGTGGAATCGATTCGTGGACGACGTCCGCGCTCTCGCGCAGAATCAGCCTCCCGCCGCCCGGGCGCCGATCGTCTAAACTCGACCCACCACGACAGGGGAGCGCCCGACGTCGGCGGGGCCGGGGCCCGGTCCCACTCCGATGACCACGGTGCTGAGAGTGCGGGCGACCGCAGACCCTCGAACCTGATCCGGCCAGCACCGGCGAAGGAAGTCGAGTCGAATCTCCCCGGACGCGGCTTCGGCCTCGGCCGCCGCGCCCGGGCCCTCCCGGAATCCGCCCAGGAGGAACCATGACCACCACCCGCCCCGCCCGTCTCACCGCTTCCGCCGGCGGATCCGGCGCGCTGCCGCGCCGCACCGTGGTGTCCGCGGGCGCGGCCACCGCCGTCGGCCTGGCGCTCGCGGCCTGCGGCTCCAAGGACGCGGGCGGCGACACCGCCGGTGGCGACGGCAAGACCGTCACCGTCGTCACCCACGACACTTTCTCCGTGCCCGACGACCTCGTCAGCGCCTTCCAGAACGACACCGGCTGCGCTCTGGAGCTGGTCGCCTCCGGCGACGCCGGCGAGTTGACCAACAAGCTCGTCCTGACCAAGGACGCCCCGCTGGGCGACGCCTTCTTCGGCGTGGACAGCTTCTTCGCCTCCCGCCTCCTGGAGGAGGACGTCCTCGACACCTCCGCCGCAGTCGCCCTGCCCGCCGGCGCCGACCAGTACGTCCTGTCCGACACCCCGGCCCTGACCCCCATCGACTTCGGCGAGGTCGCCGTCAACGTCGACACCGCCTGGTTCGCCGAGCACGGCGCCGCCCCGCCGGCCGCGTTCGAGGACCTGACCGAGCCCGAGTACAAGGACCTGCTCGTCGCCATCAATCCCTCGACCTCCTCCGTGGGGCTGGCCTTCCTGGTGGCCACCGTCAACCATTTCGGGACGGCCGAGACCGGCGGCTTCGCCGACTACTGGAAGCAGTTGGCGGCCAACGGCGTCACGATCGATTCGGACTGGTCGAACGCCTACTACACCGATTTCTCCGGCGGAGGGGAGGGCGGCGTCCACCCGATCGTCGTGTCCTACTCCTCCTCGCCCGCCGCCACCGTCACCGCCGACGGCTCTGCCACCACCACCGCCTCGCTGCCGACCACGGCCATCCGCCAGGTCGAGTACGCCGGGGTGCTGGCCGGCGCGGCCAATCCGGAGGGAGCCAAGATGTTCCTGACGTGGCTGTTGTCCACGGCGGTGCAGAGCACCTTCTCGGAGAACATGTACGTCTACCCGATCAACCCCGATGCGACGGTGAGTGAGTCGATGACGACGTTCGGCGCCGCGTCGAACTCCCCGATCATCGCCGACGCCGCCGAGGTCTCCGCCAACCGCGAGGCCTGGCTGGCCGCGTGGACGCAGGCCGTCGGCGCGTGAACGGATCGCGCGCCCACGCCGGCCCACCCGGCCCACCCGGCTCGACTGAGCCGGCAGGGTCCGCTCGCCCCGCCGGGGGGCGAGCGGGCCCGCGGCCGGGCGCGGGGGAGCGGGCGGGCTGGACCCTCGCCGTCGGACTGCCCCTGGCCTTCCTCACCGTCTTCTTCGCCCTCCCTGTGGCGACCCTCGTCGCCCGCGGCCTGGCCCCGGGCGGCCGCCCCGACCTCGGCGGTGTCGTCGAGGTCCTCGCGCGCGAGCGCACCTGGCGGGTCATCCGCGCCACCCTCATCCAGGCCACCGCCGCCACCGCCGTGTGCGTCGTGCTGGGCGTGCCCGGGGCCGCCGTGCTCTACCGGCGCTCCTTCCCCGGCCGCGGCCTGCTGCGCACCGTCGTCATCGTGCCCTTCGTGCTGCCCGGCGTCGTCGTCGGCATCGCCTTCCACGCTCTGCTCACCGCCGGCGGCCCCCTGGGCGGCACCGGCCTGGACGGCACGACGACGGCGGTCGTCGCCGCCATGGTCTTCTTCAACTACGGCCTGGTCGTGCGCACCGTCGGCACCATGTGGGCGCGACTGGATCCGCGCGCCGTCGAAGCCGCCCGCACCCTGGGGGCCTCGCCCTGGCGGGCCTGGCGCACTGTCACCCTGCCGAGCCTCGTCCCCGCCATCGCCTCGGCCGCCTCCGTCGCCTTCTTGTTCTGCGCCACCGCCTACGGGGTCGTCCTGGTCCTGGGCGGGAGCGGCACGGGCACCATCGAGACCGAGATCTACATCCTGACCGCCCAGGACCTCGACCTGCGGGCCGCCGCGGTCCTGTCGATCCTCCAACTGGTCGTCATCGCCGTCGCCCTGTCGGCGGCCGAGCGTGCTCGTCGCGCCTGCCAGACGGGCCTCGCCCTGCGCCTGGACGTGCCCGCGCGCAGGCTGGGCGGCGGCGACCTGCCGGCTCTGGCCCTCACTCTGGCGGTCGTGGTCGGCCTGCTCATCGGGCCGATCGCCGTCCTGGCGGCTCGGTCTCTGCGACGCGCGGGGCGGTGGACGACGGCGAACTACACGGACCTGTCGACCACCGGCGGGCGCAATGCGCTGAGAGTCACCGTATGGGAGGCCGCCGCGAATTCGCTGCGGGTGGCGGTGACGGCCGCCCTCATCGCTCTGGCCGTGGGCGCGGCCGTCAGCCTCGTGGTCTCGCGCCGACCGCGGAGCCGGGTGCTCGCCCGGGGCCTGGCCCTGCTCGACGCCGTCTTCATGCTGCCCCTGGGGGTGAGCGCCGTGACGGTCGGCTTCGGCTTCCTCATCACGCTCGCCCGCCCGCCGCTGGCACTGACCCGCAGCTGGTGGATCCTGCCGTTGGCCCAGGCGGTCGTGGCCGTGCCGCTGGTGGTACGCACCCTCCTGCCGGCGCTGAGGGCCATTGATCCGCGTCAGCGCGAGGCCGCCGCCGCGCTCGGCGCGGGTCCGGGCCGGGTCCTGGCCACCGTCGACGGGCCGCACCTGCTGCGCGCCGGCGGTCTGGCGGCGGGCTTCGCCCTGGCCACGAGCCTGGGGGAGTTCGGGGCGACGTCGTTCCTGGCGCGGCCCCGAACCCCTACTCTGCCGGTGGTCCTCTACCGTCTTATCGGCTCGCCCGGTGCCCAGAATCAGGGGATGGGCCTGGCGGCCGGCGTCGTCCTGGCGGCGGGGACCGCTGGAATCATGCTGGCCTGCGAGCGGCTCCAGACCGCTCGCCCGGGCCGCGGACGGGAGGGGATCGATGACCGGCATGAGTGAGACCGGCGCGACCGGCGGGGCCCCGGGGCCCGGCGACGAGAGCTCCGGCGCGGGCACGGGGGCCGAGGGGGCCGGCGGGCCCGGCGCCGGCAGGCTCGGCGCGGCGGGGGGTCCGCCGCTGTCCGAGGGCCTGAGCGTGCGCGGCCTCAGGGTCGTCTACCGGGGCGGGCGCGGCGCGGCCCTGGTCACCGCCGTCGACGGCGTCGATCTGGATGTGGCCCGCGGCGAGACAGTGGCCCTCCTGGGGGCCTCCGGCTGCGGGAAGTCCTCGTTGCTGCGCGCCGTCGCCGGCCTGGAGGACCTGGCCGGGGGGACGGTCGCGTGGGACGGGCGGGACGTCGCGCGCGTGCCGGTCCACAGGCGCGGCTTCGGCCTCATGTTCCAGGACGGCCAGCTCTTCCCCTTCCGCGACGTCGCCGGCAACGTCGCCTACGGACTGGCCGGTCTGCCGCGCCGCGAGCGGCGGGCGCGGGTCGAGCGGGTGCTGGACGTCGTCGGCCTTCGGGGCTACGGGCCGCGCGAGGTCACGACCCTGTCGGGCGGGCAGGCGCAGCGCGTGGCTCTGGCGCGGTCGCTGGCGCCGCGGCCGCGGCTGCTTCTGCTCGACGAGCCGCTGAGCGCACTCGACCGGGCGCTGCGCGAGCGGCTGGCGGTGGATCTGCGGCGGATCCTGACCGATCAGGGCACGACCGCCCTGTACGTCACCCACGACCGCGACGAGGCCGAGGAGGTCGCCGATCGGGTCGGGGTCATGGAGGCCGGGCGCCTCCTGCGCCTGGACGCGCCCGAGGCGCTGCGGGCCGATCCGGGCGGCGAGGCGGTCGCCCGCCTCCTCGGCTCGTCGGGACGGGGTCGTGCGAGCCCGCGGGGGACGTGATCGATGACGGCGCTCCGATGCCGGTGCCGCGGGAGCCCGCGGGTTATCCACAGAACTGGTCAGTTTCTACCGATCTCGATGCATATTTCCCCCGATCTCGATGAAGTTTTTAACCGATCTCGACGGATGTGTGGGGTGGGGACGGCGTCGAGCAGGCGAGGATACGGCGGAAGGACGCGCCTGAGCGCCGGTCGGCGCGGTGGGTGCGGGGTCCCCGGCAAGGGTATTAGCCGGAGTGGACGACGAACCCCCAGTGCTGCCACCATCGCGCCGAGGTCACGGACCCGTCACGAGCCCGACGCGAAGGAGACGCGATGAGCGCACAACCCACGGTCACCATTACCAGGGTGGAGTCGTGGCTCAAGAGCGAGGGAGTCGGCTACGAGGTCGCCTCCGACGGCAATCTTCTGACGGGCTTCGACAGCTGCACGGTCTCCATCGTCGACTGCGATTCCAACTTCCTGATGGTCCTAGGCTCCTGGCGCGGCGAGTTCACCGCCGACGACGCACCCGCCCTGGCCGCCTACGTCGACGAGTGCAACAGCACCATGTACGCCCCGCGCGCCACCATGGGCTCCTTCGACGACGGCGTCACCCGCCTCCAGGCGGACGTGACCGCCTTCACCGCCGAGGGCATGAGCGAGGCCCAGCTCCACGGCTTCCTCGACACCGCCTTCTCGGCTCTGCTCGGCTTCTACGAGGCGGTCGCCGAGGATTTCCCCTCCCTCGTCACCTGGAAGGGGGGCAGCTGACATGCCCTGGTGGAACGATCCCGCGGCCGGCCTGACCCCCGCGGTCACCATCGATCGCGTCGCCGCCTGGTTCGATGCCAATGGCTTCACCTACGGCCGCAGCGAGAACGGCAGCGCCATCGTCACCGGTTTCGACGAGTACTCCTACGTCGTCGCCGTCGTCGACGGCAATCTCATGGTGACCCACGCGCGCTTCTGGACGAACCTGCCCGACGACGCCCGGAGCCTGGCCGCCCTGCGCGAGCTGATCAACCGGCTCAACCAGTCTCGGACCATTCCCTCTTTGAGCACGTTCGCCGACGAGGACGGGCGCCAGCTCGCCGCGGAGATCGCCGTCCCCGTCTCGGAGGGCCTCAACGGCGATCAGCTCGACGACATTCTGGGCACGAGCCTGCAGGCCATCATCTCCAGCTTCGAGGAGCTCGGCGAGGCTCTGGGCATTGAGCCGGCCGGGGAGGGCGAGCAATGAGCGGCGGGTCGCGGTGACTGGGTCCCCTGACGACGGCGCCGTCCCCGGCCGCGCCGCCCCTGATGTCCCCGCCGTCCCTGATATCCCTGAGAGTGCCGCCGGCACCGGCGACGCGAGCGGTGCTGCCCCGCAGCGGGCCGCCTTCCGGGTCGACCTGCGCGGCATGGTCGACCTCCTGTCGCGCAACCTGTACTCGGGTCCGCGCGTATACGTGCGCGAGCTGCTTCAGAACGCCGTCGACGCCATCGCCGCCCGCCGCGCGCTCGAGCCCGGCTGTCCGGGGCGGATCTCGATCGAGCTGAGCCGGGTCGATGGCGTCGCCGCCCTGAGGTGCGCGGACACCGGCATCGGTCTGACTCCGGAGCAGGCCGCCGGCCTGCTATCGACCGTCGGCGCCTCCTCCAAGCGCGATGAGCTGGGGCTGGCGCGCGGCGACTACCTGGGGCAGTTCGGCATCGGGCTGCTGTCGTGCTTCATGGTCAGCCCCGAGATCATCGTGACCTCGCGCTCCGCCCGGGGCTCCCGGTCCGCTCCGGCGGACCCGGCGGATCCCTCGGATCCGCCCGGCCGGATCGGTGCGACCGGCTCAGCCGAACGGGCCGGCCGGATCGGTGCGTCGGCCCCGCCCGGCGCGGGCGGCGCTCCGGGCCCGACCGTGACCTGGGCCGGCCGCACCAACGGCACCTACGCGGTGAGCGTCGTCACCGATCCGGCCGACCGGCTCCCCGAGCCGGGGACCGTCGTCGAGCTCATCTCCCTGCCCGGGGAGCACTGGCTCGAGCCGCAGACCGTGCGCGCCCTGGTCGACGAGTTCGGCTCTCTGCTGCCGGTCGAGATCGAGGTCCGCGACGGCGCCCGCGTCACCCGGCACGGCGGCGGCCGCGGTCCGTGGGAGATGAGCCGCCACGAGGCGATCGCCTGGTGCGCCCAGGAGCTGGGCGTGACCCCCTTCGACATCATCGACCTGGACGTGCCCGCCTCCGGGCTGCGCGGCATCGCCGTCGTCGTCACCCACGCCCACCCCGCCGCCGCCGCGCACCACACCGCCTACGTCAAGCGCATGCTCGTCTCCCGCGCCGCCGAGGACCTGGCCCCCGCCTGGGCCTACTTCGTGCGCGTCATCGCCGGCTCCGACCACCTGCGTCCGACCGCCTCGCGCGAGCGGCTCGTGGACGACGAGATGCTCGAGGCCACCCGCCGGGGGGTCGGCGACGCCGTGCACGGCTGGCTCGAGCGCACCGCCCGCCTGACCCCGAGCCGGTTCGCCGACTTCCTGGACGCCCACGCCGTCGGCCTGCGGTCGGTGGCCCTGCGCGACGAGCAGGTGCTCGCCCTGGTCGCACGCCACCTGCCCGTGGAGACCACCGAGGGGGCGCTGACCCTGACGGACCTGGTGGAGCTGGCGAGACCGGGCCGCTCGCCCGGGCCGGCCGAGGGCGGGACGATCGGGCGCCCCGGCCCTGCGGGCGCGACCGGCCCGGGCAGTCCGGGCAGTCCGGTCCGGGGGCGCCCCGTGCGCTACACCCGCACCGTGGACCAGTACCGGGCCCTGGCCGATGTCGCCTCCTCCCAGGGCCTGGTTCTGGTCAACGCCGGCTACTCCTTCGAGGAGGAGGTTCTCACGGCCTTCCTCTCCCGCCCCGACCTGGCCGGCGCCGATCCCGGTATCGCACTGGTCGACCCCGGTGAGCTGCTCGAGGTCTTCACCCCCTGCGCGCCCGGCGAGCAGGCCGAGGCGGTGGACCTGCTCGTGGTGGCCGCCACCGCCATCGATCCCGAGGACTGCGAGGTCGTGCTGCGTCGCTTCGAACCCGCCTCCCTGCCCGCCCTCTACCTGCCCGACCCCGACCTGGCGGGCCGCGTCGCGGCCCGGAGCTCGGCCAGAGCGGCCTCGGGGGCCTGGGCCGAGGTCCTCGGCGTCACCGACCCCTTCGCCGCCTCCAACGCGCCCAGGCTGGTGCTCAACCGCACCAGCTCACTCGTGATGCGTCTGGTGGCCGCCGCCGCCCGCGCCGGCGGAGCACGCGACGACACCGTCGTTCAGGTGCTGCGCGGCCTGTACATCCAGTGCCTGCTGGCCGGACGCCAGCCGCTGGGCGCCAAGGAGCGCGCCTGGGCCTCGCAGGCGCTCTCGTCCCTGCTCGACGTCGCGCTGAGCGCGCGAGGACCGGGCGCCTCCCCGGAAGGAACCGCATCGTGACCACCCGTGATGACGTCATCGAACGACTGACCCTGGCGTCGGCCCACCCCTGGGGGCCCGCCCGCTCCAATCTGACCGCTGAGGCCGTCACCTGGGCCGACGCCCTCCAGGACGAGGAGCTGGAGGTCGATGCGCGGCTGGCCCTGACCGAGGCGTACCACCAGGGCAATGAGGAGTGGAAGGCCCTGGCGCCCTTCGCCTGGCTGCTCTCGCGCTGCGACGAGCGCCCCGACCTGTTCGACGCCGACCGATTGCGCCGCATGAGCTGGAACTACAAATGGGCCGTTCCGGTCGCCTCCGACAATCCCGGCGTGGGCGTCGCCCAGCTGCGCTCGCTCGAGGCCGGCCTGGAGGAGTTCTTCCGCGCCCAGGGCGCCTCCATGCACGCCGTTCACGGCGACCGCCTCCACGCCGCCATCATGCTCGGCCTGGAGGAGGAGGGCGCCGCCGAGCTCGCCGCCTGGCGCTCGACGCCGCGCGACGCCTCCTCCGATTGCGAGGGCTGCGACCCCATGCGCCAGGTCGAGTGGGCGAGTCTCCACGAGGACTGGGAGACCGCCGTGGCCGCCGCCGCGCCCGTGCTGCGCGGAGAGATCGGCTGCGCCGCCCAGCCCCACACCATGCAGGGCATCGCCCTCCTGGCGCTGCTCGCCTCGGGCCGCCCGCGGGCGGCGTGGGAGGCGCACGTGCGCTCCTACCGGATTCTGCGCGCCGCTCCGCAGGCCCTGGACTACATGAGCAACCACCTGGAGTATCTCGCCCTGTCCGGGCGCGTGGCCCGGGGCCTGAGGATCCTGCGCGAGTTCGCGGGTCGCACGGGCGAGGCCGAGTCCGCGCGCGTGCTCATGGACTTCCTCGCCGGCGCCGCCCTCGTGCTTCGCGAGGCCGACCGCGCCGGGCGCGGCGCCGAGCCCCTCGGCGTCGACATCCCCGCCGCCTCCGTATGGTGCCCCGGTCCGGGTGTCAGCGCCGGCACGCGCCTGAGCGACGCCCGCGGACAGGTCGAGCAGTGGGCCGGGCGCATCGCCGGACGCTACGACGAGCGCAACGGCAACACGATCGTCTCTCAGCGTCTGGAGGCCTCCCTCGCCCGCCGGCCGCTGACCGACGAGGTGGAGGTCTCCCGCCGCGGGCCCCTCGCGGGGGCGGGCGCCGAGCTCATCGAACCCGCCGAGGAACTGCCCCGGCCCCGGGCCCGAGAGGCCGACGACGTCGTCGCCTCCCGAACCCGAACGGCCCAGGATGAGGCTCCGGACACCGGTCCGGAGGGCCGGGTCGTTTCGGGCGCGGGCTCGCGCACCGGGGCCTCCGCCGGCCCCGCGGCGCCGGCGGAGGAGGATTCCGGGGCCGGCCGGGAGGGGGATCGGCCCTACCCGGTCGTCGACCTGCGCACCCCGCCCGTCGCGGCCGACGCCGACGAACTCCTGCGCCGCCTGGACGCCGGACTCCGCCGGCCCGGCAAGAGCCTGGAGTACGGCCGCCTCGTCGCCCAGGCCATCAGCCAGGGGATCGTGCCCGACCCCGGGCGGGTTCCCCCCGATCTGGCGCGGGCGGCCCGCCTGCTGCGCTACGCCGTGGCCGACTGCAGCTGGGACTATGAGCGGGCGGCCGACGAACTCGCGCTCCTGCGCACCCGGATCGACGGCGACATCCACCCGCTGCCCCTCCTGCGCCTCGACCTGGAGGCCCTCCAGGTCGAGGGCGGTGCGGACGAGCTCCACGACCGGTCCACTCCCCGCATGCGCGCCGACCGCCTCGCCCGCGCCGGCCTGCTCGCCGGGCGCCTGGCCGCCCTGACCGAGCCCCTCCTGGATGCGCCCGAGGAGCACAGGACCGAGCTCGTCGACGTCTACGAAGCCGCCACCGCGCTCGTGCGCATCCTGCTCGGGCTCCAGGACCACGAGGGGGCCGCTGCGTCCATCGAGCTCGCCTGGCGGGTCGCCCCGTACGTGGCCGACATGGCCGCCCCGGGCAACGGCACCCTGTGCGATCAAGTCACCCTTCTCCAGGCCGACATGCTGCTCGAGCGCGGCGACGTCTACGGCGCATGCGCCCTCGCCGACGCCGTGCTCCGACGCTACGACCCCTGCCCCGTCGTCCTGGCGGAGGACGCGCGCAGCGTCCTGGTGCGGGCCTCCATGAAGGTCGGCGAGAACGAGGAGGCGGTCACCCAGGCCCGCGAGCTGCTCAACATCCACTTGGCGGCCGGCATGGGCCCGTTGGCCGGCCTGCTCTTCGGGACCCTGGCCGCGGCACTGGGCGCGGCCGGGCGCTCGCTCGAGGCGGCCGAGGTGCTCGAGACGGCGCTGGAATCGGGCATGCCGCCGATCATCGTCGATGAGCTGCGCCGTACCCTCGTCTTCGTTCTGGACCAGCTCGACGAGAGCAAAGGCGTGCGCGACAACTGCCTGGCCGTGGCCGAGGCCTCTCTCGAACGCGGGCAGGTGGAGCGGGGCGTGGACTACCTTCTGCGGGCCGCGTCGGCCTGCGAGAGCCTGGAGGAGAACACCCGGGCCGCCCGTCTGCTCGAGCGCGCCGCCGAACTGGTCGACGTCGGCGACGATGACGGCCGGGTTCGCCGCTCCCGGTACCTGCGCAGCGCGGCGCGCGCCGTCGTCGACGAGCGCACGGCCCTGATGTCCCGCACCCGTCTGGCCGAGTCCCGTTCCCTGATGAGTCGCGCCCGGGACCTGATCTCCGCCGTCCCCGACTCCGGTCAGTACTCCAGCGCCTTCGAACTGGGCGACTGGCACGACGACATGGCCTGGATCCTGTGGCGCGCCGGTGAGAGCGGCGAGGCCCTGGGGCACTGCGAGGACGCCTTCGCCGGGTACATGAGCATCGAGGACCGCGGCAGCGCCGCTCAGCCGCTGACCCTCATGGCTCTCATACACACCGAGGCGGGCGATACGAGGGCGGCGCGCTCCGCCATCGCCCGGGTGCGCGAGCTGCTGTCCCACCGGCGCTGGGGGGCCCACCCCGCGCTGGCGCGCGTGGCCAGCCTCGAGGAGGTGCTCGACGGCGTCTGAGGACGCGCGGAAGATGCGGTCCCCGCGTCCGCGGTCGCCGGGTTCGCCGGGGGTGAAGGGCCGGGCACGACCGGGGCGCAGGGGTCACCATTGGCCTGAGCTCGTTGACGTCTGTTCTCACCCGCCGGGAGGCACTCATGGCCATCGCCACCTCGCATCGCTTCACCGACGGCGACCTGCCCGTCGAGGCCGGCCGCTATCGGCTCGTCGCCTCCGGATCCTGCCCGTGGTGCCGCCGGGTGCTCATCGCCCGCCGACTGCTGGGCCTGACCGAGGCGATCGCCGTCTCCTGGACCTACGGCCGCGGCGCCGACGGCTACTGGGAGCTGACGGGTGCCGACGGCGCCCCCGGCACGGACCCGGTCCTTAAGGCGCGCTCCCTGGCGGAGGTGTATGCGACGACGCCGGGCTACACGCCGCCGCCGACCATTCCCGCCCTGGTCGACATGACGACGGGGCGAGTCGTCTCCGACGACTCCGGCGGCCTGCTGTTCGACCTCGCCACCGCGTGGTGGCCGCTTCACCGCGAGGGCGCCCCCGAGCTCTACCCGGTCAACCGGCGCAACTCCACCGACGCCTGGGACACCTGGCTCACCGAGCACGTCAACAACCCGCACGGGGTCGCCATCCACTCCAAGAATGATGAGGAGAAGGCGGCCGCGGCCGCCGACACCGTCCTCATCGCCTTCGACGTCGTTGACACCCTGCTCGCCCGCGCCACCCGCATGGAGGCCTCCCGCGAGGCCGCGCTGACGGTCCATGACACTCCGCCGCTGTCGGCGGTCGTCTCCGTGGAGCAGTTCCTGTGCGGGGCGGCGCCCACCGGTAGCGACATCCGGCTGTTCACCACCGTCCAGGCCTACGAGTACGGGGGCCGGCGGCACTACCCGGGTGGCGAGGCGCCCTCGATCTCATTCTGGCCGGCGCTGGCGCGCTGGTTCCGGGCCCTGGAGGCCCGCAGCGGGTGGGTCGGCCCCGAGGAGCGCAGCGCCCTGGGGCTGTAGGGGCGGCGGATCGTGCCCCGGGCGGCGGGGCCGGCCCTCACCGCCCCAGCACCGGGTTGTACATGAGCCGATTGGGTTCGTGCGGGCACTCGTCGCCCACCGCCATCGGCGCGATGAGGCGGTCGGCCCGCAGATCCTCGAGGCGGGCGACCACCCGCTCGCGCAGGTTCCAGGGGTCGATCGTATTGAGGTAGATCTTCGTGCCGCCCTCGAAGCCGGCCAGGGT
>RBWB01582578.1_pt1 | contig 14648 bp, 8 predicted proteins | sample 2014201 | NCBI WGS metagenome assembly RBWB01 (sample SAMN10133834, study PRJNA383868) | Human oral metagenome, whole genome shotgun sequencing project. | isolation source: supragingival plaque isolated from 88 juvenile twins | host: Homo sapiens | place: Australia
GCTAGACTTGCCTTCCCTTTATCAAGCAGGGACCGTTCTCATTAGTAATTACGATGATGTTATCTTAGATAAACGGATTTCCTTAAAACCTTATCAGACAGTAGCGATTTTAGCAGAAGTCTGATAAGAATCTATTACTATAAGGAGGAATAAAAGGAAGCTTATGGAGTCAATGTCATTAAGTTAATTTAAGTTGATAACATTGCCCTACTACAGTCGTTTATAATTCAGCTCCGCTTTATATTCCTGCTATTGCTTATCTTGGCAACAAAGTTTATGAATCTCTTCGTAAAAATTTCGATTTACCCTCAAATAAAGAAGAAGCCAAGAAAACGATAGCAGATATTAAGAATGATCAAAGGCAATTTACGGGAAACGTTATTAGAATTACAACACAAAAAGATTGGCTAAACAACATTGCTCGTAATTTAGGTGCAGTTTATTTAGGCAAAGAACATATTATTATCAATTCTGGGGGTCATGATTTGCAGGGTATTGTAAATGATATGAAGCAAGTTGCTAATGTGAAGGCATTGGTTAGTATCTAGCAAAGAAAAAAACTTCAAAGTCCGACACTGCTTAAATCGGACTTTTTTGTTACAATAGAAAGCGTATAGAAATGGAGAATAGTTATGGTACGTTTACAAGATGATTTTTATAACGCAGTCAATGGCCAGTGGGAAGAGGCAGCGGTCATTCCTGATGATAAACCACGGACGGGTGGTTTTTCGGACTTGGCTGATGACATTGAAGATTTAATGTTAGAGACCACTGACAAGTGGCTAGATGGGAAAGATGTTCCTGATGATAGTATTTTACAAAATTTTGTGAAGTTTCATCGTCAGGTGGCGGACTATGATGCGCGTGAAGAGGCGGGTGTTAAGCCAGTGCTGCCTCTCATTGAAGAATATAAGAGTCTAACTTCTTTTGCTGATTTTGCTTCCAACATAGCCACTTATGAAATGGCTGGCAAGCCTAATGAGCTTCCTTTTGGTGTGGCACCGGATTTTATGAATGCACAAATGAATGTGCTTTGGGCAGAGGCTCCAAATCTTATTTTACCAGATACCACTTATTATGCTGAAGGTAATGACAAAGGTAAGGAACTGCTTGCTAAGTGGCGTACGATGCAAGAGGAACTTTTGCCTAAGTTTGGTTTTGAAGAAGCAGAAATTAAAGATCTTCTAGATAAGGTGCTTACTTTAGATGCCAAATTGGCTCAATATGTTCTTTCCAGTGAGGAATCATCAGAATATGTGAAGCTTTATCATCCTTATGATTGGGCTGATTTTACCAAATTAACACCAGAACTGCCTTTAGATGCGATTTTTACACAGATTTTAGGTCAAAAACCAGATAAAGTTATCGTTCCTGAAGAGCGTTTTTGGACAAATTTTGCAGCTGAATTTTATTCAGAAAAAAATTGGCCTTTCTTAAAAGCTACCTTAGTTTTAGCTGCAGCAAGTTCTTACAATGCTTACCTGACAGATGATATTCGTATCCTTTCAGGAAGCTATAATCGTGCTCTTTCAGGGACACCTCAAGCTATGGATAAGAAAAAAGCCGCTTTTTATCTGGCTCAGGGCCCTTATAATCAAGCGCTCGGTCTTTGGTACGCTGGCGAGAAATTTTCTCCTGAAGCAAAGAAAGATGTGGAAGCTAAAGTGGCAACTATGATTGAGGTTTATAAAGAACGTTTGCATAAGACGGACTGGTTGGCTCAAGAAACGCGTAATAAGGCTATTACCAAACTCAATGTCATAACGCCTCATATTGGTTATCCAGAACAATTACCCAAGACTTATGCTCAAAAGATTATTGACGACAATCTCAGTCTAGTGGAAAATGCTCAAAATTTGGCTAAAATCTCAATTGCCTATAATTGGAGCAAGTGGAATCAACCAGTTGATCGCAGTGAATGGCATATGCCAGCTCACATGGTTAATGCTTACTATGATCCGCAGCAAAATCAAATTGTCTTTCCAGCGGCTATTTTGCAGGCACCATTTTATTCATTGGAGCAATCTTCATCTGCTAATTACGGTGGCATTGGTGCTGTCATTGCCCATGAAATCTCTCACGCTTTTGATACGAATGGCGCTTCCTTTGATGAAAATGGCAGTCTTAACAACTGGTGGACTGATGAAGATTATGCGGCTTTTAAAAAGCGTACAGACAGAGTTGTTGAACAGTTTGAAGGACTTGATTCTTATGGTGCTAAGGTCAACGGTCAGCTAACTGTTTCGGAAAATGTGGCTGATCTTGGTGGCCTTGCCTGTGCTCTTGAAGCTGCCAAACGTGAAGCAGATTTTTCTGTCCGTGATTTCTTTATTAATTTTGCAACGATCTGGCGCATGAAAGCACGCGACGAATATATGCAAATGCTAGCAAGTATTGACGTTCATGCTCCAGCTAAATGGCGGACCAATGTTACAGTTACCAACTTTGACGAATTCCACCAAGAATTTGCGGTTAAAGAAGGTGATGGCATGTGGCGTGATGAAGATAAACGTGTTATTATTTGGTAGATATCTAGTTTATATTTTATGATGTGTTAACTCGCTTTATTATATTAAACAATCTAAAATAAAACGCTTGAAAATTTTAATTCAAGCGTTTTTTCATTGACTAGATAACCGATTAGACAAAATTTGTTCTAATTCAATCTCAATTTATGTTGTTTTAAATTGAATAGCTCTGGAAATGGTATCAATAGTGACCTTAGCGCCGATAGTAAAGGTAAACAAAGGCTGTGTATGAGCAAAATCAAGGTCATACATGACTGGAATTTGTTTTAGAACAGGATGTTTATCAAGGATGAAATGCCAAATTTTCTCGGTCATTTGACACTCTTTTGGAAAACGTCCAAAAATAACGGCTTGAGGATTAGGATAGGTTTGTAGGACAGCAGCTAAATGGCGAGAAATTTCGGTAGGCTTTTCTTCTTCAGATCCCTCTAAGAAAAGGATATAATTTTCAGGATTAGGAGCAAATTCAGTTCCACGTAGAAGACCAAAGGTGGCTAAATGGCCGCCGATGGCTATCCCTTCAGCCTTGCCATTATTATAAATTTTCCATTCTGTAGGCATAAAATGACGTGGTTGGCTAGGATCGTACCAAGGGTCGCTGGACCATTTATCACTAGGGACTAAGTTGTAAACGTGTCTAGTAACGGCATTTAGCCACATTCTGCTTTGATAGTCCTGACCTTCTTCCATCTTAAAACTAGAGTAAGACGGTCCCATGTAAGTTTCCATTCCAGTTTTGGCATACATCGCATTTAAAAGGGCCGTTGTATCTGAATAACCACAGATAATTTTAGGGTGACTTTTAATGAGTTTATAGTCCAAATAAGGTAAGATTTCATTAGCATTAAAACCACCGATTGTTGAGAGAATGGCATTGACATGTTCTTCTCTGAAAGCGTCATGGATATCAGAAACACGGCTGGCGATAGAACTGGAATTGAGCAGATCATTTTCCATATAGTTATTAGAAAAAGAAACTGTAAAGCCTAACTTTTCAAGTCTTCTCTTAGCCGATAAATTGGCATTGAATCCACCTAAACTTTCAATAGAGTTTGATGGACTAAGCACTCTGATATGATCACCATATGTTAGTTTTTTCATTCATCTTTCCTCCCCATAAGTAATCCCCTAAATGTGACATTTTTTCTAGGTTATTGTTAGCAATATTTTTCAACAGTATTAAAAGGTCTCTATACAGATTCAATTAAGGCTTTCCTTAGATGATAAGAACAGTAGCGACTTCTTTTGAAATTCCATACCTAAGATTTGAAACTCTTCCAAGTGGCAGAAACATCAACGGTTCTGTCACCTTTTCTCACAGCGAGAAGCCTCTTTTAAAGCTTATTCCGTTCGCTAATAAAAAAAATAATCTTGAATTCTGTAGAGCTTAAAATAGGCTTGTTTACAGTAACATCTTTCTATTACTTATTTTATCATTTTGATTACTGTTTGAGGACAAAAATAACAATTATTTTAAAATATTTCGTTTCGATACAAAAAATCCCCTAGTTGGACTAGGAGATTTTTTACAAAAGGCGGTAGACGGATTTGAACCGACGATCAAGCTTTTGCAGAGCCGTGCCTTACCACTTGGCTATACCGCCATAACATTCCTTATTTTACCTTAAAAAATCAGTCAGGTCAAGTTTTTTCCTATCACTACCGTCTTAATTGCTGATAGGGTAAATGCGGTTATAATTATACAGGTAAAAAACCAGATAAAATCTAAAATAAGCATTTTTAATTTTTATAATATGCTATAATATTAGAAGTTAATTCTTGAACAAGATGCGGATAAGGAAATCGATTGAAAGGTTGGCAATCATCTGCATAAAAAATATAAAGTTATGAAGAGAATGTTACAGCGATCTAATGGAGAAAAATGATAAAAGATTTTCGGTTACGTTTTTTAGATAATTTAAAAAGCAATAAAGAAATTAAAAATTCAAGTAACGATTCCAATGACGATTCTTTAATGCTTAGCAGTTATTTATCATATAGTATTGTTTTTTTAATCTATGCCATAATAATAACTTATATATCATATATTTCTATAAACCGCGGTAGCTGGATGTATGATTATTCGTTTCATATGTCTAGAATAGTCGGCTTAGCTCAATCTCTAAAAAATGGAGACTGGCTCCCTAATTTAAATTATGTAATAGCTAATAACTCTGGCTATGCTGTAACCATGTTTTATGGGAATTGGCAGCTTTATATTCCGGCCCTTGTATTTTTAGCAACAAAAACGGCCACGTTTGCATACTCAGTGTATGCTTTTCTGCTCATCTACAGTTCCTCTCTGACAGGTTTTTATTCCTTATATCAGATGAGTAAAAGTAGAAAGCGAGCTTTTATTTTTGCCTTGATACTGCCTATTACCATACCATTTTTTGGATATGGGATGGTGGCTGCTATTCCTTTGATACCATTATTATTTTATAGCCTGTATAAGGTCATATATAGTGAACGCTACAATCCTATGTTGCTAGCGGCAGTTATATCTTTGCTCATTCAAACACATGTGATATCAACAATAGTACTAGGAATTGCTTCTGCTATATTTGTATTATTAAATAGTAACCAGCTAACACGACAAAAACTTTTTTCATTCTCCTTGTCTTTAGTTATAGGTCTTATTATGACTAGTGGCTATATTTTTCAATATGTAGAGCAAACTCAATCTCAAACTTTTTTTGTATCTTGGATAATAAGAGATTTTCCATTTCCAGCTAAGATTTTAATGCTTCCAAATAGTGTTGGAGATGCTATTATCAACTATCAATTTCCAATTGCCATAGTTATTATCGTTATAGGATTGGTATCTAGTTTTTGGATTAAAAGCGTTTCTCGAAAGCTTATTTTGATGTCACTCTTATTGCTTTTCTCAACCACAACATTAATTCCGTGGAAAATATTAAAGTATAGTTTTTTAGGTGTTTTTCAATATACAAATAGATTGGTGTATTTTCTTCCAATATACGTCTTGATGGCAGCGTGTATTTCTTTTAATAAATACCTTGTTATTTCAATCTGTATCTTTCAATTTGGTTATTATATAGTAACACAGCCTTATAAATATAGTTATGAAGAATATCGAGAAAGTATAGAATATTTAAAAAACACCAATACCTTTGCTGTAAAGGCATTTAAAAATCCGCTTCAGCTATCTTATGATACTAGTGGAGATGAATATCTCAACCTTTCTGTCAATCATGATGATATGCGAAATGGTTTAAGCCTCAATCAGTTTCTTTATAATCAGCAGGAGGTAGCTATTGAGAATGTTCGGCAAAAATATAATGATTTAGAATTTGATGTTTCGCTTAAAAGCAATCAACCTCAGACAATTGTTGTACCGAGAATTTGGTATAAGGGTTATAAAGCGTACTATAGCGACAAAGCTGTCGGAACACAGCCTAAAATAATCTATCAAAAATTATCGAAAGAAGAGCTAGCTCAATATTCTAAGGCCAAAAAACCTAAGGTGACAGAAAAAGCCTTATATAATGGTTTTGCTACGATTTCTGTATCACATTCAGGACATGTTCAAATAGCTTACAAAAAGACATTTGTACAGTGTATTGGATACACTATAGAAATTCTAGCTTGGCTTCCTAGGAAGGTTCGACAGCAATTATGGATGGTTTTATCTAAAATAGGAGAAACTATCATCCTATGTTCGAAGAAAATCAGACAGTATGTTGATGAAAATCTAAAGCGAAAAATAAGCTAATAAAAAAGTATTTAATCTGTATGCAGTAATAATAAACGGACTTGTCAAAATTCAATTTTTTTGTTATGCTAATAGAGCTGTGTAAGCAGCAAATACTCATCTTAGATGAATTGTGATCTCGTTGCCTTTTGGGTTAGATTGCAAGTTGAAGTCTGAGAGAGGCAAAAAACATAAAAGGAGAAATACTCATGGCAGTTATTTCAATGAAACAACTCCTCGAGGCTGGTGTGCACTTTGGTCACCAAACGCGTCGTTGGAATCCTAAGATGGCTAAGTACATCTTCACAGAACGTAATGGAATTCACGTTATTGACCTTCAACAAACTGTAAAATTAGCTGATCAAGCTTACGACTTCGTTCGTGATGCTGCAGCAAATGATGCTGTTATCTTGTTTGTCGGTACGAAAAAACAAGCTTCTGAAGCGATTAAAGAAGAGGCAGAACGTGCTGGTCAATACTATATCAACCACCGCTGGTTGGGTGGGACTTTGACAAACTGGGATACAATTCAAAAACGTATCGCACGTTTGAAAGAAATCAAACAAATGGAAGTTGATGGTATTTTTGATGTTCTTCCTAAAAAAGAAGTTGCTCTTCTTAATAAGCAACGTGCGCGTCTTGAAAAATTCTTGGGCGGTATCGAAGATATGCCTCGTATTCCAGATATTATCTACATCGTTGATCCGCACAAAGAACAAATTGCAGTTAAAGAAGCTAAGAAACTTGGTATTCCAGTTGTCGCTATGGTTGATACTAATGCTGATCCAGACGATATTGATGTTATTATCCCAGCAAATGACGATGCGATCCGCGCCGTTAAATTGATTACCAGCAAATTAGCTGATGCTGTGATTGAAGGTCGTCAAGGTGAAGACAGTGTTGAAGCTGTTGAAGCAGAACTTGCAGCTGGAGAAACACAAGCAGATTCAATTGAAGAAATTGTTGAAGTTGTTGAAGGCGCAAACGAAAATTAATGATTGAAAAAATCCTAAAGGGCAGGGCTAAGCCCTCCCTTTTTATTAAAATTTGGAGGAATTATCATGGCAAATATTACTGCAGCTCTTGTTAAGGAATTGCGTGAAAAAACTGGTGCTGGTGTCATGGACGCCAAAAAAGCCTTGGTTGAAGTTGAAGGCGATATGGAAAAAGCAGTTGAACTTCTTCGCGAAAAAGGTATGGCCAAAGCAGCTAAAAAAGCTGACCGTGTTGCCGCTGAAGGTTTAACAGGTGTTTATGTTGATGGCAATGTTGCCGCTATTGTGGAAGTTAATGCCGAAACCGATTTTGTTGCTAAAAATGCTCAATTTGTTGACTTAGTCAATGAAACAGCTAAAGTTATCGCTGAAGGTAAACCTGCTAACAATGAAGAAGCCCTTGCTTTAAAAACAGCAGCTGGAGATACTTTAGAGGCTGCTTATGTCAATGCAACAGCAACCATTGGAGAAAAAATTTCTTTCCGCCGTTTTGCTCTTGTTGAAAAAGCTGATAAACAAGTTTTCGGTGCCTACCAGCATAATGGTGGTAAGATTGGCGTTGTCACGGTCCTTGAAGGTGAAAATACGGATGAAGCTCTTGCCAAACAACTTGCCATGCATGTTGCTGCAATGAACCCAAGTGTTCTTTCATACAAAGAATTGAGCGAAGAATTTATTCATGATGAATTGGCTCAAATGAACCATAAAATTGAACAAGATAATGAAAGCCGCGCTATGGTTGATAAACCAGCTCTTCCGCTTCTTAAATACGGTTCAAAAGGTCAATTAACTGATGAAGTCGTTGCTCAAGCTGAAGAAGATATCAAGGCAGAGCTTAAAGCTGAAGGCAAACCTGAAAAAATTTGGGATAAAATCATTCCTGGTAAAATGGCTCGCTTCTTCTTGGACAATACGAAGGTTGACCAACAATATACTTTGTTATCACAAGTTTACATTATGGATGACAGTAAGACTGTTGAAGCTTATATGGAATCCGTAAATGGGAAAGTGATTAGCTTTGTTCGTTTTGAGGTCGGCGAAGGTATTGAAAAAGCAGCTAACGATTTTGAAAATGAAGTTGCTGCAACCATGGCAGCTGCTCTTAATAAATAAAATAAAAAGCGACTTTTTGAACAGTACTCCAAAGTTAGAATGTTGTCTCTAACATTAGAGTGCTGTTACTGAAAGTCGTTTTTATTGTACTGTTTTAAACTTTTAAAGATTTAAGTTCTTTATACTTTGTTGTGAAGTACATGGCAGACTTTTTATCCAAAATATAAATCAGTAAACGACATATTTTTAAAACTAGATTTCCTTTGGCTTTCCAAAAAAACAAATTTTCGATATAATAAGGTCAGTTATAGTCAAAGTGACTGGGAAGGAGTTGGAAGCATGACGTCAAAAAATACTTCAGACAGTATTGAAGAATATATTAAAAAAATCTTAGCACAGTCGGGCTTTGCGGAAATCAAAAGAAGTGTTCTGGCAGATAATTTTAGTGTTGTTCCCAGTCAGATTAATTATGTCATTAAGACGCGTTTCACAGAGAGCCGTGGTTATGCCGTTGAGAGCAAACGTGGTGGTGGCGGTTATATTAGGATTGCTAAAATCCGTTTTTCAGACCAACACCAGATGCTCGATGATTTAGAAGCGACTATTGGTGAACAAATTAGCGAGCAAGTTTTTACAGATATTATTCAACTTCTCTTTGATGAGAAAATTATTAGCGAGCGTGAAGGGAATATTATTTTGGCGAGTTCAGGAGATGATGTTCTTGGAGAAGAGAGCTCTCGAATTCGTGCCCGTATGCTTCGCAAAATATTACAACGTTTAGATAGAAAAGGATACCATCTATGACCGATTACTCATTAAAAATGCAGGAAGTCTTTCGATTGGCGCAGTTTGAAGCAGCTCGTTTTGAAAGTTCCTATTTAGAAAGCTGGCATGTCCTTCTTGCAATGGTAGAGATTGATTCCTCAGTGGCTGGTTTAAGTTTTGCGGAGTTTGAAGCAGATGTCCGTTTTGAGGATTATCAGGCTGCTGCTATTTTGGCGATTGGTAAAAAGCCTAAGTCCTCGAGTAATGATATTATGCTTTTAGAGCAATCACATGCTTTAAAACGAACCCTAGCAGAGGCCGCTGCTATTAGTCAGGTGACACACGCTAAAGAAGTCGGCACAGAACATGTTCTCTTTGCTATGTTACTGAATCCTAATCTTTTGGCGACTCGCATTTTAGAATTAGTTGGTTTTCACGCCAAAGATGATGGAGAGTCCATCCGTCTTTTGGATCTGCGAAAAGTGATTGAACGTTATGCTGGCTTTTCCAAAGAGGACATTAAGGCCATCTTTGAAATGCGTAAACCTAAAAAGGTCAAAAATAGCAGCAGCTTTTCTGATTTAATGAAGCCACCTAGCGTTACAGGTGAACTAGCTGATTTTACACGGGATTTGACGGAGTTGGCAAGACAAGGTCGTTTAGAACCTGTTATTGGCCGTGAACAAGAAATTTCACGGATGGTTCAAATTTTAAGCCGTAAGACAAAAAATAACCCTGTTTTAGTTGGCGATGCTGGTGTTGGGAAGACGGCCTTGGCTTACGGCCTTGCTCAACGTATTGTGGATAGTGCCGTTCCTTTTGAATTGGCAGATATGAAAGTACTAGAGCTCGATATGATGAGTGTTGTTGCAGGGACTCGTTTTCGTGGCGATTTTGAGGAACGAATGAATCAAATTATTGCAGACATTGAAGCTGATGGTCACATTGTCCTCTTCATTGATGAGCTGCATACCATTATGGGTTCAGGAAGTGGTATTGATAGTACGCTGGATGCTGCTAATATTCTTAAACCAGCTTTAGCGCGCGGCAGTCTTAGAACGATTGGAGCGACTACTCAAGAGGAGTATCAAAAGCATATTGAAAAAGATGCTGCTCTTTCTCGCCGTTTTGCTAAGGTAACTATTGAAGAACCAAGTGAAGAAGAAGCTTATCAGATCTTGCTTGGTTTAAAGAAAAGTTATGAAACTTATCATCATGTTATTATTTCTGATGCAGCCGTAATGGCGGCAGTCAAAGGAGCACATCGTTATTTAAGTGGTAAAAATTTACCTGATTCGGCTATCGATCTTTTAGATGAAGCTAGTGCAACTGTTCAAGGCTTAGTGAAAAAAAAGGCACCAGCTTATTTGACAGATTTAGATCATGCTCTTATCACTAACGATTACCAATTAGCTAAGCGTTTGCTGAAAAAGGAGAAGAAGCCTCTACTTAAAAAACGAGCTGAAGTCAAGGAAGAAGATATCCTAGCTACTCTCAGCAAACTTTCGGGCATCCCTGTCAAGAAATTAACACAGGCTGACAGTAAAAAGTACCTTAATCTCGAAAGGGAATTACATAAGCGTGTAATTGGTCAAGACGATGCGGTGTCCAGTATCAGCCGTGCTATTCGCCGCAATCAATCCGGAATTCGGGTTGGCAAACGTCCCATTGGCTCTTTCATGTTTTTGGGGCCGACAGGTGTTGGTAAAACAGAGCTTGCTAAGGCTTTGGCAGAAGTGCTTTTTGATGATGAGTCAGCTCTTATTCGTTTTGACATGAGCGAATATATGGAAAAATTTGCAGCTTCTCGCCTTAATGGAGCTCCTCCGGGCTATGTGGGGTATGAAGAAGGCGGTGAGTTGACGGAAAAGGTTCGTAACAAACCTTACTCTGTTCTTCTTTTTGATGAGGTGGAAAAAGCTCATCCAGATATTTTCAATATCTTACTTCAAGTACTTGATGATGGTGTTTTGACAGATAGCCGTGGTCGCAAAGTTGATTTTTCAAATACGATTATTATCATGACCTCTAATTTGGGTGCGACTGCGCTTCGTGATGATAAAACCGTTGGTTTTGGAGCTAAAAGCTTTTCTCAGGATTATAAGGCCATGGAAAGTCGTATTTTAGAGGAATTAAAAAAGGTTTACCGACCTGAATTTATTAATCGTATTGATGAAAAAGTTGTCTTTCATAACCTTGGTCAAGAAGACATACGCCATGTTGTTAAAATTATGGTTGCTCCATTGATTGCCCATTTGGCTGATCAGGGGATTACACTTAAGTTTCAGCCTTCAGCTTTGAAACATTTGGCTCTGGCAGGTTATGATGCTGAAATGGGGGCACGTCCTTTGCGTCGGACACTTCAGACAGAAGTGGAAGATAAGTTAGCAGAGCTTATTCTTTCGGGAAAACTAGCCAGTGGACAGACTCTGAAAATAGGTATTCAAAAAGAAAAATTAAAATTTGATATTGTATAATCATCTAGCCTATTTTTCATAAATTTTTTGTTAGCTCGCTTTACCCTACTTCAGTATCTCCAATATTATTATAAAAAAATATCTCTTGTTTTTTGGTTCAAGAGATATTTTTAATTTCAGTTTAATCTAATATGTGAATTTGTTTTTATGTCATGAAAATGAGATGAAATTTATGAAAAAACGATTTTTTCATAAATAAAGTTTCTAAAAATTAACATAAATGATATCGTGTTTGTCATAAATTAGGATTATAATGTAACAGTAATAAAAAAGGAGGTTTGCTAATGGAAATTAAAGTTAGAAAAAAGATGTATAAGAAAGGGAAATTTTGGGTGGTAGCCACCATCGCGACTGCTATGCTGACTGGAATTGGGCTCTCTTCTGTTCAGGCAGATGAAGCCAATTCAACTCAAGTTTCTTCAGAATTGGCTGAAAGAAGTCAGATTCAAGAAAATACAACTGCTTCATCATCAGCAGCAGAAAATCAGGATAAGACTGAAGTTAAAGAAACACCATCAACAAATCCCGCAGCTGCTACTGTTGAAAACACTGATCAAACAACTAAGGTGATAACAGATAATGCTGCTGTTGAAGCAAAAGCAAGTAAAACTAAGGATCAAGCAGCTACCGTAACTAAAACAGCAGCTAGTACACCGGAAGTAGGTCAAACAAATGAAAAGGCTAAGGCAACTAAAGAAGCTGACATAACTACGCCAAAGAATACAATAGATGAATACGGCCTAACAGAACAGGCTCGTAAGATTGCGACTGAAGCTGGTATTAATTTAAGCAGTTTGACACAAAAGCAAGTTGAAGCATTAAATAAAGTTAAATTAACGAGTGATGCTCAAACGGGTCATCAAATGACCTATCAAGAATTTGACAAGATTGCTCAAACGTTGATAGCTCAAGATGAACGCTATGCTATCCCTTATTTTAATGCAAAAGCAATCAAAAATATGAAGGCGGCTACAACGCGTGATGCCCAAACGGGTCAAATAGCTGATTTGGATGTTTGGGATTCTTGGCCAGTTCAGGATGCTAAGACTGGTGAAGTTATTAATTGGAATGGTTATCAGCTTGTTGTTGCTATGATGGGCATTCCAAATACTAATGATAATCATATTTATCTTCTTTATAATAAATATGGAGATAATAATTTTGATCATTGGAAAAATGCAGGTTCTATCTTTGGTTATAATGAAACACCCCTAACTCAAGAATGGTCAGGTTCAGCTACCGTAAATGAAGATGGAAGTTTGCAGTTATTCTACACCAAGGTTGATACTAGTGACAAAAACAGTAACAATCAACGTTTAGCAACAGCGACTGTAAATCTTGGCTTTGATGACCAAGATGTTAGAATTCTTTCTGTTGAAAATGATAAAGTTTTAACGCCTGAAGGCGGTGATGGCTATCATTATCAAAGTTATCAACAATGGCGTTCAACCTTTACAGGTGCTGATAATATTGCTATGCGTGATCCACATGTCATTGAAGATGAGAATGGAGATCGCTATCTTGTCTTTGAGGCTAGTACAGGTACAGAGAATTATCAAGGTGAAGATCAGATTTACAACTTTACTAACTATGGCGGCAGCTCTGCTTATAATGTTAAAAGTCTTTTTAGACTTTTAGATGATCAAGATATGTATAACCGTGCAAGCTGGGCCAATGCAGCTATTGGTATTTTAAAACTTAAGGGCGATAAAAAAACACCTGAGGTAGATCAATTTTACACGCCTTTACTAAGTTCAACAATGGTTTCGGATGAACTCGAGCGCCCCAATGTGGTTAAATTAGGAGATAAGTACTATCTTTTTACAGCTTCACGTCTTAATCACGGAAGTAACAACGATGCTTGGAATAAAGCAAATGAAGTTGTTGGTGATAATGTCGTTATGCTAGGTTATGTTTCTGATCAATTGACTAACGGCTACAAACCCTTAAATAATAGTGGTGTGGTTTTAACAGCTTCAGTTCCAGCAGATTGGCGAACGGCGACTTACTCTTATTATGCTGTTCCAGTAGCTGGATCATCTGATACCCTGTTAATGACGGCTTATATGACCAATCGTAATGAAGTCGCAGGTAAAGGTAAGAATTCAACCTGGGCACCTAGTTTTCTGATTCAGGTTTTACCAGATGGGACTACAAAAGTCTTAGCAGAAATGACACAACAGGGTGATTGGATTTGGGATGAATCAAGTCGCACGACAGACACTGTTGGCACGCTGGATACAGCCTATCTTCCAGGTGAAAATGATGGTTATATTGATTGGAATGTTATTGGTGGCTACGGTTTGAAGCCACATACACCGGGACAATATCAACCAACTGTTCCATCAACACCAATTCATACAGATGACATTATTTCTTTTGAAGTCTCTTTTGATGGTCATCTCGTTATTAAACCTGTCAAAGTAAATAATGACTCCGCTGGTCGAATTGACCAATCAAGGAATTCAGGTGGGTCTCTTAATGTTGCCTTTAATGTCTCTGCGGGCGGAAATATTTCTGTCAAACCTTCTCAAAAATCGATTAATAACACAAAAGAAACAAAGAAAGCTCATCATGTTTCAACAGAAAAGAAACAGAAAAAAGGAAATTCTTTCTTTGCAGCTTTATTAGCTCTTTTCAGTGCTTTCTGTGTAAGCATTGGTTTTAAATAAAGCATTTCTTTATATATACAAAACAAAAGACTTTATAATATCTGAAGTGGGTGAACTCCTTCTGATGATTTATAGAGTCTTTTTAATTGCATGAAAAAAACCTCATAGTTTAGATCTTTTGTCTAACTTGTGAGGTGTAACTCAGTAAATTCTTTTGTACTTTTTATTATTCAAGTTTACACAGAGTCATTAGCCTTCAAGGGGGATAAAATTTCCTACAATTAATCCAATGATTCGAGGATTTTCATCATAAGGAGCAAATTTATCAGCGTATTTCTTGTTGAGAGAAACAAGACGAAGGCCCGTTTCTTCACGGTAGACCTTTTTTATATAGGTTTGTCCATCCCAATCAATCGCATAAATGGCGCCATCATAATCAAATCCTGTTTGTTTAATAAGGGCAACTTCACCATTGAGAAAAATAGGTTCCATTGAATCTCCAA
>RBWB01582580.1_pt1 | contig 14641 bp, 17 predicted proteins | sample 2014201 | NCBI WGS metagenome assembly RBWB01 (sample SAMN10133834, study PRJNA383868) | Human oral metagenome, whole genome shotgun sequencing project. | isolation source: supragingival plaque isolated from 88 juvenile twins | host: Homo sapiens | place: Australia
AAACAACACGACCATCAACCGCGTCCGCTACCTCATCGAACGTGTCATCGCGAACGTCAAAACCTGGCGTGTCCTGCACACCGATTACCGTCGCCCTTACAACACCTTCGAAACCACAATACAAGCCGTCACGGGACTCATCTTCGCCTACACCCTATGAATAAGCCTCATAGAAGGACTCTCCCTGCTTGATGAGACCTTCGGCCTCCGAATCGATCGAAGCGGCATCCGGCCAATCCAACAGGGCGTCATATGTCACGGTCATCGTTCAAAACCATCCGTGATTCGCACTTCACCCACGTTTTTCGCGCTGGCCTGGCTCCGATTGGCCATGATCTCATCGCCCTCCTGGATGGCCGCCACCGCGCCACGTCCTCCCGCGACCGCTTGTGTGATCCTCTGTTCCGCCGTGGTCATGTTCTGCGTCAGAACCCGATTGTAGGCTCCCTGCAACGCCGACGTGATTTGGGCGGCTTCGCCCTTGGCGCACAGGGCGCCCAGTTGATCGACGCTGCTGCGGATGCTCGAATGGGCCGACTGCGCCGGAGAGACGCTCGATTCCGCCTTGGTGAAAATCGAATAGCAGGTTTCGGCATTCACTTTGTAATGGGTCACGATTCCTCTCCTTCCGCGAGGTTCAGCAGGGCCCTCGTGAGCACCTGCCAGAACGGTTCTGCCGGGTTTCTGCTCACGACCACCCTGTCCGCATCTGTGCCCTTCGTGAGCAGGGCGACTCCCCGGGGCCGGGCCATCGCCCAGGCGACCTCGGGCGCATCCTTGTCGTCATCCGGTCCGATGAGCGACACCGCCACCCAGCGCTGCCGCATGAACTCGGCGGCATCCCCGTCGGGCACGGTCCCGGGTGGCGCGTCGGTCTGTAGTTTCGCGATGAACTCGGCCTGGCTGCAGGTGATCTCGAAAGTCATGTCCCAGCTGGGCTGGAGTTCGAGCCACATGAACACGAGACGAGGAATGTCATCCGTCAGGCAGTGGACGATCCGGTGAGTGATCCTCCCGGTGGCCGCATCGGTGAGATGGGAGATGGCAAGAACCGTCATGTCGCTGACCCAGAGGGTCAACAACTGGGGCGGTGAGCTGTTCGCCGCGACCGCCATGTGCCGACCGTCACGCAGATGGGCGGCCACCCACTCGCCTGTTTCCGTGAGCGCACCGGGATCGTCGATCAGTCCCGTACGGCGCAGTTCCCGGCCAGCCGCCGAGAACTTCGAGGTCCTCCTGGAGCGCCCGAGCACGGTCAGGTCGTCGAGAGCCTTGAACGCCTCCCTCCGACAGTGTGGCGATCTCCCCGGCCAGCGCCGGAACGGGATCCGGCTGGACATCCAGCTTCTCCCGGGGAACGCCGTCGCGGTTGCTGGCCCAGTCGTCGAGATCGACTGTGAAGACGTCCGAGTCGGTGTGGGGGATCCGGCGGGCCCTGGGTGGCAGGGGGCGGAGGCTGTCCAGGATGGATTCGTACACGCTGCCGCGATGCCAGGCCATCAGCGGCACGGTCGCGGTCACCTCGGCGATCACGCCGTCCACCACGAGAAGGTCCTGGATCATCACCAGGCACAGAGCGTTCCCGTGCGCCTCCGGGATCTTCAGCGTCGAGAACGCCCACAGCCGACGGCGTTCCGCCGGCCCCGGCGCGGCATTGGCGTCGGGGAGCGCCTCCACGTGGAAGAAGAAAGAACCAGGGATCTGGGTCGACAGCACCGCGAGGTTGGCCTGCGACGCGGCTGCCAGGGAGGTGGGTTCCGGGCGCCTCAACCGTGACTCCCGCAGCACGACGTTCGGGGTGAAACCCGCGAACGATTCATCCGAGGTGGCGATGACCACCCCGTCGTTCGTCTCCATCCTCCAGGCAGGGGGTACGTCGAGGGCAAAGCAGCAACCGGTCAACTCCATCGGGGACTCCTCATTGTCTGGCCGTTGCCCACACACGCTAGACCCGTTTCCCGGGTGGTGCGAGGAAACCGGGAAAATTGGGGTCCCGGGAACGAGGTTCTTCCCGGAACCCGGTTGAACCAGTACGTTCGCCGGCGTTCGCGTGCTGACTCAACCGTCCTGTCCCTTCACTGCGCCGGGCCGTGATGCCCCCGATCAGTTGGGTAATGACAGAAATGGGTTTTCCTCAAGGCATGGCTGTCCCCTCGCTCGGGGCCGTCCCGCTACGGCTCCTCACCTGCCGCCTCCGGGATTGTTGATTTCCTGTTCGAAGTGCATGACGGTGGGGGAGGGGCCGACGAGAATCCCGTCCCGGCGCAGGCCGTACCTGGCCTGCATGGCGCGGATGGTTTTGGGGTCGATCAGGTTCGTGGCCTCAAGCAGGCCCAACGTGGGGGCGCCCAGAGCGATGCTGGACAGCAGGGTCCTGTGGGACAGCCCGGGATGTTGAATGGTTGTTGTCCTGTCCTTTCCAAGGGCTGTGGGTGGAGCGCTTTCGGGGGCATCGCCAACGTGGCGGCCGAACTCCGCGAGCGATAATCAGCTCTTCGCATCTGAGGGGTGGAAGTTGGTTCCCGAATCCGCCGGTTTCGAGCAGTGCTCGGGCGGTGTGGCTCGTGAGGTTCCGGAACCCTGGAACCGAGCCGCGCAGATGCTCGAGCCGCCCGTTAACGGCCTCGGTGGGTCCGTTGGACATGTCTGGCCGATCAGAGAAGGCGAGGATATCGACTGTGCGCTGCTTCAAGGTACGGCCGTTTGTGTAGCGCGACAAGCGGGCCTGGTACGCCACGTGTGAGGGAGTCGATGAGTTGTTGCATTACAAACTTGCCGAGGCCCCGGTCGGGTTCCCGGTAGGCGGTGACCATCCGCTGGTAGGTACCCCAGGTCGCTTCGACCTCAGCGCGCTGGTCGTTTGCGAACACTTCTTGAAGGAGAGCTTGCTGTTTGTCGGTGAAGAACTCGGCACCGGCGTGGAGTGTGCAGCGGTCTTGAACCTGGTGAACCCGTCCATGGCGACCACCTCGACACGATCCCGCCACGTCTGGGGGCGGGAGGTATGCCACTGCTTGAACACGGCCTTGGAGCGCCCCTCAACCATGTCTAACAACCGTGCGGGGCCGGTCTCGTCACGCACCGGGGTGAGATCCATGATCACCGTGACGTACTTGTCACCACGCTTCGTGTGTCGTCAGACATGCTCGTCTACCCCGACCACCCTCACCCCGTTGAGGCGTGTCTCATCGTTGATGAGAAGTCGGTGTCCTTCTGTCAGGACCGCATCATTGGCGGTGTGCCAGGACATGCCCAAGCCCGCGATGACATGAGAGACACCCAGATGGTCAATGACAGTCGCTGTCAGTGCCCACCGCATCCCGCGGCGGGAGAGTTTCGCCCGCTGTGATGCGGCCGTGGTGAGGCCCTCGCGTCAAGAGCGCCCGCAGCCGACACACTTGTAGCGGCGTACCCCCACCAGCAAAGTCGTGGTGCGATGCCCGAGGGTCGCGACCCACAACCAGGCATCGAGACACTCAACGGCCTACCCCGCAAATGCGAAGAGCCTGATGACGAGGCCAAGCAGCTGCTCCTCGACTGGTGGTCGCAGCAGGGCTGATGCCCACCGCTCCTGCCAAGAGCCAACCACTACGTAACGCCAATCGTGGCGTGACCGGGGCATGCCCTCGTCGTTGCCGATGAGTCACGCCCACCTGCCCTGAACCGCCTCCTCGCAGCACTGGTGACGGGATCGTTCGTCGTCGCCAGCGCCGGGCCGGCCCCTGGCGGATCGACGACCTGGAGACTAGCCAATCGGACAGTCCCATTTCGTCCGCACGACGGTATTGCGCCTCCCGAGACCCACGTAGATTTATTCCTGTCAAGACAAGCCGACGAGAAACATCAACGAAGGAGGTAAACAAAAATGATCAACCTGCTGGACTTCCAGGAACTCGACTCTGGACAGACCAATGAGGCCGAAGTTGCCTGGAGCATCTTCTCCATCTGGTGCTGACCCAGCCCAACCAACAACAAACAACAAACACAAAAAGGAGTAAAACCATGACCGACGTCCTCACCTACCAGGACCTCAACACCCAGCACACCAACGAAGCCGAAGTCGCTTGGAGTATCTTCTCCATCTTCTGCTGACCCAGCACAACGAAAACATGATGAGAATTGGACGTGACGCCCGCATCAGTGGGTATCCATATCCGAAGTTCACGCCGGGCGTCACGTCTATTCTACCGAAAGTCCATAGGAGAGCAGTATGTCCCCCACCTCCGGTTTTGTTTGCGAATGTCGCAACCTCTACGTTTCACACAACCCCCAAGTCGAGAATCCCAACATGGTACTGCAGGATATAAATCTCGCGGTCGCTCCTGGTGAAATGGTGTCGATCGTGGGGCCGTCCGGTGGCGGCAAGTCAACTCTCCTGTACACCTTGGCGGGATTCACCCGACCCTACCATGGGACGACGGAGCTGCTTGGGAGGTGCACCACAAAGGCAAGTCAGCGGCAAATCTCCGCCATCCACCGAGCTGGCGTGGGATTCGTTTTTCAGCAGTACAACCTGATCCCATCGCTGCCGACAATCGACAATGTCACCCTGCCCCGTAGATTCGCCGGTCGACGCATTGACAAGAAGTACGCGTCACTCCTTCTGGAACAGATGGGCCTTGGCGCTGAGATCACAAAGCGAACTGGCGACCTCTCTGGCGGGCAGCAGCAACGCGTGGCAGTCGCGCGTGTCATATACTCCCAACCGTCACTCGTCTTCGCCGACGAACCGACGGGCGCTCTGGATTCTCACAACGGATCGATCATTCTCGACGCACTGGAATCCCTGGCACAAGCCGGCAGCGCCGTCCTCTTGGTGACCCACGATCTTCAAGCGGCTGCCCGCGCTGATAGGGCCATCACGCTCCGCGACGGACAAGTGCAGAGAATATTTGTCAACCCGACGGCGGATGAGCTGTTCGCCGGAAGTCTGTTAGGCGGCCAACATGTTTGATCTCGCAATCCGCGATACCGTGGAACACCGAAACGTCTGGGCCGGGGCTTTCCTGGTCACAGCAGTGACCGCCATGTTCACTGCTTCGTGCAGCTATGCAATTCTCCTGGGGTTGCTTGGTCCTGACAGCGCCTTCCTCACTCCCACGGCACGCGACGCCCTGCAAGAGGCATCCGCAAACCTGATGGTGCTGTCTGGAATCCCTTCCGTCCTGGTGCTTGGCTGGGTGCTGAACACGCTTGTGTCACAGACTCGTCACACACACAGCTTGTGGCGCCTGGCAGGGGCCAGCCCCCAGCAAGTTGTGCGGATCTTCAGTACCCAGGTGATCCTCGTCTCCGCTTGCGGTGCATTGGTTGGAGCCGTGGCTTCGGTCCCGTTCCATCACGCTGTGGCCTCTTTGCTGGGACGAGGCACGATCGACGCTTCTCAAACACCACCGGAGTCCGCCAGGTACTTGGGAATCCTGATTTCAGTTGTAATTGTCGCCGCGTGGGGAATCCTTGCTGGGATTCGGCCCGGTGTTCGCGCATCTCGCACTTCTCCCTTGGCGAGCCAAGCGCCGGATACAGAGGCCCCGGTTCGAGCACGACGCCTCACCAAGCTTCTTCTCTTCGTGGCCCTCGTCCAAGCTCCGCTCCTCTCGCCAATGTTTGCCGTCCCCAGATCACAGGGACTTGCCGCGGTATTTGTCACCCTGTTGCCTGCTACTCAGGCTCTGGTCCTCACAGTCGCCCTCGGCGCCCCATATTTCCTAACCCCACTCATGCGAGCTTGGACATGGCTTCCTGGCCTCACTCAATGGACGTCATGGGCTATTGCTCGGCACATCGCCATCACCCGGGTGAACCAATCAAGCGCGACGGTTACTTCCCTCATGGTTGGTATCGGCCTCTTCGTCAACTTCAACATGGTGGTGGCAGCAGCAACGAACGCGCAAGGGACTCCTATCAACACGTTTGACGGTATTCTCATGCTCACCCCTATTGCCATGATCGGCGCTGTCGGTAGTACCGCTGTCGTGTTCATGGCCTCCCGTCGCCGGGCGCATGATCTGACGTCTCTTCGCGTAGCCGGCGCCTCCCCGTTCGCAAGCGTTGCAGTGTTCATCTGCGAAGCTGTCATGTACGTCGTCACCGCGGTCCTGATCGCTCTCATGCAATCGGGCATCGTATTCCTGATACTGACGGCATGCGCCAGTCGTTGGCAAACATCCATCGACTTGAGCGGCCTCGACTTGACCGGAGCCACGGCCGTAGTTCTCCTGGGCGGATCGGGTACCGTCATGATCATGCTCATGGGCGGGCTTGCTGCTTGGCGCCGACCACTCTCAACCTGCCTAGTAAACGAATGAGAAAAGTGATGATCGAGCAACGTCACATCACTTCCAGCAGGCCAACCGGGCTCACCTCCGATCTCCCAGTGGAACGATTGCTGCGCGATGCCCTGGAAACGAGCAACTCCAGGGTTACCCACTTCGCCCGAGAGTCAGTGATCCACAAAGTGGATTTCAATGAAACTGGACGAGCCCCGATCAGCCGTCGAGTGGGCAACCAGTGGGAGTTCCTCGGCGATCTTCTAGCGGTGGCTTTCGGCGACTCTGACGGCGATACGCGTGTCCTCAGCGTTCTCCCCTCTCCCTCCGGAGAAGTCCTCCTTGTTCGCGCTTCCCGCCTCGGGGCAGACCATGCCATGACCCATGAAGTGATTGTCAACGGCGCCAGCTTGGAAAAAGGTTACTTTCAAGCCGCCGCCAGCAAGGGGGGGGCTCCAGTGGCAGGACGAGGACACGGTTCTGGCCTTTGTGGCCGCCGATGAGTCAGAACTGACTCGTGCCGGACACCCCCGTGTCGTCCGCCTGTGGCGTCGAGGAGAGTCGCTCTCCGAGGCCACGGTGATAGCGGAAGTCCCGCAGGATGCTGTGACGGTCATGGCCGAGCATCTTGGGAACGACGCCTACCTCATCACGGAGCAAACTACCTCCGGGCGTCGCTGGCACCTGCGCAGCAGCCGAGAAACCCGAACCCTGGACCTGCCCCACGGGTCACAGGTTTGGGCTGGGCACAACGGTGTCTACGCGAGCCCTGCTGCCGGAAGTCACACCGCTTTCAAGGCTCAGAGTCTCGTTTTCTTTCCTGCGGAGGAGCCCTCGCACCCAGAGGTCGTGCTTGAGCGCGCGGTCGTGGTCAGCGCAGCTCCCTTTGAAGACGGCATCGCCGTTGTCGTCGTCCGCGACGGTCAGGAATGGCTCATGCATGCACGTCGCACCGACCGGAGTTGGACGATCGATGATCTCGGACATTGGGGTGGGGCCTGCACCATCATCCGAGCAGACTGGGACCAGGTCGTCACATCGTTGTCCAGCCCGGCCACGCTGCCGTACACCGTGACCTGCCGAGCTGCTGAACCCATTCGCGATGCCGCTCCGCGACTTGAGTACCGCGCACTCGGAGAGGCGGCTTACCACTTGTGCCGGACCTCCAGTGCCCCTGCCCCCACGCTGGTGTGCGTCTACGGCGGCTTCGGAGTGAGCGTCAGGCCTGAGTATCGCCCTGAAATGTACGCAGGATGGGTGGCCCATGGGTTCAACCTGGTCCTCGCTCACGTGCGAGGGGGTGGGGAGAAGGGAGTTGCCTGGGCCCTCGCGGGGCAGAAGACGGGGAAGCTCCAAGCCGCTGACGACTTGGCTTCGATCCTGCAGGACTTGACCGATTCGGGCATCTCTGACCCGGCCCATCTGGCCTGCCTGGGCAGTTCCAACGGAGGCCTCCTGACAGCTCTGACCTGCATACGCCATCCCGACCTCCTGCGGACGGCGGTCTTGAACAACGCCTTGCTGGATCTATCCGTCATGGAATCCACCTCGGCTGGCCGTGGCTGGCTCGAGGAGTACGGATCGTGGTCGAAGGATTCCAGAGATATGCACGCCTACTCACCGATCCACCAGCTTCCAAATGACTGCAGCTCGCTGCCGGAGCTTCTGGTCTGTTCGCAACGCAATGACGACAGGATCCCCTTCCATCGTGCAAGGGCCTTCGTCAACACCCTCACCGGCCGTGGCGGTCAAGCCACGCTCTTGGAAGGTCGCGGTAGCCATCGCGGCCCGACGGATCAAGCCGCAGGAATCGACCTGTTGGCAACAATTTTCCGCTTCCTACATTCCACCATCACCTAGGAGATACTATGCTGAGCGCCGTCGCCCACATGTCCAAACTGGATGCCTTCTACCGTGAGGCATCACAGAAACCCAGTAGCCCATTCACCGTCACCGTACCGGTCGGCTGGCACGTAAAACGGACGGCCGACTGGGTGTTCTACGCACCCTCGGATTCCGAACTCCCTGTTCAAGGGTGGAAGATTCACGTCAGCGCTTGCGCCAGCAAAGCTCAGCAAGTCCTCGACACCACAGCGGCCATCGCAGTTGACCTCGGCGTAGCTTTTAAACACCTCCCGGACGAGGACAAGTTCCTTTGGCGAAACGGCAAAAATTGCGATCGCCGCCACTCGGGGAAGTTCATAGCGCTCTTCCCTTCCGAGGATCAGCTTCCGCATCTTTTGCGCCAGCTTGAGAGTCGCCTCGCCGGTCTGGACGGCCCCTACATTCTCTCTGACCGGAGGTGGGCACAGGCGCCTATCTATCTCCGCTACGGGCTCTTCCGCCCTCACTCGGTAGACGCTGGAGTGCCCGATACTCACCTGCGTGACCCCAAGGGCAATGTCGTACCAGATGATAGGGCGCTGTCCTTCTCGGTTCCTGGTTGGGCTCCGGTCCCGAATTTCTTGGAATCATGGCTCCAGGAAGTCTCGGCGGTGAGCCAAGTTGCGTTGCCCTTCACGATCGACAGTGCGCTCACTCACTCGAACGCCGGGGGCGTGTATCTCGGCCGATACGGCGATACACCCGTGATCATCAAGGAGGCGCGTCCCCACGCCGGTCTTGATCTGAACTGGGCAGATGCAGTGGATCGGCTGGACCGCGAGCGGGAAGTCCTCGAAGGGCTCGAGAACCTGCCCGGGGTTCCGAATGTCCTGTACAGCGGTCGGCACTGGGAGCACCTGTACTTGGTTGAGGAGTACCTCCCTGGGATCCAGCTCCAGAGCTGGATTCACTACAACGAGCCCCGCCAGAGGACCGACCCTCGAACCGGTGACCAGTGGGCTGCATCGTGTCACTCGGTGCTCGTTGCGCTCAGAACTCTCCTGAGCAGGCTGCACGGATCAGGTTGGGCGCATATGGATGTACACCCAGGAAACGTGCTGATCAATCCCACGACTCTCGACGTGTCCCTGATTGACTTTGAAAACAGTGTCCCCTCCACCGCCCAGCACAGAACCCAGATCATGGCTGCACCAGGTTACGGGCTCCAAGGACTTCACTCGCCCCGGCGGCACGACTTGTACGGGTTGAGTCGGATCGCGGCGTCGATGCTCTGGATCTCCCGCTCGGAGAGCGCGGTTGAGCCCAATCACCTGCACACAGTGCTTGACCTGGCACGACACGATCACGATCATCCGTGGCTGCGCCCAGGTTCCTCCGCCACCGATGCCCTGTTGGACGAGATCGAGGATATATCGCGCGAGGTGGACGGAATTGAGGGCTCAGTGATCACGCCCATTGCTCCTGTGCGCGCCCTGAACCGCGTCCCGGGTCGTTCCTGGACGAGGGAACTGAGGAACGGCCTCATCGCGGCAAGCGCTCTTCACCATCAGAAGGGCAGGATCTATCCTGTTCACTATCGAGGCCTCGAGGAAGATTGGACCGGCATAGCCAGCGGCGATGCCACCATCGCACGGGTTCTTGGTGCCTCACTGCCCAGCTTCCCGACCCCCAATACCCGCCATCTCGGCCTCATGAACGGTCTGGTTGGCGACCTGCTGGCCTTGGAGAAGGACTTTCCTCACGAGACTACCGAGGTAGTCCGCACCAAGCTCGACACTCTCCTGGCATCGGAGAATCACTCCGTGTTCTCAGGGCTTCCGGGCATACTGCTGGGACTCACACGGCTACGTGTGGTCAAGGAGGACGGAGAGCTATTCACCCGAGTCGCTGAAGCGGTGGAGTCGCTCGCCCGCCGGTACGTCGCAGATCCGGAATTCATCGTCGTATCGAAGATGAATCGAGGCAACGATCCTCGCATGCAGAGCACGGGCCTGCTGTACGGCAATCTCGGTCTCGCCTGGGTGTTCAACACCGCCCTTCGCCAGCCCGGTTTCCTGAGAGAAGTCGACCTGCTGGAGACGGCCTGCACCACGGCCCTGGCTCGCGAGCTGGCGTCCTACACCGAGCAGGACGGCAGTTTCCTCGCCGATCAAGGGACGAGGGGCTTGCCATACCTCGCAACCGGCAGCGCTGGCTTCGGGGTGCTTCTCCCGCGAGTTCGAGAAGACCTCTGGCCCGAAGGCCTCAGGTCGTGTCTTCCAGGGCTTCGCAAGGCTTGCGACGCACCGGGGTCCATGTTCGCGGGGTTGTTCAACGGCTACGCGGGCCTGCTGCTCGGATATGCCGGCCTGACTCGGTTGCTGGACGAGAACTCAGCCGCCGAGCAAGCTCGGATGCGGCTTCGGAGGAGTCTTGAACGCAACGCAGTCGGCCTGGTCTCTGCCACCGACTCACCCGCCGCAATGATCTGTGGGGATGGCTGGCGCCTCAGCGGGGATGTGGCCACCGGGACAGCAGGCGTACTTGTCGCGCTGCGGGCGCTGGAAAACGCCCATGAGGACCTGCTGGGCTGGATTTTCGAGGAGGATCCGCGATGACAGCTGCACCGGCACGCGCCTACGACGGGGATACCAGCACAATTCTCATGACAGCCTCCGCCGCCGGTTATTCCACGCCGAGGCGCTCAGCTGTCAAGACACAGTCCCCGCGCCACGACCCACTCTTCCGACTTTGGTTCGCCGCGGACACCTCACAGTTGGCGGCACGGGTGCTCACGTCCGTCGCCCTACCCCTACTGGCAATCGCCGTGACCACTTCCTCCAGTGCCGCGAGCCTGGTAGTGGCGGCAAGTGCGGCTGGAACAAGCATGGCCCTCCTGCCCGGCGGGATGATGGCGGACCGACTCAAGCGTGATCGGCTTATCGGCACCTTGGCCTGCTTGACGGCAGTTGCGTACTGCCTGATCGCGGGATTCGAGTCCTTGCGTTCATCTGTCAGTCTGGTCTGGCTCCTGGGCTTCGTCTTCTGTGCCGCGGTCTTCCAATCCATGGCAACCCCCGCGTTCTCCGCGACGCTCAAATCGCTGGTACCGGCAGACCGATTTGCCGCTGCGGCAAGTCTCTCGGAGGGACGGTCAGCTGCCCTTGGCCTGGCAATTCCCGCGGTAGGTGGCGTTCTCTACACGTTGGGAAGCTGGGTACCCTTCCTGGCCGCGGCGCTCGCGGCGCTCTTGGCGGCCTACTTCTACCGACGGCTCCCACGACGAAATACCGCCGTTGCGGCGAAAGCTCCAGCTGAACATCAAGGTTTCTGGTCGGGCATAAGCTTTGTGATCCGAACCCGCACTCTTTGTGCGCTAGTACTTACGGTCACCGTCGTGAACTTCGCTGCATCGGCGGTCATGATTGCCACGATCTTCCATCTGCGCTCGCAGGGAGTTTCCGCCGCCGTGGTGGGACTATCCACCTCCGCTCTGGCGGTTGGGTCGATGTGCGGAGCGGTAGTCGCGGCCGTCGTGGTGCCCCGCGTCCGTGGTGGGGCGCTCATCGGACTCTGCCTGGTGTGGCTCACGGCGATGATCCTGCCGATCGGAATAGTTGCAAGCAATGCTTGGGTAGTGATCGGCCTCATGGCCCTGGCAATTCTTTCCGCTCCCGTCCTCAACGCCGTGATCGGCGGCTACCTGGTGGCGAAGGTTCCATCAGACCTCCAGGGCCGGGTCGATAGCGCAGTGTCGTTCCTCGGATCCGTGACGACACCTTTGGCACCTCTGGTTGCAGGTTTCGCCCTGGACATCGCTGGATACCCGGGCGCCGTGGCATTCTGCGCTGTCCTGGTCCTGGGGGCAGGCATCCCGGCGCTCACCTGTCGGGGCGTTCGCAGCATCCCTCGCCCCGAAGCGTGGGGCTCGCTCAACTGATTCCGTCTGTCAAACCTGCTGAGGAGTTTCCCAGCAATCTCTCCGATCAGCGTTGCAACCAGCAGCTGCTGGGGTAGCATGTGGTACGGGTCAGAGTAACCACATGGGAGGTTAACGGTGGTATCGCTTCAACCTCATATCGCGGTGGGTATCGTCGATGACGAGGCTTTCGTCCGAAGTGCACTACGGGTGTACCTCAGTAACACCGAGGATATTGAAGTCATCGGCGAGGCGGCTGGCGGTACCGAAGCAATCTCGATGGTTGAAAACAGCAATCCCGACGTCTTGCTCCTCGACCTTCAGATGCCTGATCTTGATGGAGTCGAGGTCACGCGTCGCCTCCGGGAAAAGGGGTTCACCACACGGATAGTTGTGGTAACCGCGCACGTCGACGATCAGTATGTCACCCCAGCTCTGCTGGCCGGGGCCAGCGGCTACATCGTCAAGGACTCCGAACCGCAGAAGATTGTCCAGAGTGTGCGTGACGTAACGAGAGGAGAGCTTGTCATCGACCCGCAAGTGATCCGCTACCTGATCGACGCTGCAAGCCGCTCCAACCCGGCAAAAAACATGGGCGTCTCCGCGGTCACCGAGCGCGAAAAACAGGTACTGCAGGAACTTTGCGCAGGCAGCAGCAACAGCGAAATGGCAAGCCATTTGTTTCTCTCGGAGTCCACGATCAAATATTATCTGTCCAATCTCATGAGGAAGTTCGACAGTCGAGATCGTGTGCAACTGATCGTATCGGCATTTCGCGCAGGGTTGGTCGCGTGAGAATATGGGACTTGACATGGCGTTGAGCGGTGCATCGCCTGTGCTGCGATTCCCGCGTTCCCTACTCCACGATCCGGTTCACCAGCTACCACGTAAGATGTCGTGGGCTCTGTCAGTCATCACGGCGGCCGGAATGCTGGATGACGCAAGGTCTCTCTTGATGGATGTGATGACGGGAATCTCCCCCTCCTCGGCATTCGTCCGCCTGTTCATCCTCGTGGGCTGCGGAGGAACCGGTTTGGCTCTGGCCTTCAGACCCTCCTGGGCCCCGGTGCCATTCGCCCTCCTGGTGGGTGGAGCAGCCCTGATGCCCAACTCCAACAACTTGAATCTCGCCGCACTCTTCCTGATGGTACTGGCAGCGATGCTGCTCGACTGGCTCAGGTTGCTCAGCATGGTCCTCCCGTATCTGGTGATGCGAGTAACCTTTCACGCCGATGCGAGCGCCTTCTGGGAACCCGTCGTCGGAATCGTTTCAGGTATCGCACTCGGCAGAATCGTGTGGGTTCTCCTCACCCGCAAGGAGCGCTCGGAGCGCGAAAACGAGCAACTGATGCGCGAAGCGAAGGAGCGAGAGGAAGCCGCAGCCATACGTGCTCAACTCATGGAACAACGTTTCACCGCGCAGCGCCGGGAATTGACACGGGAGCTGCACGACGTCGTGGCCCACGAACTCACCAGAATCTCGATGCTGGCAACACTCGCCGAAACAACACTCTCCCCAGAAGAGGCCGGCGCTGCTTTCGGGGAGATAGCAACTGTTGCTCGTGGCGCCTTGGGGGAGATGCGACATCTGGTGTCGATCATCAGCGTGGGTGAACCCCGAGGACAGCGACAGGACTCACCCCCCACACCGGAGCTCGACCTCGACGAGTATCTCGTGCGCGCAGAGACGTACTTGAAGGATGTGGGATTTCGTGTCGAGGTTTTCCGTGACCTTGCGGACGATGTACCCGGCTCCCTGCGCCACACAGTCGGAGCAGTGCTCCGAGAGGCTAGTACCAACGTCGCCAAACACGGCGCCCCGGGTAGCACTTGCAACATCGCATTGTCGGCCCGTGACGGACGGCTCCACGTCGAGGTTCAAAACCAGGTGGCCTCGTCTTCCGACGTCCCCCGCATGCCGGATTCGGGGCTCGGGATCAATCTTCTCGAGGCCCGTGTGGCAGCCTTGGACGGCAGGCTGGAGACCGGCAGTCGGGACGGTGTGTGGACCTTGACCGCGGTGTGGGAGCGGTGATCCACCTCGTCACGCCATATCAAACGTGTGGTTGTCAGGGCATGGTTTCGGCGTCGCCTGTAAGCCACCCCTCAGATTCACGCCATTGACCTCCCGCACTGGGCTCGTGCGGCGACGACGCACCGCCGCGCGCTGGCGAATCCACTGGCCATCATGCTGACGCAGTTGTTGAGGAGGAGCGTGGCAATGGTTTCTGGCACGAAGTGAGGCAGCTAGGGGCACGGAGGCCCCGTGTGCCCCGAGCACCAGCGCGGTTGGAAAGGCGAGGTTGGGCCAGCGCACCAGTCCAAGATCCTGCGGGTTCTTGGTCTGGACCGGCGTTTCTGGACTTTCACATCGGCTGTTACCGGCTGATACCCGCACTTCCCGGCGTTGTGGTGCATCCCCTGAGACACCACAGACACCGATCCACACGTTCTGGCCCGCGATGCGCCGCAGCGAGCATCCCTCCTGATGGTCCCTTCGCGATCCGGTCAGCGGACGAAGATGGGGGCATCGGGTGTCGAGCGCTGGTCGTCGTAGGTGTAGCCGTTCTCGGCGAAGTCGGGGAGTTTTGCCGCGGAGCGGACCCGGTTGCGGACCAGCCAGCCGGCC
>RBWB01582588.1_pt1 | contig 14595 bp, 8 predicted proteins | sample 2014201 | NCBI WGS metagenome assembly RBWB01 (sample SAMN10133834, study PRJNA383868) | Human oral metagenome, whole genome shotgun sequencing project. | isolation source: supragingival plaque isolated from 88 juvenile twins | host: Homo sapiens | place: Australia
TTTGCTCTACTTTCAAGATTATGATACATCTATGATGGGCGAATACCATTACAAGTACTATTAACAGAAGAAGAGTCGCCTATAGGACTTACAATCTTGTAAGAGAATTAAGCATTAAGATCTTTTACTGAACGGCAAAGATACAAGCTAATAAAAACATATTCGTTTTTCATGGGACTCCATAAAAACAATGAAATTGACTGGATATTTCTATTTTTTTGTTGGATATTTCCAATTCTATCATTCCGTAGTTTATATCTTTGCACCAGTCATAAGAAAATATGAATATCCACAATCATCAAAATCCGTAAATTCTATGCTTGAGACTTGGCTTATCATCGAATTCCAGTCCATCAAGCGAGTGAGATTAGAAGTATCACCGATTGAACTTGTAGCAGAACTCATTAAGGTAGAGTTACAAGATTTCCTCCTTTATGTCATGGTAGGTGTCAAGAATGTTGCGTTTGGCGTTGCTGATAGATGTTTGCAGCCATGGGAGCACCTTTCTAACTATCGCCTTTCCTTTTACCACATAGGCTTTATGACCGATAAGGATACTATGGGGATTGAGGGACGCATAAGAGATTGTGGACATTCATTTAAGGAGAAAACTGTCAGTGTGGCGAAATATACTAACAGCCCTACTCGTATTTACCAACTTTACATAAATTTTTAGTCGAAAAACAATGTTTCATAAACTATCTCTTATCATTATTATGACATGCATGACTGCCTATGCAAGGGCAGTTGATATCACAGCTGAGCTCGGTTTAAAGACCCCGGGCAATCCTTCGGTGACCTATTCTCTGATATCTGACAGGGATAAATTCCTTTCCAGCAAGGTCTTACCTGTGGAAATTATGCAGAAAAAGAAGCAACGGGGCAACGAGACAGTATTCTCTGTTACGATAAAAGCCAAGGAATCGGTGTATTTTAATCTGAACTTTGCGGTATCAACCGGTTTTGATACGGATCATTGCGACTTCTATCTACCAGGCTTCTGGTATCATAAAAACCTGCGGTCACCCATCGAAGCACCTTCTTTCAAAAGCTCCAAGAGCTGGAATTTCCGTGAAGACAGGCTCTCAGCACCTCTTTCAGGTGCGTATAACGACGCTACTCATCAAACTTTTACCGTAACGCGCCAGTTGGATTCGCCACATGAAGCACTCACACCCGCTATGGACGGAGAGGTAATACTGTCGGGCGGTACCTCCTTAGGCTATCTTGGCTTTAACAATGAGACTGGCATTGCTGCTTTAACCTTTGGCTATCCATATCAGGAAACACCCAAACGCTATATCCGAAAACTCACTTTAGCTCCGAAAGTGATTACCTTTGCTAAGCTGGATGCCGGTGAGAGTAAGACGATTACATGGGCGATAGCTACCGACAAGGCTGACAGCTATGGCGACTTCGTACGCCAGACATGGATAAAGATATTCGATGAAATAGGTGTAAAACCAATAGCTTCACCCTATACTGCAGACGAAGTAAAGGCACAGCTGTGCAGTTATTTCCGCAATTCGTTTGTAACCAGTTATCCCATCAAGTTCAATTCCGGGGAAAACATTTCCGTTGAGACCTGTGAATCCTACCCTACTTTTGCCGTAGGGTTTGTCGGCAGGTCGCTACTTAATGCCTTCAATCAACTGGAGTATGGCTCTCTGCATCATCAACCCGACCTCGTAAGGCAAGGGAACGATGTGATTAATAGCTTCGAGACTTACGGATTCTCTGCCAAAGGTTATATGCACGACTTCATTAACTTCGAGAAAGGAGTGCCCGGGAATGATGAAGTACACACGATACGACAGCAATCGGAAGGTATTTATGCGCTCCTACATTACTTAATGTACGAACGGAAACATGGTAAGACACATAAAGCATTGGAGAAGAAGATCCATCATTTACTTGATATCTTCGTATCTTTGCAGAAACAAGACGGCAGCTTCGCACGTAAGTTCAATGAGAATGGCAACGACATAGATGGCAGTGGAGGAAGTACTCCTTCGGCAACAGTGCCTCTCGTCATGGGCTACCACTATTTCAAAGACAAGCGATACCTAACCGCAGCCAGGCGTACGGTCGACTATTTAGAGCAGAACATCATTGCCAAAAGCGACTATTTTTCATCAACATTAGATGCCAATTGTGAGGACAAAGAGGCTGCTATTACCGCTGTAACTGCCACCTATTACATGGCTTTGATCAGTTCGGGCAGGGAGCAGCAGCGATATATAGACCTCTGCAAGCGGGCTGCTTACTTTGCTGCATCATGGTATTACTTATGGGATGTACCCTTTGCACAAGGGCAGATGTTGGGCGATTTAGGATTCAAGTCACGCGGATGGGGCAATGTTTCGGTGGAAAATAATCATATTGATGTGTTCGTTTTTGAGCTTTCTCACATCTTCAAATGGCTGGGGGAGAAAACCAATGAGCCTCGTTTTGTGCAGCTTGACAAGATTATAACAAGCTCTCTTTGTCAGTTGCTGCCCACCCACGGACACCTATGTGGCATCGGAAAACCAGGATATTATCCAGAAGTAGTGCAACATACCACATGGGATTATGGCCGGAACGGTAAGGGTTTTTACAACAACCATCTTTGCTCCGGGATGGACAATCGCCTCGTTATGGGAGCTATACAGCCCTGAGAGAACAGAAAAATTCTTCCAGAGTAAGTAAAAAGAACATACTGTTATATAATTTTTAAAGAACCTCCAAAATGAAAAAGAAAATGTCTTTCATACTTTTCTCAATGCTGATAGGCATCCTGATGACATCGGCACAGACTGTTTACACCAACCCCGTAATCGACAACAGTGCCCCCGACCCTAGTGTGATAAGGGCAAACGACGGTACATTTTACCTATACGCAACAGAAAACATACGCAATATACCGATATTCCACTCAATCGATCTGGTGCATTGGAATCTCGTCGGTACTGCTTTTACCGATGAGACACGCCCCAAATGGCTTCCCGACGGAGATATCTGGGCACCAGACATCAATAAGATAGGTGATGACTATGTCATGTATTACTCTAAATCTGTATGGGGAGGTATATGGGATGCAGGCATCGGAGTGGCTGTCAGTAAGAAGCCTGAGGGTCCTTTTGTGGATAAAGGCAACATTATCCAAAGCAGAGCCATCGGAGTCTGCAACAGCATCGACCCCTTCTACATAGAAGACCAGGGCAGGAAGTATCTTTTCTGGGGTTCGTTTCGGGGCATATTCGGGGTAGAACTTGCTGCAAACGGACTCCATCTGAAAGCCGGTTCCAAGCCTGTTCAGATAGCAGGAACATTCATGGAAGCTACTTATATCCACCGCCGTGGAGGATATTACTACCTTTTTGGCTCAGCAGGAACCTGCTGTGAGGGTAACAAGAGCACCTATCACATCACCGTCGGGAGGTCGAAAAACCTCTTCGGCCCTTACGTTGATAAAGAAGGCAGGCCTTTAATGGAGAATCATTACGAAACCGTTCTAACAGGAAATGCCGATGTAGCAGGCCCTGAACATAACGCCGAGATTATTACTGATGATGAAGGACGCGACTATATCCTCTATCATGGGGTGAGAAAAGCCGACGACAACTCTCACAGGCTGGTGTATATGGATCGCATTGACTGGCAAGACGGATGGCCCTATATTTTGGACAAAGCCCCAGCAAGGGTAGCTGAGAAGCCACGCTTACATACGAATTGGGGCATAACCAAGAGCAATCTGAACCCTTCCGATTTTGAGATGAACATAGCAGGGAAGCAGACACACTTATATACGCTCACCAACAAGAAGGGCATGGAGGTGTGTCTTACCAACTTTGGAGCACGAATCGTGTCGATCATGGTACCCGACAGGAAGGGCAGACTCCATGACGTGGTATTGGGATATGACAATATTGCCGAGTATTCTGACTATAAAAACTTTGGAAGCGACTTCGGTGCAAGCATCGGACGTTATGCAAATCGTATTAATCAAGGACGCTTCAAAATAGGAAACGAAACCATCCAGCTTCCCCGAAACAATTATGGACATTGTCTGCATGGCGGATTTACGGGCTGGCAGTACAAAGTTTATGATGGAAAGAAGATCAACGAACACACAATACAGTTTAGCCTTGTCTCTCCTGATAAGGACAATAACTTTCCAGGGAAGGTAGAAGCCACTGTTATCTACACCCTGACCGACGACAATGCTATACACATTCACTACACAGCTACCACCAATAAGGAAACTGTCATCAACATGACGAATCATTCTTACTTTAATCTGAACGGGAAGCCAATGGTGAATGGCGAAGACCAAGTACTCTATATCAATGCCGACAACTACACTCCATCTGACACAACCTACATGACTACTGGTGAAATCCTACCTGTCAAGGGAACTCCGATGGACTTTCGACATCCTACTTCCCTGTCAAAGGACATCAACAACCAGCTCTTTGATATGACAAAGAACGCTATGGGCTTTGATCATAACTGGTGTCTGAATACTTATAGGCATGGGAAGGGCAACGACAAAGTAGTGGCGGCAAGCCTCTACAGCCCACAGACAGGTATCAAGCTGGAGGTCTTTACCGATGAGCCCGGCCTGCAAGTATATACTGGAAACTTCCTTGATGGCAGCTTTATCGGCAAGCATGGCTATCGTTATCCGAGACACGCAAGCGTGTGTCTGGAGACACAGCACTACCCTGACAGCCCCAACAAGCCACAGTGGCCATCGCCTTACCTAAAGCCTGAAGAGGTCTATCACAGTCATTGTGTGTATAAATTCTCTGCAAAGTAAAGCAGGCCGGCTATCCTTTAGAAAAACTATCAAATAAATAACAAGTAAAAAGAACAGAATGAAAGTAGATGAAACCATCTTTTTGGCTGAATATTTCTATTTTTTGACTGGATATTTCTAATTCTGATTATGGATTATCTCTATCTTTGCGCAAAAGAACAGATATACAATAACTTTCTTAAAATGATAAAAAAATATGTATTTTCGGCTGCCTTTTTGTTTTACGCCACTTCTACCTGGGCACAGAACGGCATCATTCGTCAAAGTGATATTGAAAAAGCCAAGTTTATTACCCAACAAATGACATTGGAAGAGAAGATATCCTACATATCAGGTTATAAAGATTTCTCCATTCGTCCCGTCCCACGCCTCGGCCTTCCGGAAGTAAAGATGGCCGATGGCCCTCAAGGCGTACGCAACAATGTAAAGAGCACCATGTATCCATGCGGAATTCTCACCGCAGCAACATGGAACAGAGCCTTGGCAAGACGTGTCGGCGAAAGCCTCGGGCGCGATTCCCGCCAGTATGGACTAGGGTTTATCCTCGGACCGGGTGTCAATATCTACCGTGCTCCTATGAACGGGCGAAACTTTGAGTACTTTGGAGAAGATCCATATCTTGTCAGTGAAACCGCTAAAGCGTATATTCTCGGCGTACAATCGCAAGGGGTTATTGCTACAGTAAAGCACTTTGCCATGAATAATCAGGAGTGGAGTCGCCATGTTGTAAGTTCTGATGCCGACGAAAGAACCATCCAAGAGATTTATTTCCCAGCTTTTCGCAAGGCTGTCCAAGAAGCTCATGTAGGAGCAGTCATGGGCAGTTATAACCTTATCAATGGTGTTCATGCTACAGAAAATGCATGGCTCAATCGTGAAGTGTTGCGCAATCAGTGGGGCTTTAAGGGTATCTTGATGTCTGATTGGGTGTCGGTTTATTCTGGACCAATGGCCGTCCTTGGTGGTCTCGACCTCGAAATGCCCAGTGGAAAGTTTATGAATGCGCAAGAACTCTTACCCGCCTTGAAGAATGGGATTATTAAAGAGAGCATGATTGACCGACAGGTGGAACACATCTTGCAGACCCTTTCATCATTCGGGCTCCTCGATGCACCTCGTACAGCTATTTCAACCGGAAAGGATATTGCCTCGTCAAAGGGCACGGCACTGGACGATGCCCGCGAAGGAATCGTGCTGCTGAAGAACGATGAGAGTGTGCTGCCACTAAAGGGATCGGCAGTCGTCTTTGGACCTAACGCCGACAACCTTCCCAAAGGGGGCGGAAGCGGATTCGTAGAGCCTTACTCCAGCACCTCCGTATGGAAAGGCTTACAAGCCCTTAAGGGTAGACAGGCTTCATTTTTGTCCGAAAATCAATACACCATGCCGCTTGTTCTTACCTTCAAAGCTACCTATTATGACAACAGGGACTTTGCCGGAGCAGCGGTAATAAGCCGCAACGAGAAGGGCATCAACCACGACTGGGGCAGTGACAGCCCCGGCGAAGGTATGCCAAAAGACCATTTCTCTGCACGCTGGATAGCCACTTATCAGCCTAAGACAGATGAAATTATTAGAATTTCCATGAATGGCGACGATGGTTATCGCTTCAAGATTGATGACAAAGGGGTGTTAGCCGATTGGCGGACACACGGTGTTACCTCAAAAGAAGCTTGTGTAAAGCTGGAGAAAGGAAAAACCTATCACCTCTGTGCAGAATACTTTGAGTGGGATCAAGGGGCTTCAGTTCATCTGGACATGGCAAAGCTAAACACAGAACTGATGAAAGAGAAACTGTCGAAAGCAGACAATGCCATCGTGTGTGTAGGCTTCAACAGTGACTCTGAAGGCGAAGATTTCGACCGTCCTTTCGAACTAAGCACATGGCAGCAATACCTTATCAATATGGCAACGGCCAACTGCAAGAAGACTATTGTCGTTGTAAACAGCGGCGGCGGTATCCGTTTCAAGCCATGGATAGACCAGACCAAGGCTATATTGATGGCCTGGTATCCCGGACAAGAGGGTGGGCAGGCCATTGCGGAGATTCTGACAGGTAAGGTGTCACCCAGTGGAAAGCTCCCTATCAGCATCGAAGAAAAGTGGGAAGACAATCCTGTTCACAACAGTTACTATGATGACAGGGATGTAGCCCACAAGCGTGTACTCTACTCGGAAGGCCTGTTCTTGGGTTACCGGGGCTACGACAGAACCGGTAAAAAGCCCCTCTTTCCGTTTGGTTATGGATTAAGCTACTCTACCTTTACCTATAACGGGTTACAGGTTGAGAAGAAAGATAACAGCAAAGTAACTGTGACTTTTACGGTGAAGAATGTCGGGAACAGAGTAGCCGATGAGATCTGCCAGCTTTACGTACATTGTGTACAGAGCCAGGAGCCGGTTCCTTACAAGGAACTGAAAGGCTATGAAAAGGTGAAACTGCAGCGGGGAGAAAGCAAACAAGTAACGATAGAACTCGATGAAAGTTCCTTTTCACACTATGACACCGATTCTCATCGTTTCGTTGTCGTCCCAGGAGAATACGAAATACTTGTGGGAACATCGTCAGCCGACCTCTCTTTGAGAGCCAAGATCAACTTGTAAACATTTATTCAACCATAATATGAAAAGAATTCTATTATCGCTTACAGGATTTAGCCTTCTGTTACTCTCCTGTACCTCTCCTTTCAACAATGATGTACCTACACCGCCGGAAAAGACTACCTATAAGAACCCTGTTGTAGCAGGCAGTCTACCCGATCCCACCGTCATAAGAGGCAAAGACGGGAACTTCTATGTATATGCAACGGAAGACACCTACAACGTGCCAATCATGGCCTCCAGCAACCTTGCCAGCTGGCATTACGTCGCAAGAGCGTTCACTGATGCCACACGGCCTAGGTTCGAACCTACCGGTAATGTGTGGGCACCAGACATCAATTACATTGACGGAAAGTATGTAATGTACTATGCTATGTCAACCTGGGGAGGCATTCAGACCTGTGGAATAGGTGTTGCCGTAGCCGATGTCCCGGGAGGTCCGTTCACCGATTTAGGCAAGATGTTCAGAAGTAATGAGATTGGTGTAACCAATTCCATCGACCCCTCCTACTTTGAATACAATGGAAAGAAGTACATCGTGTGGGGTAGTTTCCACGGAATCTATGCTGTCCAGCTCAAGGACGATGGTTTATCGGTCGTTGATGATGCCAAAGCGACGAAGATAAAACTCGCGGGAAGTGCTTTCGAGGCGCCTTATATACATAAGCATGGCGACTATTATTACCTCTTCGCATCATGGGGTAGCTGCTGTAATGGCGCGAAAAGCACTTATCGTGTAGTAGTAGGACGCTCAAAAGATATCTGGGGACCTTATGTTGACAAGGAGGGCGATGGCATGCTGTCGAACAACTTCTCGGTGGTAATACGCCCTAACGACATCTTTGTTGGTAATGGTCATAATGCGAAAATAATACAAGATGACACAGGCCAAGACTGGATTCTATACCACGGAATTGAGATTGGCAAGGAGAACGAGGGTCGTTTCCTACTACTCGACCAGTTAAAATGGGATGAGAATGGCTGGCCTTATATCGAAGGAGGCTCTCCTTCTACCACCGAACAACCTTTACCTGTATTCAATAAAAAATAAAAATAACTATGGTTCAAATACTGAAAATTTGGAAATGCATGAGGAAATGCCTCGTAGCGTCTCTCCTTATTATACCCTATCAGGTAAACGCACAAACAGTATTGAGCGTATCTGGTAGCGTAGCCGACACACATGGAGAGCCCTTAATAGGTGCAACAATTCGGACATCAGGCACCCCTTCTGGCGTAATCACAGATATTGACGGACATTTTTCAATCAATGTAAAGAGCCTGAGAGATACCCTTTATGTAAGCTATATCGGCTACGAGGCACAAAGTGAGCCTATTGCCGGTCGTAAAGTGCTTAACTTTACTTTGCAAGAAGATGTGGGTAAACTGGGCGACGTAGTCGTTGTAGGATACGGAACACAGAAGAAGGAATCGGTAGTAGGTGCCATTACCACCATCAATCCGGACCGGTTAAAGTCGGGAACGTCACGTTCCCTCAGCAATAATCTCGCCGGTCAAGTACCAGGTATCATCGCTGTACAACGGTCAGGAGAGCCAGGTTACGACAATTCCTCCTTCTGGATCCGCGGTATCAGTACCTTTCAGTCTGGCAGAAATCCACTCGTTTTAGTAGATGGCATTGAAAGAAGTCTGAACGACATTGACCCTAACGAGATTGAATCATTCTCAGTTTTGAAGGATGCTGCTGCCAGTGCGGTGTATGGCGTACGTGGTGCGAATGGTGTCATCTTGATAAATACCAAGCGCGGACGTATTGGCAAACCTACTGTAAATATTACTTTCGAGAGTGCTGTCACGCAACCTACCAAGCTGCCGGACTTTGTCAATGGTGCTAAGTATATGGAAGTGATGAACAGCATCGCTACCGAGAACGGTAAAAGACCGATCTATTCTGACGAGCAGATTTACAACACACGCTATCATTTGGACACAGACATATACCCGGACGTGAATTGGCTTGATGCCATTACAAAGGATTATGCTTCGAATAGCCATGCTACGATTGATGTAAATGGTGGTAGTGACATCATCAGGTATTCTCTGGTGGGAGCCTATTATGGCGAGTCGGGTATCTTGGCACACGACAAATCACAGTCGTGGGACTCTTCTTTACGGCTCAATCGCTATAATATGCGTTCGAATGTTGATATCAACATCACTCCTACTACACTGTTGCGATTCAACATCGGAGGTTACTTACAGTCGCGCAGAGGTACTCCCGAAAGTATTGATGATATCTTCAACCAAGCTTTCACCATTACTCCCATTGCACATCCAGCACAGTATTCTAATGGAAAGTTTGCTCGCGTGGTATATCGTGAGAACCCTTATGTACTTGCAACACAGCGTGGCTACAAAACAACCAACTCCAGCAAGATAGAATCTTTGTTCGCTTTAGAACAGGATTTGAAGTTCATTACTTCGGGGCTAAAGTTTAAAGGTACTTTCTCTTTTGACAGTTACTCATCCAATTACGTAACGCGAGCCAAGTGGCCTGATATGTACAACCCCGCCGTAGGTCGCAATGCTGTAACTGGGGAACTCAAGATGGGTGCTTTAGATACTGAAGGACAAGACTATCTGGGCTATGAAAAGGGATCCGACTGGGGGAATAGGAGTACCTACTTAGAGTTCAACTTCAGTTATAACAGGATCCTTGCCAAGAAGCATACGATAGACGCAATGTTCATGGGGAACTGGAGAAACTACGACGATGGCAGCAAACAGCCTTATCGCAACCAAGGTTTTGCAGGACGGTTCTCTTACAATTACGCTTCTAAATACATCGCAGAGTTCAATTTCGGATACAATGGCTCAGAGAACTTTGCCAAGGGTAAGCGTTACGGCTTTTTCCCTTCTGTAGCCGGAGGATGGATTATCAGCGAGGAAAAGTTCATGCAAAAGCTTCGCCCGGTGTTGTCGAAAGCCAAGGTGAGAGTTTCGTATGGTCTGGCTGGCAACAGCTCTCTTGATGGTCGACGCTTTGCTTATCTCTCAGAGATCTCGACAACCGATGCATATGAATTCGGTTACAACAAGGAGTGGTCGATAAGAGGAAAGTGGGAAGGAGCCATAGGTGTTCCTGGACTTACATGGGAAACAGTTCACAAAACAGATGCCGGACTTGAGTTGGGCTTCTTTAATGATGCCCTACAAGTGCAGTTCGATTACTTCAAAGAGCAGCGTCGAGATATCTTCATGAAGCGTTCTAACTACCCCGCCTCGGCAGGATTCTCTGAAGCTCCATGGGCAAATATCGGAAAAGTGGACAACAATGGTTTTGAGGTTTCCCTCACATTGAACAAGCAACTAACCCATGACTTCTTCATTTCGGCACAGGCTAACGTTACTTATGCCAAGAATAAGATTCTTGAAAACGATGAGGCGCTCAGCAAAAGAGGAACCTACCGCAGTACGATAGGGCGCTCGGTAGGTCAGTTAGAAGGCTTGGTAGCAGAGCGACTGTTCACTAACGACGACTTTATCGACCCTACCAAGGGTATCTTAAAGCCAGGCATCCCTATACAGTCATACACCTCTACTGTACGTCCTGGTGACATCAAGTACAAGGATTTGAATGCCGATGGTATCATTGATGCCCTCGATATCACAGCTATTGGTGGAACAGCAGATCCACGATTGATTTACGGTTTTGGTGTCAATCTTGTCTATAAGTACTTCGATTTAGGCATGCTTTTCCAAGGAAATGGCTGCACATGGCAGATTATCGGTCGTTCGCAGGACTTCCTCCCAGGTGGAGGAAACTCGGCAACGGGCAACATACTCTCAAATGTTGATGACCGATGGACGGTAGATAGACCCTCACAGAATGTCTTTTACCCACGGTTGACAGCCGGACCTAACGCCAATAACTCTCAGGCATCCACCTGGTGGCTAAAAGATATGAGTATGCTGCGAATGAAAGAGATAGAAATAGGCTATTCATTACCTAAAAATCTCATTGCAAAAATTTATCTGAGCAAAGCACGCCTCTACCTCCGCGGTACCAATCTACTCACTTTATCTAAGTTCAAACTATGGGATCCAGAGGTAACATCAAGCAATAGCAACGGCTTACGCTACCCTATTATGAAATCATTTTCCATGGGCATCGAAATAGCTTTCTAACATTATAAACGTATGAGAAATTTTATCACAAAGGCATTCATCGCCTTATCAATCATATTAAATTTAGGTTCATGTACCGACTATTTGGACAAAGAACCTGACGATTACGAAACCTTGGAAAAGGTGTTTAGCGATAAATCGGAGGTAGAAAGCTGGCTAAGTGCCATTTATTCCGGTATCGTAGAGAACTATGCCTCCAGCATGAGGGGTTTCGACAGTATGGCCGACGACATTGCTCCATCCATCGGATGGGAAGCTTACGGTTGGCCTGTTATCGGGTATCAAAAGGGAAACTTTGACCCGACGACCGATTGGGAGTACCGTGGAGCATACTGGTACACCCTTCCCCGTAGGACAAGGTCGGCTTATACCCTCCTCAACCGTATCCACAGCCTTCCTGAGCAGGGTCTGAACAATCAGGAAGTGGAGTACATGAAGAATGAGGCTAAGTTCCTTATTGCCTATAACAACTACTGCCGGCTAACGGTATGGGGTGCTATTCCAGTGCAGGAGGGCACCGCCGATTTGGAATCTGACTCTCTAATGATTGGTCAGACACCGTTCGACGATGTGGTAAAGGACACTGAAGCCAAACTTCTTGAGGCTGCAAAGGTGCTTCCTCCATTTTATACCGATGCGAAGAAATACGGCCGCGCCACCTCTATCATGTGTTATGTCATCCGTGCAAGACTACTGCTGTTTGCAGCAAGTCCGCTCGTCAATGGCAACAGCGACTATTCTAACTATCGCAATAATAAAGGACAGCTTATCTTTAACCCTACCTATGACCCTGCAAAATGGGGAGAGGCGGCCAAGGCATGCAAGGAATTGATTAACCTGGCTGCAGCCAATGGACACGGGCTTTACAAGGAATATAACAGCGATGGTACGATAGATCCATACATGTCGTTCCAGAATATGCTCTTCGTTACTGCTAATCGTGGTAATAATGAGATACTGTTTCCTCGTGCATGGGTGAATTCCGACAGCTACGATGAGCATGCACAACCCCGAGGGACAGCTGGCAATGGTGGCCTGGGGGTCAGCCAGACACTCGTCGACGCATTCTATATGAAGAATGGACTGGCACCTATCAAGGGGTATAATCCCGATGGGTCGCCTGTCATCAACCCTGCTTCCGGTTACACAGAGACAGGCTTCTCGAATGCTGATGATAAAGAAAAGACCAAATGGATAGAGGGTGCTCCTGACGGATCTGCCAAGAATGCCACCAATGTCATCACCCAGGCTGGCACTTTCAACATGTATTGCAACCGCGAGCCACGCTTCTATATCACCGTTCTCTATAACGGAGCATGGTTCAGAAGAGAGGGAAGAAACACCCAGTTCTACTCTGGAGGCTATGACGGTGGTCCAACCCACGATGCTCCTTCATACGGATATCTCGTAAGAAAGAAAGTATCTCCAGATGTGGATCCGCGTCAGAAAGTCCACCCCTACCGCCCGGGAGTGCTCTATAGGATGGGGGATGCCTACTTGGACTATGCCGAAGCACTAAACGAAAGCGATCCCGGCAACCCGGACATCGTGAAGTATCTTAACCTTATTCGCGAACGGGCAGGCATCCCACAGTATGGGACAGGTACGGGATATATCCCTGTTCCTGGCAATCAAGAGGAAATGCGCGAGGCTATTCATCACGAAAGAAGAGTAGAACTGGCCTGCGAAAACGGTACCAGATGGTTCGATTTAAGACGTTGGAAGGAAGCCGAGAAGCAACTGACTGGAATTTTTTACGGTATGAACTTCGCTGGAACGCTGAACAGTGATAACAAGTCTAATCCTAAATCATACTTCGTAAGGACTCCTGTTATGACCCGTTCTTTCACCAAGAAGAACTATTGGATGCCTATTCCACAAGACGACATAGACAAGAATCCGAACCTGCGCCAGCTTCCGGGTTGGAATTAATAACGAAATTATTACTGATATGAAAATAAAAAGATTATCTTTAGCATGGGTATCTGCCATCCTCATGATGCTGGGAACGGCCGGTTGCAACGACGAAGCCGCAATCCCCACCCCTCCGGATATCCACACGGTGAAGCTCAGCAGCCATTACTTTGCCACAGCAGTAGATGAAGAACTTAGCATAACGCCCAGGTTCAATAACCCTGAAACGTTCGCAAAAGGCTTCTCGTGGACTAATTCAGATCCTGCCGTAGCCTCCATAGCCGTTGACCACCAGACTTTGGTCTGCAAGGTTACGACCTTGAAAGTAGGTACGACTGTTCTCAGAATAACATCGGAAGACGGCTCTTTAAAAGACAGCTGTATCGTGGATGTCAACAGACAGTCATATATGCTCAAGGCACCTGTCTATATCAATCTCTTTGGCAATGCCGACGCTCCTTGGAACAACATAGGAAGCTACTCGGAAGGAGCGGGGCTCAACGAGATGAAAGACATCAACGGCAACCCTACCTGGGTAAACATCAAGATTACCAACGCCTTCAACTGGGGCGAGAATGACGGCGACCCGGAAGAGACAATAGAAGACGGGAGACCGATAACGCTGCCCAATGCCGTGTCCGGAAGTGCCTTCAAGAACGACAGGAAAGCCGATACAGGCGTATTCGAAATCAGCGGACTGAGCTACAAACAAAGCTATCATCTCGCATTCTTTGCGAGCAAACGCTTTTGGGGAGATGTCTGTTCGGCTAAGATTACAGCAGCAGGAGACAACCGGGCGACAATAACCTTGCTGACAAAGAAAACCTCTTCCGACCCGGGAGATACGGGAGCGGCAGTTCCGAAAGGTACGGCTATCGGTGGGACACCTGCCGAAGACAACACTTTCATACGCTACGGAAAGATAAAGATAACCCCCGACGGAAGCGGGAAAATCATTATTACCGTTACCGGTGGAGAAGGAGGGAACCAGCCGGATGGCACAAGTTTCATCAACGCAATCCTCATTTCACCTATCGAATAGTTTCTTTCAAGAACATAGATTCAAATCAGTAGAATGGATAGGCTGCCCTGATTAAAGGCGGCCTATTCTTAGTTTTCTTGATTTT
>RBWB01582590.1_pt1 | contig 14577 bp, 17 predicted proteins | sample 2014201 | NCBI WGS metagenome assembly RBWB01 (sample SAMN10133834, study PRJNA383868) | Human oral metagenome, whole genome shotgun sequencing project. | isolation source: supragingival plaque isolated from 88 juvenile twins | host: Homo sapiens | place: Australia
CGCTGGACATGGAGAACTGGCTCTCCTTCAGGCCGGAGCCCGTGCTGTTCCCCGACACGCTGTACATTCTGGACAGGTGGGCGCTCAGCACCGCGGTGTACGCCTCGCTGCGGAACGAGAGGATCGTGGAGAACGTGGCGCTCACGCTGAACTGGCTTAATCGCGTTCCGCTGACGACGTTCGTGCTGTTGCCCCGCGACCCGGCCCTTCTAACCGACCCGGACTACGGGGCGGACAACGGCACGGAGGACGACTACGACCCGGTGGCCGTGACGGAGGCGTACCGCCGACTTGTGGAGTGTGCGCTCGGAAGCAGGGCGCTTATCCCCATTACCGTGGACAGGGCGAGGGACACGCCCGGGTCTGTGGCTGCAGACATTGTCGAGCGGCTGACCATAATGGGGGCGCTGTGATGTACGCCATAACCCGTCGGCTTGACGTGCTGGTCCCGGTGCTCATAGACTGTAACTGCAGCGACGGAAGGAACTGCAGCGAACTAGAGAAAGGAACATATTATGGAGACGGACACCACTGTTGAAAACGCAGTTACATGGTTCAATGCGAAAACTGTCACCCATCATCTCGACGTCGTCGACCGACAGGTGGCTTCTATCGTCGACACCCGCACATCCGAGGGCTCGACCGTGCGGATCTACAACGCCGCTGGGTTCGAGTTCATGACGTTGAAGTCGGACATCGTGAGCACGCGGTTCGATTCGCTCTTCGGCGAGAAACTGGTCGGTACGCGCCACGCGGAAGACGGCCGGCTTTACGCAATCCTGAAAGACGACGACGACTGCACACGCGAGGAGCCCGTTGACCTCTTCCCGTTCGCCGACGTGCAGGTGGGCCCGAACTGCGAGTTCGGGCGCCGAATCTCGGCGGTGGCGGTGGAGTACGGTCCGGCTACTGTGACGGTGAGCCTAATAGCGCCGTTCGCAGAGCTCGTGACGGCGACTCGGGCTTATTCCGAGAGCGAAGCCGACTTTCTGCTTTAGACACAACACGAAAGGAAGGGAATAAGATGATTGGAACGAAGTACACGTCGGAGATGCTGGCGGCTTTCGCTAAATCCCCCCGTCTACGCCGAATGGACGTGAAGGTTGAGCCGGATGGGCGCGAAATCGCTTTCTATTCGCGTCGGTATGCGGGCGGCGGTGGCTGTGCGACGACTGTGTTCGACGCCGAGGACAGAGAGCTGGCGACGTATGAGGAGGTCGCCGACCTGGACAGCGTGCGGTTCGGTTTCGCGGTGGATACGTGCATTGTGAGTGTCGCTGTGCGCAGACACGCAGTCGCCGATGCGCTGCAGGCCGTGTTCCATGTGCATGGTGAGGACCCCGACGCCGTGAAGGTGGAGTCCGTCGTTCTACCTGCTGGTTCGGCGGTCGAAGTGGACGTGGCCGTGTCGGAGTATGGTTTCACATCAGCGGTCGAGTGGCTGCATACGGAGTCGAACGTGTTTATATCGTTCTACGAGAACGAGACATCGGACGACCCGTGGCTGCGCATCTGCGAGCCCGTTTTAGAATGATGGGAGGGGATAGAATATGCTTTTTTATGACAATGAGGATTGCGTGTGCGCATATATCCGGAATCGTGGTTTCGTGTGCGTGGACACGTCGAGTTCGCGTTTCGACGAGATACTGGAACCCGGCGAGGACTTGACGACGTGTGACGAGTCAGCGCCGTACACGAACCCGTATGGTGACGTTCTGCTGTCACATTACCGTCTTCCACATGGCATGTGCTACAACACTGTGTTGCAGGAGCTGGTGCCGGAGGACTGGCATAACATGTTCACTGTGGAGGACGGCGAGCGGAACCCGTATACGGAGATGCTGTTCGGCGAAGTGAATGCGGACCTGGTTCAGCCTGTGCCGGATGAGCCGGGCGTCGGGCGGAAGACGCTCTATCGTGGCGTGTGGTTGTCCTATGACTCGAAAGGCAAGAGTGTTCACGTTCACACGGAGAGGGATGGCGACGCGCTTACTTGTCTTTTCGCAATGAAGAAGGACGATTTCATTCGCCTCTATCATGTGAGGTGTATTGACTGGTGACGCACAAGGACATCGCCAGGGCGATTGCGAACGCCTACGACCCGCCTACTGAAGACAACCCCAACGCCCCCCTTGTGCGCTATTACAGGGCGGACGGCACGTCGGCGGTGAAGGAGGGCGAGGCGCAGTACATGTCCCGCTACAACCCGTTGACGAAGCGGTTGAGGGTGATGCTGTACCCGCATCATGAGACGATCGGTTTGTTCTATTTGGGTTAGAACAAACCGTGGCGAGAGAAAGGAAGTTTTGAATAAAATGGGTTTGAAGTTGATCCCGCTCGGTCAAGGCCTGAGTGAGAAGGAGTATTACGTCCGTTTCGAGAGTTCGATGTACGGTGTGTTGCATGTGGATAATATCGCGCACACTGTAAGTCTGGTTCCTCTCAAGAAGCTCAATAACATCCCGGTGTTCATAGAGCCATTGGATCCGGATAAGCTATGCGGTGTGCGGGTGTTCGATTCGTCGAGTTTCCGCATGGTGCTGTGTTTCTTCGACCGTTTCTATGTGACGGTCGGTGACATGCACGTGTTGGAGTTCGACAGCCCTCAAGTTTATATGAAGCACATGCGCGTGTCTTTGTATGATGCGGTGTTGTTTCCGCCTGTCATGGACGGCCAAGAGACGAACCCGTGGCGGACTCTGTCCCGGTCGGATGACATCGGTGCTGTGTGGCTGTGCGATTTCTCCCCCGTGGACGAGGGCGTCAACCCCGGTCAGGGCAGCACGTTGGACCGGGTTCTTTGCAAGCTGTGGAGGGAGGTAGACGGTTCCTTGACTCTGAAGCCGGCTCGGAGCCACGCGATCTGCGACAAGTGGGAGGAGAACAACTGTTCAACGGGTTCGTGGCGTTTGACGTCTGTTTGTAAACACACCACGTCGTAACAAACAGTGACGCATCTCACAGGGCGGGGGCTTGACGGCCCCCGCCCTTTCCGTATAGGCTGGACGCACACGGCAAACGAGAGAAAGGAAAATACACTATGGACTTCGAAAAACCACAGGACTACGTGGACGCACTGAAACAGCTTGAGGGCTTCCCGCTGATGGGCATGGAGGTGCGAGACGGCCACTTGTTCTTCAATAGCCTGTCCAGCCACGTGGCGCTTCCTCTGCGCCGGGTGAGAGGCTGGGGGTACCGTGTAGTACGATATGGCCTGAATACGCTCGACGTGCTTGTGGACCATGTGAATTACAATGATCATTTCAGGCAGGTCTTGCTCTTCGACGAGAAGAGCGATGTCATAGCACAGGTGGAGCTTAAGAACCTCACCCGGAAAGAGTGGCTGCTCGGTGAGCTCTATGGTAAGAGGCTGCATAGTTCGATGAATGTCAACCAATACAAGCAGTACGTGCGCCTGACGGACGGCGTGGTGTTCACGGCGGAGGCCGACGGGCTGACAGGGGTCTTCGTGAACTGGCTGGCGATGGATTCACCCGTGGACCATGTTATCGACCAGGGTGACTGCGTGTATATCTCGACGGAGAAGGGCGGCGCGGTCGAACTTCTTTTTAAGGACGAAGACAGCGATGACTAAGACTGACATTACGCTGATGAACGATGCATTTGAACTGCTCAACCCGTTTGTGGAGGCCGGGTGGACATTGGACTGCGCTGTTTTTATGTTCGACGGTGTCAGTTTGTTCTTCGACAACGGGGCAGCGGCGACGTTCAGGAGTTCGGAGTACCGCATCTCCGAATATTGCGAGTACAGCGACCCCGCCCCGCTGGGGTCTATGAGGCGTGTGCAGCGCCCGGACGGCACCGATGCGTGGCGGCTGTTTGATGTGGAGGGCCGCAAGGTCGTCACGATCGCGCTCGCACAGCCGACCGATCCGCTGACGGTGTACGTCGCAGCGTTGAAGGAAGCCCTCGTCGGGTCTCGCGTGCAGAGCGTGTCGGCGACGGACGGCGGGTTGTGCCTGCATTTGGACGACGACTACGACGCCGTGACGAACGGCGCTTTGCGTGTGCGCATCCACCCCGAACGTGTGCCGTTCACTGTGAGCGATGTGCTTGTTAACCACGGCGGTGCGGACCTGATCCTGTGTGTGCGCGCACAGGCGAGCGAAGAGGATGAGAACGCTAACAAGCCGGTCGTGGCGTTCAAGATCGACCGGGACATTTTGGACAGGAAGGAGCTGTCATTCAATGTTATCTGATGGGGACATTCGAGATTTTGCTTTGAGCTACGGTGACGGCAGACCGTTGGTGAGTCCATTCGACGAGGACAACCTGCAGCCGGCGAGCTACGACGTGCACTTGAGCCCATATCTGGTCGATCCTTTCGACTCGCACCGTCGGGGCTTGATCTATTTCGATGACGTCGTTCCGTACTTCGTGTTGCCTCCTAACGAGCTGTGGTTGGGGGAAACATCTGAGTGGTTCAACATTCCTTCCGATATAGCTGCGAAGGTGGAGGGCCGGTCCAGCTGGGGACGCCTCGGCCTGATGACGCACATCACAGCAGGATTCGTCGATCCCGGCTTCAAGGGGACGATCACGCTGGAGCTCTACAACGTCGGCAAGCACCCTCTGCGGCTGCCTGTGACGCGTCATAGACGGGATTCTGCGACGGCGGATGTCGAGCCGATCGCTCAGGTGGGGTTCTTCGACCTCGTGACGGCGAGCGAGAAACCATACGATGTGCGAGGCCATTATGTGAACCAAGAGGGCCCGACGACGTCTAAGCTGTCGAAGTTCGCGAGGAGGCCGGACGCGCAGTAATGGATATCGCCGACATCTGGGGGGGCGAAGAATGGGTCAAGCAGGCACGCTGCAAGAAGAGCGACATCGGAATGGACTTGTTCTTCGCCCCTCGCGAGGGGGCCGACGTGGAGGACGACCCCTACTATGCGCGAGCCAAGTGGGTGTGCTCGATATGCCCCGTGCGACTTGAGTGCAGGGGCTATGCGGACCGCGTTGAGAAAGGACAGAAGAGGCTATTCGGCGTGATCGGCGGGGAGGATTCGTTCGAGCGCCGGGCCAGAAGGGAAGAGGAGGGTAAACTGTGAGACAGTTGCTGTACGGGCGTAAGGGCAAGCTTCAAGGGTGGTTCGCAGTGAATGTGGACGACACGATAGAGTACGTGCCTACGTCGCGCGAGGCGATGCACGGCTCGCACAAGGAGTTGGTCGAGGATGCGGCGGGCAAGCCGTTTCGGGCGATCAGCATCGGCTATGCGTCGGAGAGAAAGGTGTTCTACACGTGCAACGGGGTCCGTTTGATCCTCGTCAAGCAGGACGGCCCGCCGATCAATCCCGATGTGGCCCCGTCCGGGTACTACTACGACGCGTCGCGGCATACGGTGGATCGCTTCTACGACCCGCCGTTCCATGCAAAGGGTGAGGACTGTGCGCCCGACTCGGTGACGGGCTTGCTGAAGAGCCAGGGCTACGTGTGGTGTCGCCGGATCTACGACGGCGTCGAGTTCTTTCTGACGAAGGATAAGGACGGCAAGGCGGACGCCGACAAGTACTACATTAAGGCGTTCTCGATCGGGCTGAACATGGACATCCTGGTGCGCTCGATCGACGTGTCGTGCGCGAAGTTCGAGGTGGTGCGGGCGTGAACCAGCCGTTGGAGCTCACCTCGGCGCAGCTGGAGAAGGTGGAGGCCGTCGTCGCACAGCGGGACGGCCTCCGTGCCGCGTTGGACGTGTCGGACACGGGGACGGGCAAGACCCTGTGCGCGGTGGAGGTCATGAAGCGGCTCGATCCGGTGACGATGTTGATCGTGGGCCCGGCTAAGCCGCAGATCGTCAACGCCTGGAAGGCGACGTTCACCCGTCAGGGCGTGACACTGCCATTCAAACGCATCGATTCGAAGCACCTCGACTATTTCGATGATCTTCGAACAAGTGTCCCCGGCGTCTACTATGTGGGCCGGGAATACCTCGGCCTGTCGGACTACAACGCAAAGAACGTCGAGAAGGGTAAAACATCTCTTCTACCGTGGTCGAAGGCGAAGCCGGACTTAGTGGTGTACGACGAAGTGCAGTCGGCGTCGAACCGCAAGTCCGGCAGGGCCAAGGCCATGTGGAGCCTTCGTAATGCCGGCTTCAAACTGGCGATGTCTGCCACGCCGCAGGGCAATCGCTTCGAGGGGCTGTGGTCTATTTGCCGTTGGTTGTGGTGGAACGTGGAAGATCCGCACAGGATTCCGCTGTCCCACGACAAGAGGGACTGGCTGTATGTGGAGGGTTCTTTCCACCGCTGGAAAGCGAGGTGGTGTATCGTCCAGAACAGTTGGATCCACGACAGGTACGGCAGACTGCAAGAGATAGAGACGATCGTCGCCGAGAAGGAGCCGGGTGCTTTTCTGCGCTCTCTGCCGTGTGTGGTGGGTCTACCAGCTGAGCGTAAGCCGGTGGACACGCGTATCGTCGAGTGCGAGTTGACGAATAAGCAGCGTGAGATATACGAAAAGCTGCAGTATGAGCTGATCTCCGAGGTGGAAGGCGGCTTGCTCGTGGCATCGATCCCATTGGTGAAGATGCTACGTCTACGCCAGGTGACGCTGGGCGAGCCGTGTATGGTGTACGACCCTGAAACTGATATGGATTCGGTCACGTTCGACCCGGGCTGTCTGTCTAGAAAGCTGGATATGCTGAACGCGCTGATCGAGAAACACCACGCACAGGATAAGGTGTTGGTGTTCACGTCGAGCCAGCGGTTCGCGAATGCCGTGGCGCACAGGGTGTGTGCGACGACGGCGCTGTACACGGGCGCGCAGACGGCGAAGGCGCGTAGTGAGGCGTTTGCAGGCTTCACGGAGGGGGATGTGCAGGTTCTGCTGTGTACGATCGGCGCCGCAGCCGAGGGTCTGGACGGCTTGCAGCGCGTGTGCCACGTCGAGGTGTGGTTGGACGAGGACCTGAACGGAATGCTGTGCGAACAGGCGAAGGGGCGTCTGAACCGCATGGGCCAGCCGGCTGAGCTAATCGTCCGGTATTACTTCCAGGCGAGGGACACGATGGACGACGGTACGTTTCAGCGGCTCGCCGGACAGGCGGAGGCCAACAGGGCTGTGCTGAACAAGTGACGCAACTCACACAGCCTCGGCTTGCACAGCCGGGGCTGCTCCTGTACCGTAGAGGTACAAGCCGATTGAGAGAAAGGAACATACCATGACGATTTCGGAGTTCATCGACGACCTTGAGAAAGCCCGTGCCAAGTACGGCGATTTGAAGCTGTTCGTGGCGCGGGGCTATCAGTTGTACCCAGTGGAGTCGCTCGACTTGTTCGACTGCCGCGTGGGGTACAACGAGCATTATGATGAGTTCTTCGAGTCGAACAATGCTGGGTTCGGCGCCGAAGAGGCTGTCGTTCTCGGGTAGATGAGAAAGGAGGAACGAGATGGATGACTACATTAAAGAGCGATTGAAGGACGCTCTGGTGTTGTTCGATAATTTCGATAAGCACTACGTATACATCCCCGCTCTTAAGAAGTGGTTGGACGTCAACGGTGCAGAGTACTGCCTCGGGCTAGCGGACATGCGAAACCTCATGGAGAACGACCTGCTCTACTTTGCACCTGTTCCATTCATTCAACACGTGTGGAACCAGCGGGACGCTCAACGAGCGGCACTGGAACCGCACACCACACTGAAGTACAAGGACGGGCCGATCATCCTGCACAACACGGGCGATACACCCGCTATTATTGAGTGCAAGCACATCATCAACTTCGCGATTAACAAAGGCTGGGAGCTTCAACTAGTATGAGGAACGACGAACTACTGTCACTGTTCACGTCGCAGACCCGGAGGGACAAGCAAGTACGGGTGGGCGCCTCGAACCTCTCCAACCCGTGTGCGCTGTGCCTGGCCGAGGACATCCTGCCCGGCATCAAAGACAAGAGCGGGGTTGAGTTGGTGCCCCGCGAGATGCGGGAGTCCACCTTCGTCATGGGTGCGAGGATCGGAACCGACATCCACCGCGGCTTGGAGTACTGGGCGAAGCGACTCTTTCCGAAGTGGGAGCTGGAGCAGCGCTTCGAGCTCGGGCTCTACGAGAACTACGGGCTAATCCGGTCCACGGCAGACGCGTACGACCCGGAGGACGGGACAATCGTCGACTACAAGACGACCACCCGCTCCAAGCTGAAGGCGCTCAGCGCGGTGTTCTCGATGCACGGCGACATGCCGGACGTGACGGGCGACAGCGCCAAGGCCAAGTACATCGCCTACGTCGCACAGACCCACCTCTATGCGCTCGGGAAGGAGCGCCGCGACGGCGAAGGGACGGTGCACAAGATCAAGGTCGTTTTCATTCCGAGGGATGCTTCGCAGGTGTCCGACGTAGCGATCTTCACCCTCGACTACGACCACGAGAAGGCCGAGCAGGTGTGGCAGCGCGGACAGCACATCATCGACGCCCTGTGCGACGGCTTCACGGACTTCCCGTCGTATCCCGGTTGCTACCGTTGCAACGTGTTGGCCATCAAGAAGGACAAATAACCGGGGGTGTGCGACGTGAAAGAACAAGACGATATCCTGGAATACTGTTACATATCTGGGCTTATCGACAGCCTTGAAGAGAGGAAGAAGGAACTCGCCGCAGCAATCAAGCAGCGGCTGCGGGTCGGCGAGTCCGGCGTAGCCGGGCCGTACATAGTTACGCGAAGGGAGGTTCACCGTTTCGATATATCGAAAGCTGAAAAGGCTCTACCTGGAGATACGCTTCGACGTTGCTATGTTCAAAAGCTGGATCCGAAGAGAGTGAAAGCGTTGGCATCGGCAGAGGAATATCTTCAGTGCCTTAAGAGCACAGAGCAGCTTTACATTCGCCAAGAGAAAGGAGAAGACGAATGACAGATTTCGACATCGAGTCATTCATCATCAAACCCGACGAACTCAGCAAACCCGAGCAGATCCTCGTCTACTCCGACTACGGACAGGGGAAGACGACCTTCGCAGCCTCAGCGGCTAAGTTCGAACCCACCTCGCCCGTACTGTATCTCGACCTCGAAGGCAGCACGACAGGTGTCACACGCGATGTCCCGCCTGAGAACATTGACATCGTCCGACCCAAGAACATGCCGATACCAGAGGGCATGACCAAGGAGGAGGGCTGGATCCACAACACGGACCGCATCCTAGTGGCGTTCCTCACAGGTGAGATGCCCCGTGGGTATAAGACGATCGTCATCGACCCGCTCAACGTTTACAACGATTGGTGTGCGGATCACTTCGAAGCCGTTGAGATGGCCAAGCAGAACCCCAACAAATTCGCCATCTGGACGGAATCCGCGAAGAAGACGACCGGTTCGAACGGGATCTTCCCGCTTCTGAAGGACGCCGGGGTGCTGTCCATCCTCGTCGTCCACCAGAAGACCGACGACAACGGCGTGGCGGATTTCGCCTGGCGCGGCTCCGGATCCCGGGCTAAGGTTGGACAGACGCCCGACGTGGTGGTACATTTGTCATTGGACACCGACCGGAAGACCGGTGAGTCGCACACGGAAGCGCAGATGTTCGCGTCTCGGACGATCGGGGCCAAGAACCGCTTCAACCTTCCTCCGTTCGTGGAGGACCTGACCATCGAAAAGCTCTGGAAGCTTTGCGACAACCACTGAGAGAGGAGAACACCATGGTACGCAAACCCGCTTATAAGGCATTCAAACTCGACGACAAGGAACTCAAGTCCGCTCTCGGAGCCGACGGTCACTTCGGAGGCCGCGGCGGAGCCGTCAAGGTTCCGGCGCCCGGCGTCTACCGGGCGATCATCTGCGACGTGGAGAAAGGCGAGTACAAGTCCGCGGCCAACGCAGGGCTGCCGCGCCTCGTCGTCGACCTGAAGATCATCGAGGGCCCGACCGACGACTACGACGGCGCCGTCGTCAAGGACTTCAACGTCCCGCTTCAGCCGCACTGGAAGAACGGCAAGCTCAACTACAGCTTCCCGAACTTCTGGGAGGCCGTCGGCGCCTATGACCCCGACGAGGGTTTCCTGGTCCCTGAGGACGAAACCGAACTGGTCGACCCCGACCAGACGGTTCTCGTCAAAATCGGGAACCGACATAACGACAAGGGCTACGTCAATGCCACGGTGGAGTCCTACTATGTGGACGACGGGAAACGTGAGCTGGAGCAGCTCGGTGAGCCGCTGAAACCCAAGGTCGTCCAGGACGCGCCCGCGGCTAAGGTTCAGCCGGCTCGGGACACGACGAGAAAGTTCAGCATCGGATAGAAGAGAGGAGTAAGGGAAGGCCCCGTCGGGGCCTTCCCTGCTCTATAAGACAACGCCAGTTTGGAAGAGAAAGGGAGAGATGGTGGAATCAATAGAATTCCTGGACGTGATTTACGGCGACATCGAAGGGTACGTCAACATCGTGACGATGGACCCCCTCGATGAAGAAGAGACTGTCAAAAGCAAATTCATCGAATGGCCGACAAAACGGGACTTCGCACAGCGCTACCTGTCGATGCGCGAAGACGAGAACACCTACTGCTCGGTCGGCGTCTTCACGGGTAAGAGCCGCTCCGCCGACGACGAAGGGGCTATGTGCAATGTCGTGTGGGCCGAGGCCGACACCTGCCCTCCGAGCGAGTTCGATGTCGAGCCGAGCCTGGTTGTGCGCACATCGAGGAATCGCACGCACTGCTGGTGGGTCCTCGACGAGCCTCATCCGCTAGCCGAGTGCTCCGAGGTGGCGCGGTCTATTTACCAGAAGCACCGCGACAAGGGTTGCGACAGCGGCTGGCAGGCGTCAAAGCTGCTCCGCGTGCCGGGCTCCGTCAACACGAAGTACGGCGCAGACTACCCTGTGCGTGTGGTGGAGAACACCGGAACCGTCTACACATTGGACGAGATTAAGTCGGCCTACCCCGTTGCGCGCCTCGAAGAGGCGAAGAAAGTCGGAGAAGAGCCCCCGATGTGCAACGACGAGCAGCTTCGCGTCATCGAAGACAAACTCAAAACGCAGTCGCTTCGCTCTATGTACCTTGACGAGATAGAGGATGGGCGCCAGAGCTGGTCCCAGACGGCCAAGAAGTTTCAGATGGAGCTCTTCAGGGCTACGTTCAGCGACAATGAGGTGTACCAGCTGATGCTCCGCGCACACTGCAATAAGTACAACCCCGTCTACGCCGGCCGGAAAACCAAGGAAGGCCACGCTATTCCGAAACGCGACAACTGGGAGCTGTGCACGTGGAAAGAGGTCGAGAAGTTCAGCAAGGAGTACAAAGACAGCTTCACGCATCTCGATGAGAACGGCATCGCTCTCGGGGACGAAAGCTTTGCCAACGCCATTCGCGAGTATCAGACTGGTGAGATCCAGCTTCTAACGGATGACGAGGTGGCGTTCGTCGAAAGCGACGACAACCCCACGTTCGTCAAAGATTACATAGACTACGGTCGCACAGTGACGGACACTGCGGACGCGTATCACGCTGCGCTGGGTATTGTGACGATGGCGACGACGATCGGGGCCTTTGGATCCATCAACACGACGGGGGACGACGAACAGGGGCTTCGCTTCTGGCCGCTCATCCTCGGGCCCTCGGGTACTGCGCACAAGACCACTGCGGTGAATGGGGCTCAGACGGTCATTGACCTGTGTGGTACTCTGATAGGGCGTACCAACAGCATCAAAGTGGCGAGCGACTCCACTATTCAAGCCATGAAACGCGACATCGCCCCTTTCCACAACACGCCCACGTACATGGCGCTCGATGAGATCCAGGACAAATTTCGGGATATCATGGACAATCGCGGGTCGTGGAACGGCTTCGACGCCGGCCTGTGCAAGCTGTTCAGCGGAGAAGTCGAGATGACCCGTCGTATCACAACGGAAGGCGTCGACCGTGCCAACGCACACCTCAATGTCATCCTCACGGGTATTTACGACGAGTCGATTGACATTCTCGAAATGCGCAACTTCAAAAACGGGTTCCTTACACGCTTCACATGGGTGACGTATATCGAAGAAGACAATGAGAGTAAGAGCGACGATAAGCCGAAGATCGCCGCCATGTTCAATAGCCGTCGAAAGTTCGGCAACAGTAAAGACCGCGACAGGAAAGCGCAGAAGCTCGCGCACACGTTGGCCAGCCGCGTCAATCAGTTGTCCCGTGTGTGCTACAAGACCGACGACGTTCCCGATGTGGAGCAGCGACTTCAGGAACGGGAGCTCGACGTGAACCGCATTCTCCTCGACGTGGACGACGAAGCGCTTGATCGCTACGAGACATGGTGTCTCAACGTACAGCGCTTCGACATCGTCGAAGACAAGTCGTCGATCTTCGAATCCGCCTTCCGACGGCTGTGCATCACCGTCCCTCAGGTAGCCGGGCTGTTCAGCCTCATGGATAGAGATGACGGCGTGATCACTAAGACGCACATGCTGAACGCTATCTACTACGCCAACCACTGGGTGCGGTGCCTGCTTAAGGCGCTCAACGACGTGACGGCGAGCCACTACGTCAAGCAGCAGGAGTCAGTCATGACGTTCATCCGTACCCACTGCGACAAGGCGAACCACGCCATCCTGTGCACGAAAGTCCGGGACAAATTCCCTGAGTTGGATGAGTGGACGTACAAGAGCATCATCTCTTCGCTGCGAGGCAGGGGTCTCATCTCCGGTCCGGTCGAGCTCGAATACATTCGAGGCAAAGGTAAGAGTAAGAGTAAGAAATCCAAGGGCTGGTTCTACACGATGGTGGTGGACGAATGAGAACTGTGCGATTCTATCTGGCATCCGGTGACATCGAGATGTTCAAGGAGGTGGCCGTGGCCGCCAGTTCGGAGCTCGGGTCCCTCGACTACGAGTGGTCCGACACCGAGGAAGGCGCCGCCGTCTTCGACCTCGAACCGTGGGACGACTGCGGCCTTGACACGGCAGCCCAGTGGTTCGCCGGTGTTGTGCGACGCTATCTACTGGACAACGGCGCGTGGTCGTCGCCGTTCGGCGGAGAATGGTCGAAGATCTTATTCCTCGACATCGAGTCCCACGGCGTCGAGAAGCGCTGGTCCATGTCGCCGCGTGAGTTCTTCCGTCTTGGCCAGTACGCATGGGGCGAAGGCCCGGTCGTCTTGACTGAGGACTACGACGAGGTTATGGATGCTATTCGGAGAGCCGATGGCGTGGTGATCCACAACGGCCACAACTTCGATCTGTCCGTGTTGTTCGGCAAGGACAGCGACGAGCCGCTACGGATGACGATGGCCCGCAAGGTCATCGACACTATGGTGCTGGCAAACATCGCCTACCCCGCCCCTTCCGTTTACTTGGACAGGGCTGGGCGCCGAGTCGTCACCGACCTCAGCCCTTCGAATGTACGCAGATGGCTATCGCTAGACAACCTCGCACATCACCTGGGTTTGGAAGGCAAAGTCATGGACTTGAAGGACCTCGCCAAGAGGTTCAACCCGCCCGGCACCAAAGTCGCAGATCTCGACTTCGGCCTGATCCCGCTAGACGATCCGACGTTCCGCGAGTATTCCGAGCAGGATGTTGTGGTTCTCAGGGGCATCTTCAAGGAGCTCCTGCTTCGCCATGAGGTTGACGAGTACGATTGGCGCGAGCAGCTTAAGGCCGCCGTCAACGCTCAGATGTCGAGGAACGGTTTCCTCATCGACGCCGACAAAGCGTACGACAGGCTCTACGAATTGGCGGACAGGAAGGAGAAACTGCTCGATTACTTGCACCGATCCGTGGGCATGCCGCTCGACTCCAAGCAGCCGTGGAGGACGACTAAAGGCAAGCAGTGCGTCCTCGACGCACTCGCCGCGTTCGGCGTGGACGAGCTCACGCACCCCGAGTGGCCCCGCACACCGACGGGCGCCCTCCAGCTGTCCGGCAGCGTCGTACAGGACCTCCTCAGAGGCCACGGAAGCCACGCTGAGGCCTTCGGAAAGGTGCTGAGTGAACTACTGGGCCAGCGCTCACTTGCGCAGCTCACAATCGATTGTCTGCAGCCTGACGGCCGTGTGCACCCCGAGGTCGACGACCTCCAGCGATCCGGGCGCTCGTCTACGACGAAGCCCGGCCTGACCGTGTGGACGGCTCGCGGCGACAACGCCGTGGAGAAGTCCTACTTCATACCCGATCCGGGCTGCAAGCTGGTGTCGTTCGACTACTCGAACGCGGATGCGAGGATCGTCGCCGGATACGCACAGGACCCTGCGTATCTGAAGAACTTCCTGCCGGGCGCCGACCCGCACGAGATCACGGGCCGTGCTGTCTGGGGCGACGACGAGTACGAGGCGCACATGCCGGACGGCTGGGAGACGGACGGAGAGGCGCGCAAGCGCAACCCTTACCGGCAGAAGGCAAAGGCGCTGTCGCATGCCTGGAACTACGGCGGCGGGGCGAAGACGATTTCCAAGGCGTCGGGTCAACCGCTCGACGTGGCGGAGCACTTCGTCGAGAAGATGGCGGAGGCCTACCCCTCGGTTGTGCGATGGCGTCAAGACTGTGCGGATCAGGGTGAGAGCGGCTACATCTACAACGCGTGGGGGCGGCGCATGAGCGTCAACGTCGAGCGGTCGTACACCCAGTCGTCGGCGCTCATGG
>RBWB01582599.1_pt1 | contig 14563 bp, 7 predicted proteins | sample 2014201 | NCBI WGS metagenome assembly RBWB01 (sample SAMN10133834, study PRJNA383868) | Human oral metagenome, whole genome shotgun sequencing project. | isolation source: supragingival plaque isolated from 88 juvenile twins | host: Homo sapiens | place: Australia
CATCGTATTTGATGAGCACTTCGGTGGCTTCGAGCACTTCCTCTCTATCGGTGTTGATGGCTTGGGTGATAGACTGAAAACTGTCGAGTACACCGTCGGCATTGAAATCGATGAAGTCCGCCAGAGAGAGTTCCGGACGCGCGATGAGTTCGAAGAGTTTGGCACCGCGCATGAGGGGCTGCGATTGCTTTTGCTCCAAAAGTGCGTTGATGCTTCCCGGCTTCAGATTGCAGTGGCGAGCCGCTTCGATGAGTTGCTCGATGCCGGCTTTCTTCTGATGAAATCGAGCGCTGCGCTCAGGAGTGGCGAGGCCGAACTTCTCGGCATAGGGGGTGAGGCGCATGTCGGCGTTGTCCTGTCGGAGAAGAATGCGATATTCAGCGCGCGAGGTGAACATGCGATAGGGTTCGTCGACCCCTTTGCTCACCAAATCATCGATGAGTACGCCGATATAGGCTTCGTCGCGGCCGAGGGTGAACGTGTCGTGGCTCGTGCAGTGGAGGGCAGCGTTGATACCGGCGACAATACCTTGACCGGCCGCTTCTTCGTAGCCTGTGGTGCCATTGACTTGTCCGGCAAAGAAAAGACCCCGCACTTTCTTTGATTCCATCGTGGGATGGAGTTGTGTGGGCTGGAAGAAATCGTATTCGATGGCGTAGCCGGGACGATAGATCTTAATGTCGCGGAAACACGGCATCTTTTTGAGGGCTTCGATTTGGATGTCCATCGGAAGGGACGAGGAGAACCCATTCAGATAGAGTTCGTTGGTGTCGATGCCTTCAGGTTCGAGGAAGAGGGGATGGCTGTCGCGTCCTTCAAAGGTGACGAGTTTGGTCTCGATGGAAGGGCAGTAGCGCGGGCCGATGGATTGGATTTGTCCGTTGTAAAGCGGAGAGTCTGCCAGTCCGCGGCGCAGCACTTCGTGCACTTCCGCGTTGGTGTTGCACGTCCAGCAGTTGAGTTGGGGAAGTGGACGAGCGGGACTGATGAAGGAGAAACGGTGGAAGTCGTTCTCACCGGGTTGTACCTCCATCTCATCAAAATGCACCGAACGGGCATCGATGCGAACGGGGGTACCGGTCTTCATGCGCTGGTGCTCGATGCCGAGCGACTGTATGGAGGCGGAGAGTAGGGTAGAGGCCGGTTCGGCACAGCGTCCACCGGGTACCATCTTTCGTCCGATGTGCATGAGTCCATTGAGGAAAGTACCGGCAGTGATGACGATGGATTTGGCGCGAAACTCTGCGCCCCAAATGGTGCGTAGACCGATGATTTCGCCGTTTTTGGCCAATAATTCGCTCACCTCGTCTTGCCAGATGTCGAGATTTTCGGTGTTTTCCACCCGACGACGCCATTCGGTGATGAATCGCGCACGGTCGCATTGCGCACGTGGGCTCCACATGGCAGGACCTTTGGAGCGGTTGAGCATGCGAAACTGGATGGCGGTGGCATCGGTGACCTCCCCCATCTGGCCGCCCAGGGCGTCGATTTCGCGCACAATCTGTCCTTTTGCAATACCACCGACAGCAGGATTGCAGCTCATTTGCGCTATTTTGTTCATGTCCATTGTGATGAGTACGGTCTGAGCGCCCATTCGGGCAGCTGCCGTTGCTGCTTCACAGCCGGCATGACCTGCACCCACAACAATGACGTCGTAGTGAAAAATCTGTTCCATAGACTGCAAAGATAGTTATTTTGTGGCAGATAGGCGAAATCCGTTTCCGCTTTTCGGCCACAAAAAAGCACCTTCGTTGCCCACGAGCGGTGGCTGCAACAAAGGTGTTATTCCGAAAAATCGCGATGAAATCGCTCAAAATAAGACTTTCGTTCCCCGGAAAGGTAGAAACGGTTTTGTCTGAGAAAAATGTGTGCTTTTTCTTATTGTTCGGTCGTCAAACCAAATTTTTCGTTCAGTTCAGGACAATCGGAGAGGCGTCCGTTGACAATCGCCACAATGTCCGTCTTCGCACGGACGCAGAGGGCTTCTTTGGCATAAGATGGGTCTTTCTCTGCTCGTGCAGTATCGACCAGGCGCACAATGTCTTGGTGGAACACGTAGCGCAGACCATTTTTTTCCATCGAGAGACGTACTTCAAACCAGTCGCGAGGGCGAAGGGAAGTTTTGAAGCGCATTTCCAGATTGGCGACCACGACGTCAATGCCGCGTTCGTGGAGTTCGGCAAATTCGATACCTTTGGTTTCTATAAACTCATGGCGGCATGCCTCGGTGTAGTGCTGGTACACAGCGTTGTTGACGATGCCTTGGAGGTCGCATTCGTAGTCGCGCACTCGCATTTTGTAAACAAAAGTAGGTTGCATCTCTTGTTAAATAGTTGGGATTAAATGGTTAAGTGGATTTGTGTCGGAGATAGAAAGAGCCGAGGCGGCAACGGAGGCAATCGCGCCGATCGCAGTAGTGCGTTTTGAGGTGAAGGAGTGCTTGTGAGTCAGCGGCATGTTGTGCGGTGATGTCTACCCTCTTCCATTCGCGGACGATGGCGTTCTGTTCCGGTGCGATGCTTTCGAGCCATTCGATGGCGCGCTCGGTGAAGGTCTCGTCGCTGTGTCGGCGGCCGTAGCTGAAAAGGATGGGGATAACAGCGTTGATGAGCAAAAGGTCGATGGTCGCATCCGAGAGTTCGGTGGACGACGTTTTTGCCCTTTTTGCTCGCTGTTGAGGGGTGACTTCGCTTTCGGTGTCTGTTTTTGCGCTGGTTTCAATTTTTGGTTTGTCCGCGTATTTCGCAGTTTTGTTCACTTTTTCGCCAAAACGATAGTGGGTAGACCAATAGTCTATTGTTTTGATTTTTAGTAGTTTGCGAACTTCTTCAAGGCGGTCGGTAGTCTTGATTTTTGAAAAGTTGAGTTGCGCAGTGCTGTACAATAGCGCCAGTTGCGCGAGCCGACGATGGGGAAAGTTCTGCGGACGCAGGCGTAGAAAGCGCCAATGTGCGTAACTGATGGGTGTGAGATTAAACTTCTTTTGCAAAAACTGATATTCCTGTTGTAAGCGATGGAAGTGTTCGTCCTGGCGCTCGGGTGGGGTGGTATGCTCGTCGAGCAATCCCGCCTGTCCGAAAAAGAAGGCTTCCACCTGCATCGGGTTGTCGCGGTGTTTACCGATGTGCTGTGGGTCGATGGTGGCCGCCCAAAGTTCAAAGGCATCGGTGTTTTTGCCAAAACCAAAAGCACGCGCCAACGTGATGAAGAAAGTGCGCTCCCAGTCGTCGGTGGTTTGCGCAAGCCAACGCTCGATGCGTTCCGTCTTCTGCTGCAATCGTTCCCGCGCCAACGCATCAAGCCAACTGTGGATGTGGAGGGCAGGAATGTCCGGAATGACTTTGTGGCACGGCGGATATTGCGCTTCCTGTTGGAGCGCCTCAAAGGAAGAACGGAGGGTGTCGGGGATGGACAACTGCAGTTGTGGTGGAGCATTGCCCGCGGCATTTCTCGCCACACCGTCTAAGGTTTCAACCACGTGCAACACGACATTATTGTAGTGCACATCCGTTTCATGATGATGCCGATACCAGTCGGTGGCGCGAAGATGGATTTCCACATTTCCCACCCACAATTGGCCGTCCAGTCGGATTTTGGCGTTGAAAAAATCCGGTCCGGCGTCGGTGTTGTGCAGACCCGGGTCAATCACTTCTACCACCTGACCTTGGTCGGTGTGGAGCGTTCCGAGCGGGAAAATGCGGTGCTGCCAAACGTAGTGCAGAAGTTGTTCCATGGTGTCGGCCTGTGAAATCCTTATTTTTGCAAATGTATGACTTATTTTGTCGATAACCAAATTTTATGCTGGATAAAATCGCTTTTAATACGTTCTTTTGTCTTCTTCACTTGCTTTTTCTGCCTTTTCCTCTTTTCTGAGGTTGGCTACCTCAAAAGATATTCGTATTTTTGCTGCACTTAGTTACCCATCGCAAAATCGCTAAGTTCGATAAGCCTCAAATTTAATTTAATCAACGATACAAAACCATGAATCGCAATTCAATCTACGCCTTGCTGTTGATGGCGTTGGCGAGTGGAACTTCGGCGCTGGCCGACCAAATTCCACTATCGGGCTACGCCTATCAGCACCAAGTCACAGCGCCTCAGGGCAATGAGTGGGAGAGTCCCGACAAGGTGGCGCTCAACAAAGAGCAGCCCCATGCCTGGTTCTTCTCTTTCGCCAACGAAAAGGAAGCGCTCAACGTGCTTCCCGAAAGTTCCTCTTACTGGAAAAGTCTGAACGGAAAGTGGAGTTTCCATTGGGTGGGAACGCCCGACAAACGCCCCGTCGATTTCTATAAAACCAACTACGACGTGTCGAAGTGGGACAAGGTCGAGGTGCCGATGAACTGGAACATCGTTGGTGTGCAAAAGGATGGTACGCTGAAATATGGAACACCCGTCTACAGCAACCAGCGCGTCATCTTCCAGCACAGCGTAGCCGTGGGCGACTGGAAGGGCGGCGTGATGCGTGAACCGCGCAAAGACTGGCCCACCTATCAGCATCGCAACGAAGTGGGCAGTTATCGCCGCACTTTCACCGTGCCTGAAAACTGGAAAGAGCGCGAAGTCTACCTCAATTTCGATGGCGTCGATTCGTTCTTCTATCTCTATATCAACGGCCGGTATGTCGGTTTTTCAAAAAACTCCCGTAACCTCGCCTCCTTCAACATCACTCCCTACCTCGTCAAGGGTGAAAACGTTGTGGCGGTTGAAGTGTATCGTAACAGCGATGGATCGTTTCTCGAGAGTCAGGATATGTTCCGTCTTCCCGGTATCTTCCGCACGGTTTCGCTCACGGCAAAGCCCAAAGTGCAGGTGCGCGATCTCGTTGCCATTCCCGACTACGACGACCGCTTTGTGAACGCCTCCCTGCGCATCACTGCCTCTGTCGCCAACCTCTCCAAGAAGAATCTGAAAGACCTCACCCTCAGTTACAGCCTCTTCCAAAAGGAACTTTACGGCGAAGCCACCACTTCCGCCGGTATCGTGGGCAACACGACCCCCATTGCCGTGAAAGGCGGCACCGAACAAGACGTGCAGTTCACCCTCAATGCCGGCAACGGCGTGAAGCCTTGGAGTGCCGAGGCCCCCTACCGCTATGTACTGGTGGGTGAACTGAAGGACAAGAAGGGAAATGTGCTCGAAACCTTCTCCACCATCGTCGGCTTCCGCAAAATTGAAATCAAAGACACCCCCGCCGCAGCCGATGAATTCGGCAAAGCCGGTCGCTACTACTACCTCAATGGGAAGACCATCAAAATGAAAGGGGTGAACCGCCACGAAACCAACCCCGGACGCGGGCACGCCATCACGCGTGAACAGATGGAGCAAGAGGTGATGCTCATGAAGCGCGCCAACATCAACCACGTGCGCAACAGCCACTATCCCCCCGACCCCTATTGGTACTATCTGGCCGACAAATACGGTATCTATCTTGAAGATGAAGCCAACATCGAGAGCCACCAGTACTACTATGGCGATGCTTCACTGAGCCACGTTCCCGAATTTCGCGATCAGCACGTGGCGCGCAATATGGAGATGGTGCACGCCACCGTCAACCACCCCTCCGTCTGCATCTGGAGTTTGGGCAACGAAGCCGGCCCCGGCCAAAACTTTGTCGAGGCCTACAACGCCATCAAGGCTTTCGACACCAGCCGCCCCGTGCAGTATGAGCGCAACAACGACATCGTCGATATGGGCTCCAACCAGTATCCCTCCATCGGCCTGACCGAGTATATCGCTCAGGGTACGGATAAGAGTATTAAATATCCCTTCCACATCTCCGAATACGCCCACTCGATGGGTAACGCCGTCGGCAACTTGGTCGACTATTGGCGAATCATCGAAAGCAACAACAACATCATGGGCGGTGCCATTTGGGACTGGGTCGACCAAGCCATGTTCAACTACACCCCCGACGGCACGCGCTATTGGGGCTATGGTGGTGACTTTGGCGACAAACCCAACGACGGTATGTTCTGTATGAACGGCGTGATGCGCCCCGACCTCTCGCCCAAAGCGCAGTATTTCGAGGTGAAGAAGATCTATCAGAACGTCGGTGTCAAAGCCGTTGACGCACGTATGGGCCGCATCGAGATTTTCAACAAAAACTACTTCGAGCCCCTCACCGACTATGAGGTGCGCTGGTCGCTCTATGAAGACGGACACCCTGTTCCTGCCCTCACGCAGCAACTCCTTCCTGCCGACCAAACCGCCATCAAGGCGCGTGAACGCAAAACCCTTCAGCTCGACTACCGCGGCTATACGCTCGATCCCGCTAAGGAGTACTTCCTCAAAGTGCAGTTCCTCCAAAAGGCCGACAAACCTTGGGCAAAGCGCGGCTACGTTCAGATGGAAGAGCAACTTCCCGTGCAGACGCCCCAGCGCCCGGTCAATGTGCTGGCGCAGCAGAGTGCACAGCCCGGCCGCGTGACGAAGTTGGGCAATATCGTCACAGTCGAGGGCACGGACTATCAGGCCAAGTTCGACCTCACCACCGGCGGCCTCTCCGCCCTCACCTATGGCGACCAAACCATCTTTGCCGACGGCAACGGACCGAAGCTTGATGCCTTCCGTGCCCGTACCGACAACGACAACTGGATGGCCGACCGCTGGCCGAAATCCGGACTCCACAATCTCCGCCACAAGGCCGTGAGCGAACACATCCAGCAGCTCAAAGATGGGCGCATCATCCTCGCCTTCACCGTCGAGAGCCAAGCCCCCTATGGCGGCCATGACAACTACAGCAACCGCGACCGCAATCCCGGCGATGTTCACCACATTGTCGAAGACACCAACAAGCCCTTCGGACCGGACGACTTTAAGTTTGTCACCAACCAAATCTACACCGTCTATCCCGATGGGACCATCGAACTCCACACGGCCGTTTCCGCCAACCAGAGTTACATCAAGCTTCCCCGCATCGGCTATGCCATGCAGTTGCCCACCTCGATGAAGCATTTCACCTACTACGGCCGCGGCCCCGTCAACAACTACAACGACCGCAAAACGGGGCAGTTCATCGAAGTGCACCAAGGCCTTGTGGGCGAACAAGACATCATGCTGCCCAAACCCCAATCCATGGGCAACCGCGAGGAAGTGCGCTGGTGCGCTCTCACCGACGATAGCGGTCGGGGTGCAGCCTTCATTGCCGACAGCACCATGAGCACCTCTGCCCTGCCTTGGAGCGCCCTCGAACTCTTTGGTGCTGCCCATCCCCACCAGCTTCCGCCCAGCACCGCCACCCACCTGCACATCGATGCCAAAGTGACGGGACTCGGCGGCAACAGCTGCGGACAGGGCGGACCTCTCGAAGGCGATTTCATTCGCTCCGGCGACTACACCTCCTTTGGCTTCACCATTCGTCCCGTTACTACCGCCACACTGCCCACGGCGGTGAAGGTTAGCCCCTCCGGCGAAAGCCCCATTGCCTTTGAGCGTAAGCCCTTCGGCGACCTCTCTCTGACCACCACTTCGCCCAATCGCACCATCCTCTACACCCTCAACGGCAGCAAGCCCCAGACCTACACCTCCCCCATCCCCCTCCGCGAGGGAGGCGACATCAAGGCTTGGTACAAGGACAACCGCCGCCTCACCTTCTCGCGCTCCTTCTCACGCATCGAGCAAATGCCGCTCAAGGTGGTGTTCTGCTCCAGCCAGGAGTACTATGACGGCGCCGTCGACAACATCCTCGATGGCGACCCCATGACCTATTGGCACACGATGTATTCCGTCACGATGGCCAAATATCCCCACTGGATTGATTTCGATGCTTCGGAAACGAAGACGATGAAGGGCTTTGTCTACATCGGTCGCGAAAACAACCCCAACCGCATCAAGGACTATGAGGTCTATGTGAGCCAAGACGGCAAGGAATGGGGCGAACCCGTGGCCAAAGGTACGCTCGACAACAACAGTACGCCGCAGCGCATCCTCTTTGCTGCTCCCGTTTCTGCCCGCTACATCCGCTTCAAGGCCATCAGCAGCCACACCGGCGTCGACTATGCCGTTGCGGCCGAGTTCGGCCTGATTGCCGACTAAGGCGTCATCCTCTTGTTGCCCTCATCGGCACGCTTTCCTTTGCACCGCAGTGTGAGCGATTTCCCCGCTCTGCTGCGGTGCTTTTTTGTGTGTTCCGTCTGCTCCCTACTGATATATAGACATCTCGCATTCCAAAACCGCCACTTGCTCTTGACTTTAACATGGTTTTAACACTGAGTAAGCCGAAACACGGCATTGCGGAACGCCCTCGAAGGGCACACCCATCGAAAAAATATCTATGTCAGAGCAAATATCGGGTGTCGTTTCACTCCTACTCTATTGACCTCCTCGCGCACGCGCATCCCCTACTACAATAGTGCAGATTTTTTGCCTTCACTCCTTCATCGCTGTGGATAAATGTCTGTACAATAGATGGTTGTGGGTGAAGGCAAAGGCAAGTCTGCCTTCACCCGGAAACGCAGATTTTCGGCACAATCCGTAAATCGGTGAAGGCAGTGAAGGCAAAAAACACGGATGTGTGTAGTGTGCACGCGCGCGCGAGGGAAAATGCAGGAGCAGTGGGCAACGACACCCTGCACTTCAACGCACGTTTTTATCTACCTCAGAGATAAATGAAACTACCTCAGAGAAAACGAAAACTATCTCAGAGATAAATACAACTACCTCTGAGCGAAACAACCCCTTTTTCATACTCCACCCCGGCATTGGTGAGTGGGGACAGACCGGAGGAGAGGACGCGCTGACGGCCGATTTATCCAACCACTTTTTGTTTTTTGACAGTTGCAGCGGTACATATTCAAAAATACTTCGTACTTTTGCAGGATAAAGTGACGTGTCGCGAAAACGTGTCGCCAACTGTACACACGCAATTTTCACCTTTTCATTCAATGAAAACCTTCAAACTTCTCAACAACGTCGTAGGCTGGGTTATCTTTGCGATAGCCGCTTTCACCTACATCTCAACGGTAGAGCCCTCCGCCTCCTTCTGGGACTGCCCCGAGTTCATCACCACGGCCATGAAGCTCGAAGTGGGACACCCGCCCGGTGCACCCTTCTTCATGCTCACCGGCAATCTCTTCTCGCATCTGGCCTCCGACCCCTCGCAGGTGGCCTACTGGATCAACGTGATGAGTGCCCTCCTTTCGGCCTTCTGCATCTTGTTTCTCTTCTGGAGCATCACCCATTTGGCGCGTAAGCTCATCTGCGCTGATGGCATCGTGCAGACCACCGCACAAGCCCTCACCATCTTGGCTTGCGGCGTGACGGGCGCTTTGGCCTACACGTGGAGCGACACGTTCTGGTTTTCGGCCGTGGAAGGCGAAGTCTATGCCTACTCCTCGATGTTCACCGCCCTGGTGTTCTGGCTCATCCTCAAGTGGGAGGACAATGCCGACGCCCCTCATTCCGATCGCTGGCTGGTGCTCATCTTCTATCTCACCGGACTCTCCATCGGTGTCCACCTCCTCAACCTCCTCTGCCTGCCCGCCATTGTGCTGGTCTACTACTACAAGAAGACCCCCGAAGCCAATCTCAAAGGTTCGCTTCTCGCGCTGGGCGTCAGCATCGTGCTGGTGGCCGCTGTGCTCTACGGTGTCGTGCCCGGCATTGTGAAAGTGGGCGGCTGGTTTGAACTCCTCTTTGTCAACGGACTCAGCCTGCCGTTCAACTCCGGAATGGTCATCTACATCCTCACCCTCATTGCTGTGGTGAGCACCGCCATCTGGGCCACCACACGCCACAACCGTCGGCTCACCGTCGGGCTCTACGTGGCCAGTGTGGCGCTCCTCGGCATCCCCTTCTACGGCCATGGCTACGTGGGTCCTCTCAGTTTGGGAGTGGTCCTCCTGGCTGCGCTCTATGCCCTGCTCTTCTGGAAGCGTGAGGGAGAGTACGTCATCCGCAAGCGCTTCCTCAACACCTCCTTGCTGTGCATGCTCATGCTCATGGTGGGCTACTCCTCCTATGCCCTCATCGTGCTGCGCTCCACGCAAAACACTCCTATGGATCAGAACTCGCCCGAAGACATCTTCACCCTCGGCACTTATCTGAACCGCGAGCAATACGGCACGCGCCCCCTCTTCTATGGCGAAGCCTTCACCTCCCTGCCCTACAAATATGGCGAAGACGAACAGGTGCAGCGCCACGAGAAGAAAAATCCCAACGAACCCGACCGCTACGACATTGTGAAAGTGGGCGGTAAGCCCGAATATCCCTCGGGCATGAAGATGCTCTTCCCTCGCATGTACAGCCGTGCACACGCACAAGCCTACAATGACTGGTTGGGTGGGGTGGACTTGCACGCCACCGATGTGACCTTCGTCGACCCCGAAGACGGACAGGAAAAAACCATCGATGGCGAAATGCCCTCGCAGGTGGACAACCTCCGCTTCTTCCTTTCCTATCAGGTGAACTTCATGTACTGGCGCTACTTCATGTGGAACTTCTCCGGGCGTCAGAACGACATCCAGAGCCACGGTGAGCTCGACCACGGCAACTGGATCACGGGCATCACCCCCATCGACAATCTCCTCCTGCACAGCGATCAGTCAAAGCTGCCCGACGTGTTGAAGGACAACAAGGGGCACAACGTCTTCTACATGCTCCCCCTCCTCCTCGGACTGCTCGGCCTCTTCTGGCAAGCCTATCGCGGGAAGCGCGGTGTGCAGCAATTCTGGGTCGTGTTCTTCCTCTTCTTCATGACGGGGCTGGCCATCGTGCTCTACCTCAACCAGACGCCCCAACAGCCTCGTGAGCGCGACTACGCCTATGCTGGTTCGTTCTATGCCTTTGCCATCTGGATTGGTCTCGGGGTGGCAGCGATTGCCGATGGACTGCGTCGTCTTGGAAAACTTTCGCCCACGATTGCCGCCGGTGTAGCTGCGGTGCTCGGTGTGGCGGTGCCCTTGCAGATGGTGAGCCAAACGTGGGACGCCCACGACCGCTCCGACCGCTATGCGGCCCGCGCCTTCGGCGCCAACTATCTCCACTCACTCGACGAGAAAGGGTCGCCCATCATCTTCACCAACGGCGACAACGACACCTTCCCCCTCTGGTACGGCCAGGATGTGGAGGGCACGCGTACGGATGCCCGCGTCTGCAACCTCTCCTATCTCCAGACCGACTGGTACACCGACCAGATGCGCCGTCCGGCTTGGAACAGCCCCGGACTCCCCATCACGTGGAAGCGCTGGGAGTATGTCGACAACATGGGGAACGACTTCTTCCGCGTTCATCCCAGCAACGACCTTCTCCTCCAACTCAAAGCCCAACTGCGCGCCCAAGGCAAGCAGGACGATCCCTTCGAATTGCGCTACATCATCGACCACTTCGTGCGCAACCCCGAGTACGGCTACATCCCCACCGACTCCATCGTGATGACGGTCGACAAGGCCGCTGTGCTCAAGAGCGGAATGAAGCTCGTGGGCGGTAAGGACAGTATCCCCGACAAAATCAACATCTCCCTCCGCGGCAAGCGCCTTGTCACGAAGTCGGAAATGATGGTCTACGAAATGCTGGCCAACCACGACTGGACGCGCCCCCTCTACATGAGCACCACCCTCGGCACGGAAAACTATGCCGGACTGGACAACAACCTCATGCTCGAAGGACTTGCCTTCCGCATCGTGCCCTACACCATCAAGGGCGGCAACGGTCTCGATAGCGACCGTATGTACGACAACATGATGCGCAAGTTCCGCTATGGCAACATGAAGCAGAAGGGCATCTACGTGGACGAAACGGTGATGCGCATGTGCTACACCCATCGGGCAAAGTTTGTCGAACTCGTCGGTCAGCTCCTCCGTGAAGGCAAGAAGGACAAAGCCCTCCGTGCCCTCCAAAAGTGCAAAGCCGAACTGCCTGAGTACAACGTGCCCTACGACTTCATGTCGCTTGGCTACGACTTCGACAACGGTCTCTTCAAGATGCCGGAATACTGGCGTCAGGTGGGTCGCACAGATGAAGCCGAACGCATCCTCCTCTCCGTGGGCAAGACCACACGCCAGTATCTCGAGTGGTACAACACGATGAGCGAAGGTTCGCTCGACAATAGTTTCTCTGCCATCTACCGCCTCTACATGAGTCTTGTGGCGGTGGAGAAGGGGCTGGAAAACTGCGGCTCCAAGCAGGCAGCGGCTTACAAGAGTTATCTGAACCGATGGGTGAACACTCCCGGCGGGCAGATGCTCACGCGCCGCATGATGCAGGAGCGTCAGCGCGAACTCCATGAGCGTCAGGGCACAGCCGACGGCATGTATTCTCCCGCAGACTACGTAGACTAAGTTCATCAGCACTCTCGGCTCCATGCTCATCGAACAACCCTCCTCCCTCCTCCGATGGCTCTATCCCCACGCTCTGTGGCGGATGGATCCTCGGGAGCGAGCGGTCTATCTGACCTTCGACGACGGCCCCATCCCCGAGGTCACACCCTGGGTGCTGGAGGTGCTCGACCGCTACGGTATCAAAGCCACCTTCTTCATGGTGGGTGACAACATCCGCAAGCACCCTGCAGAGTTTGAGATGGTCAAGGCGCGAGGGCACCGGCTGGGAAACCACACTTACAATCACCTTTCGGGCCACCTCCACGGCATCCGCTCCTACGTGCGCAATGTGGAGCGTGCCAACTACTATCTCCACACCAACCTCTTCCGGCCGCCTCATGGCTGGATGAAGTGGACGCAGTACTACGCTCTCCTCAGTCGCTACCGTATCGTGATGTGGGATGTCGTGACGCGCGACTACAGCCGCCGTCTCACCGCTGCCGATGTGCTCAACAACGTGAAGCGCTATGCGCGGCCGGGCAGCATCATCACTTTTCACGATTCGCTCAAGAGTATCGACAAGCTCCGCACGGCCCTCCCGGCCGCCATTGAGTGGTTGCGCGATGAAAACTACACTTTCAAAGTGTTTGACGAGTAGGCCCGGCCCTGTGCGGGGGCGCTGTCGGACACACGTTTCAAAAGCCTACACCCACCTTTTTCTGATGAATCTCCTCCTCTCTTCTGAACACTTGAAAGCCGAAGCCTTGCGCCTCGGCTTTTTTGCCGTCGGACTCTCACCTGCCGAACCCCTCTCGGCCGAACGTGTGGCACAGCGAGAAGCGTGGCTGCAAGAGGGGTTTCATGGCGAAATGGCCTACCTGGAGCGCAACGAAGACAAGCGTCGCGACCCACGATTGCTCGTGGAGGGCGTGCGCACCATCGTTTCGGTGGCGATGAACTACAACACCCTCACCCCCGAAGCCGCTGCCACCGACCACATCCCCATTGCCCGCTATGCCCGTGGTCGCGACTATCACGACGTGATGAAAGCCCGTCTCAACGAGTGGCTGGTGGACCTTGCCGACACCTATGGCGCTGCATCGCTCGAAGGTGCTCGCGCTTTTGTCGACACCGCCCCTGTGGACGAGCGTTATTGGGCGTGGCGCGGCGGCCTGGGCTGGATTGGCAAAAACCGCCAACTCATCATCCCCGGCGCAGGAAGCTATTTCTTCCTGGGCGAACTCTTTCTGCCGCTTCCGGCCGACCGCTACGACACGCCCGTGCCCAATCGGTGTGGCAACTGCACACGCTGCTTGACGGCTTGTCCTGCTCAGGCGCTCTCTGAACGCGGCTTGGATGCGCGGCGGTGCTTGTCCTATCTCACCATCGAATATCGCGGCAGTGAGCTTCCTAAGGGCGTCGGCCGACAGATGGGAGAGATGTTCTACGGTTGCGACCGTTGTTCCACCTGCTGCCCGTGGAACCGCCGTGCGCAGCCCACCACCGAAGCGGCCTTCTATCCCTCCGAGGAGTTGCAGCAGATGACGCTCGACGACTGGCGCACGCTGAGTGTCGAAACCTATCAGCGGCTCTTCAAAGGGTCGGCCGTGAAGCGCGCCAAATATGCCGGACTGCAGCGCAACATCGCGGCCCTCTCTGAGGCGGAGGGGGACGAAACGCCTTGAACTCTGCCACGCAGCGACATCTTTCCCTTTCCTTCGCTCCCTTGCTGCACACAAAAAACAGTGAAAAGCGAGAGCAAGTGGGCAGAAAATCGTAACTTCGCATTCGACTTCACATTTAACTTCGCATGATGGAAATCAAAATCACCTCTCTTGAACATATCGATCAAGCCGCCCAAGCTTTTTTGGCGGCGGTCGACTTGCGCGATGCGCGCCGCAACGTCTTGGCTTTCTATGGAAAAATGGGTGCCGGAAAGACCACTTTTGTCAAAGCCCTTTGCCAAGCCTTAGGGGTGGACGATGTGGTTAATTCGCCCACTTTTGCCATCGTCAACGAATACGATAGTGCGGTGCTCCAATCTCCCATTTATCACTTCGACTTCTACCGCATCAAGACCCTCGATGAGGCCTACAACATCGGTACGGACGACTATTTCTACTCGGGACATCCCTGCTTCATCGAATGGCCCGAACTCATCGAACCGCTTCTCCCCGAAACCGCCCTCCGAGTGGAGATTGAGGAGCAGCCCGACGGAACCCGACTCGTGCGTTTCTGAACGAAAACGTTCTCTCACGTTCAATTTTTGTACTTTCATCTTGAAAGTACACTACGCAAAAACGCGC
>RBWB01582606.1_pt1 | contig 14527 bp, 2 predicted proteins | sample 2014201 | NCBI WGS metagenome assembly RBWB01 (sample SAMN10133834, study PRJNA383868) | Human oral metagenome, whole genome shotgun sequencing project. | isolation source: supragingival plaque isolated from 88 juvenile twins | host: Homo sapiens | place: Australia
CCTTATCTTTCAGTACAGTTACAACCTCCGATACCTTGGAACATATCTATTCCCAGGGTGATCATATGGCTTCCTGAGCTATAGGAGCGGAAAGAGTTGAGGTTCAGTGCGTAGCCATACGCAAAGTAGAACACCCCTTTCCTAAGACCTAACATAGGTCCCACACTCAAGGGCTTAAATACCTGATCGTTGATAAAACGCGCTGTAGCTCCTACCCAGTAATAATCCTCATAATCGAACCACCTGAACTTAACATTCGTATCGGTAAGGGAACGACCTGAACCTTCCATATATTGCAAAAACAATGAAGGCTCTATCTCTAAATTACTACTAGGATTACGCTTATATCGGTAGCCCGCATATAAGTTATAATTCCTTAAGTTCGTAGGCTCTACCGTATCAAACATCTCCTTGTTCTTATTGAGGATATTCGTAGCTGCTAAACTAGCAAAAATACCCTTATAACGATACAATACTCCCACCTCAAAGTTATGATTGATCATCGCTCGGTTATCCGTTACCCCTACATCCGCTCGCGGACGACCCGCATCAGTGAACTTGTCTATATCTATTCGAAAAGAATTCACTATATACGAAATACCAAATGACACAAAATGATTATCATAACTATCCAAGGTTAAATGGTGGGAGAAGGTTAGCTTCCCCCCCATTTGCTTGGTGTATCCATTCTTGTCATTATACAGCGATAAGCCTAATCCACTACGATCCCCTAATCGCATATCCCCAGAGAGACTCTGATAGTCCGGCGCATCCTTAATCCCTACCCACTGGCTGGTAGCTGAAAGACGTACTCGTACGTTATTCCCTATCCCAGCATATGTAGGCATAATCAAAAACTCACTGTCGGCTAAATACTGATTCCCCGCAGGTAACTGTAACTCCTGTCCCAGCAAACTCGGTGCTGACAAAAGCACACTTATGTATAACGCTAGTTTTTTCATTATCCTTTTTTCTTTTTTTCTTATCTGTTATCTAAACAAGGTAAAGTGTCCCTTGAACTCTCTACTATCATCCTCTGATCCTAATGTAATGATATACCAGTAGTCTCCCGATGGTAAATCCTTGCCATTATACGTTCCATCCCAGCTATCTCCCTGATATAATTCCTTTATCAAGCGTCCATAACGGTCATAGATCATCGTATGGATATTCGGATACTGACGGATATTCATCGGGGTCCACGTATCATTCTCCCCATCTCCATTCGGTGTAAAGTAGTTCGGTATCTCTATCTCTACAAATTCCATATAGTAGGTCTCCTCTACCTCACAGCCTTTGCTATCTATCACCTTCACATCAATACGCTTCTTAAGCTTACCATCACTCGGATCTGTATCCTCAGGATCTGTCTTCCTTACTACATACAAGCTCGTATCGCCATAATACACACCATTGAAGTAATAAGTATATTCAGGCACTCCATTCTTACCAAGTACTTTTAGTTCATTCAGAGCCCCTGCATAGCTAGGATCCTTTATCACGCTCAAGCTCACTACCACTGGAATCACCACTGGTGTAGTCTCCCCTGCACAGTTCGATCCACCATCTGTATAGTATAGGTTGATTGTCTGTGGTAAGGACGAAGGTCGTACACTACTGTGGCTTCGGTTAATACGTGCCTGTGCGCCTGCAAAAGTAGTGAATGCGTGCTTAGTGGTTCCTCCATCAAAAGAATATCTTACCTTAGAGAAATCTACCGTAGTATCATCAAAGGTGATCACCACATTTCCTGTATATTCATTATTCGTACATTCATCCTCATAGCTCGCCTTTACATTCAAGTTTGGTGCCGTAGAGAGTACCAGTGTGGTGGAGGTTCCACTACATCCTTTCTCATCTGTAGCTCTCACTACATACACCACATTCGCCTTCAAGCCATATATAGTATGTGGTAAGGTACTGATATTCTCTTCTGTCTTCACTACAGTGCCCGTACTCTGGTCTACCAATTCAAAGTTATAGGTTGGCGTACCCGAATGTGTTCCTCCTGTAGCCGTTACCTGCACACTACCTGTGGTATCATAACACAAGAGTGATTGGCTTCCTACAAAGCTTACTGTAATAGGTGTTGGCGTACCTATAGTCACTGACTGATCTTTCACACAACCCCATCTATCACTTACCGTAAGGGTGTAGTTACCCGCTGGTAAATCCTTGAACTCATTGCTCTTCTGTAGAGGTCGTATAGATCCTAATCCCGCACTATAGAGCTCATAGTAGTAGGTCGTTACCTGATCAGCCAACGGTAGGCTTGGATCATCTGGAGATCCTCCCGTAGTACCCGTTACTGTTAAGGTTCCATCCTCTGCATTCTGACAGCTCACAGGGGTAATATCCACCGAAGCAAAGTTAATCGGATCAGGGGTGGTTATCACCTGAGTGCTATTGGTATGAGGTGCTGTACAGCCCCAAGCATCCTCTATCGTAAAGGTATAGGTTGCTCCTGTAGGAGCTGGTGCCCCTGGCAAGCCAGTGAATACCCATCTGTGATATACGCTATTTGCCGTTTGCGTATAACCATTGCTTCCTACTATTGTAAGCTTATATGGTGCTATACCTCCAGTTACTACCACTGAGATCTCTGCACTTCCTGTTCCTGTACATTTATCTGGTACCTCTACTTTTGATTCTATATAGATAGGCTGGTCTGCCTGACGTATAGAGAATATTGTAGGTATCTTCGTCTGACAACCTGTAACCGTTGATTTAGCTGAGACATTATACGTACCAAAAGGTAAGGTATTCAATGTTACTGTATTTCCAGTAACTGTCGCTTGTAGAGGAGTCATCGTAGGATTCGTGATACTTGTAATCGTATAAGTAAATCCTCCTGAAGCTTGGTCTCCATTATCTAAATCAGTATCCGTAAAGGTCAAGGTAATCTCTCCATCATTGCCTCCATAACACTTCACAGGTTTGTCATCCGTAGCCGCTATAGCAAAGGTATTCGGATCCTGTACCCTATAAGAAGGTCCATATACCACACAGCCTGTCTTCACATTGAGAACCTCTACACTATAGTTACCCATTCCCACGCCTGTAAAGATATGAGAACCTGTACCTGTAATACTCATCGTATGGTCAAATGATCCTCCTATTACATTCTTCAATCGTATAGTCACATCCGTAGCTACTGTCGCTGGAGATAAGGTTACATCTACCTTAACCGATTCTCCCGCTGTACAGGTAATATCCAGTGACTCTGTCACATTAATGTCTGTAACTTTTACAAAAGGATCAATATCTCTATTGGCTACCGCTGCCGTTCCTGCTGCCGTAGTACCATTATCTGGCGTAGGCAAGTTCGTAAGACCTGTGGTAATAGTGAATGGTATCTCTACCGATGTACATTCATACCTCGCATCTGTTACTCGCAAGCTATAGCTTCCTCCTGTCTCATCCGTAATTGTAAAGCTAGGCTCTACCACATTCTCTGCTCCTGTAACTACTGCACCTCCCTTAAGTAGAGTGAAGAGATAATTACCAGATCCTCCTGTAATCGCTCCACTAGGTACGCTCAGCTTAGCCATCACTTGCTGATCTCCATTACAAGCAAACTGTACTACACGTGCCTGATCTATATCTATCAATATTGGTTTTACCCCATAGATGGTAAATTCAGTGGTTGCCTCACAGCCATTCGCCGCTACCGCTTTCACCGTATAGATAACCCCATTGATATGTCCATACAACTTCTCAAAGGTAACTTTTCTTCCATTATCTGCAATCGTTACAAAGGCATTGCTTGCACTTACATTCGTATAAGTTGCCGGAATACCTCCTGTAAAGCTCACTGCACTATTATCCGAAGCATAGCGTGCTCCTATTATACTATAGGTCATCGGTGCAATGCTCTCTGGTGATGCATACAACACAGCAGTTCCTCCCTCACTAGCTCCCAAGCTTGGAGTAGCATTATAACACTTAGAGTTATCTGTATCCTGCAAAGCAATCACTGGCTCTACTTTGTCTCGTACGGTAACCGTTACTGAGAACGGACAAGGGTGTGTAGTCTCCCAAATATCCACTCGATAACGTCCCGCTCTAGTTATCATATCAAAGTCTGGTAAGCTCGTGGTCGTAGTCGATGGAATCGCCCCGTCTGTTACAGGAATATCCGTTGTGGTCTCTGCTCCTGTGATCGGATCTTGACCTACTTCTACTCTCACTAAACGATAACGATAGTTATAACCCGTTACCAAATTGCTTATCTCACTTACTTTGAGTACTGCATTACCTGCTCCCGATGGAGTAGTCAAACAGCTCAATAACCTTGTCTGGTTCACATTGAACGTTACTCTTCCCTTATATTCAAAGGTCGTTGTATTTATCGCCGCACAACCATTCTGATCATATATCTTTAAGGTTCTAGTAGCTGTACTTGGGTACACTCGGTTGATACGTCCTTCCCATAACTCTGGAGAAGTGCTTACCTGTACAAACTGGATAGGCTGACGGCTAGATTCCGTACCTCCCGCTGGGGTAAAGGTATAGTAATGTACCGCTCCACTGCCCACTTTATTCATCTTCACCAATAAAGTATATTCACCCGTTGCACAAGGATTCTCTATCTCTGCAGAAGCTATATCTGGCTGCTGGTCATTCTTAATAGTAATTGGAACACTTGCCCAACAGTTCTTCGCATCTCTTACGTGTACATACCACGTAGTTCCCGTTACACTACCTTCGATCTTATTCGCATAAGTAGTGATAAAGGTCTTATCTATCACCGCTGTACGGCTTGGCGTACCTCTGGTACCTCCTATCACATTGGCATCTGCCCACTCATCTGTACTTGGATTCGTATTTACATCACTGATTGTGTACCAGTAAGGACCAGTTCCGTCTTTTACCTCTACCGATACCTGTGCAGAACCTACACAGTTATAGTTCTTCACTAAATCCGCTCTGACAATCGCCAGTGGCGCATCCGATTCTGTTATCGTAAAGACCTTATAACCAAACGCACACTGAGGTGATGCGCCTGAGGCTCTCACTACCAATATATACTGATTACCCCTGATCAAGTTCAAGCTACTAGTGTTACCTGTAATCTTCGCTTTGCCTCCTGTTACCGTGGCTGTTCCTGACAGCTTACTTGATGCTGTAGTAGGAGCTGTAGGATCCATAGGATAGTCATACACATCCCAATCTATCGATGTAGCTGTTGTTATATTGGTTACATCATATTCAAAATTCACCTGAGTTCCACAGATCGCTGGTAATCTTCTCTGAGTGATTGTTGGATTTCCTACCGGTATATCCAATGGCTCAAACGTATGGATAGATACACAGCTATTATACCTTACCGCTACCTGATAACGGATTCCTCTAAGCAAGGTTCTTGTATAAAGAGCTTGCTTATTATTTCCTGTTCCTATAGTATTACCCGGTGTAAATGATTGCCATAATGGCGAAGTCGCACTAGGTACTGCTCCTGTATAGAATGCTATCTGTAGCTTGGTCTCATCTATGATACCTCCTCTATCTTTTACCTTGAACTGTATCTCGTATTTCTCACAGTCATTCGTTCCTGTAGTTATACCATTGGTCACCTCTATCGTAGTTCCTGTAATGGTAAGCTTCAATGGATTGCCTGAGCCATCTTTCAATGGAGTCATACAGCCCGTAGTCCTATTGATCACCGCTGGGTAGTAATCTCCCTCTAGCAGGTCTTCAAAGGTCTTATTCACTGTCGTTACCCCTGTAAAGAGCTCGCCTGTAACCGCTGGTGTTGTAGCTCCACTGATGGCTAGCATTGTATAGCTATTATCTGTATACAAGCCTACATAGTAGTTCGCACTCGGTGCACCACTGAAAGTTACATTGATCTTTCCTAGGTTCCTCTGTCCTCCTACTGCACAGTTGATATCTTGTACCTTTGTCGCGGTAGCATTCGGTCTGGTAACCTCATCCACATGTATAAATTGATCCGTATAACATTCCTTAGCATCCTTGAGCCTTACCTTATAGTACCCTGCCAACAAGTCTCTTCCTGTACTACTAGATAGTAAGGTCTCTCCTGTGGTATAGGTAGCATCATTATATTTATAAATCTCTATCCTATAAGGAGGTACTCCTCGAGTTCTATCTATCGCATTCTCTATCGGTAAGTAGCCATTCAAGCCATCTGAGATACCTATGATACCTTCTGCTTCTCCCGCACAACCTATCACATTGGATACTAATGGAGAAGAACTCAAGAATGCAGGCGTTACTGCCTCTACCTCTTCCGTTACTGTACGTACACAACCCTTGCTATCTGTAAGCTTAAAGTGGTATGTGCCCGGCGTCTTGATCGAAGCCTCTAGCTCATAGCCTCCGGCTATCGCTGTCAAGCCTGTTAAGTTCACATTATTTCCATCTGTATCTGTACGTGGATTATAGCCCGTAGGATCCGTAGCCGTTCCTCCTCGCTTCCACTCAATGCGGTATTTGTCGCCTGAAGCAAACTCTACCCCTCCCTTCATCGTAAAGGTAATATTCTCTGGAGTTACTGGACTCTTACAGTCATAACCATTATCCGACTCGTGTGCAAACTCTAACACATCTCCTATAGTCACCGTAACTGGTGAAGTAGCCAACGTACAGCCTAAGCGGTCTCTTACCTCTATCTGATAAGTACCCGGTTGTAAGCCATCAAACTCCTGAGAGGCTGTACCCTGATTGCCCGGTGCCCACGCTGTCCAAGCCACTGGTGTAGGTAAGGTCTTCTGAATCCTAAATTCATAGTCCCCATTACCTGTATTCACATCTACCGTAATGGTTCCTGTAGCTCCTACACTAAGGCATCGCGTCTCTAGTACATCTGCTGTAAGATCTATCTTCGTAGGTACTACCTGTGATACCGTTAATGACTCACATCCATTGGCATCTTTTACCTTGAAAAGATAACTCTTACCTGCATCTAGTCCTCTAAAGGTCGCCGTAGTATTGCTCTGTGTCCATACCAAGTCATATGGAGATGCACTCGTAGCTTGTGTCCAAGCCGCCGCACCACTCTCTTGGAAGTATACCTCATAAGGAGCCCTACCAAACTGTACTTTCAATGTCGCTCCCGCTGTCAAGTGCGGTGCCACACATCCCTGTGGTAATATCTCTATACTATTAATCGCTACCTTCGGTATATCCACTACCGTTACCTCGCCTACTTCTATCTCACAGCTCTCCGTAGCACTCTTGATCATCTTTACAAAAATCCTATGTGTGCCTATCGGTACAGCTAGCTCCAAACGATCCCCTGTAAGTAACGTAGTACTCTGGTAACTACCACTGTCTATTCTATATTCATAGGTCGCCGTTGCCTCTGCATTGCGCAAAGTCACGTGTGCTTTCCCTGATTCTCCCTGACACTTAGGCGCCTCTATATTCCCTAAAGTACTTCCAAAACCTCGGTTCGGCGCTACCACCACCGGTATTGTCTTCGGTGTCTGGCAATCCTCCGATGGCTGAGTTACTCGGATATCATCCAAGCCCACTACCGCATTTCCCGTAGTCGTCTCGATGATTAAGTTCACCTGTGTCTTATTCGTATTGAAGCCCGCTAGCTCTGGGAAGTCTAACTCCCCATCCTTCCAGTTATCCGTCAAGCTCGCCGCTGGCAACGTCTTGCTAAAGAGCGTAGCACCTCCTCCCGAAGGATTCTCTACCTCCAAGCTCACTTTCAAGCCTACATTGCTCGATAATCCACTGCTTGCCAACGCTAAGTTGATATAACGCAAGCTTACACTTACCTTACGCGCAGGTACCACATTGCTAATGGTCTTCTCAAAAATCCTACGATTGCTTCCAATAGCACTATGAACCGCATAGTAACGACCCGTTCCTGCTATCGAACGGTATGTACTACTACCTCCCGCTAACTGTTCCGTTACCAAGTGTGCTCCCGGTGTCAAGCTTCCCGTTACATCCGCACAACCAATCACTGTAGGAGCTCCCGAACCTACTAGGCAACTCACTACATCCCCCGTACCAAAGGTGTCTTTGTACAACTCATTGATAGGTGTAGCTGCCGTATCCTTATAGTAGATCTTCACCTGATATGGTGTCGACCTGCCTGCCAATCCTGTATAACTCATCGATACACCATCGCCTCCATTAGGACTCTGGCGGGTCTGGTTATCTAAACCATATTCATATACATACGTACGTCCAGAAGGTGTTGTCGGAGTAATCGTAAAACTTCCATTACCCGCACAGTCATAGGTTACCTGCACCTGATTCGCCGCTAATGTCCGTGGCTCCTCTATCGCATTGGCGGCAATTACCTCAAACTCCGCTATACAACCCTTAGAGTCTTTTACATATACCGTAACCTTAGGATTCGCCTGTGTAGCCCCACTAATCTTTAACTCTGGATCATTACTATAAACTCCTCCCGTAGAATATTGGTATGGAGGTACTCCTCCCGTTACCCAATTCACCTTCAACTTATGTTGCTTCGGTGTATCTACCGAACAGTTCTTATCACTCACCACACCTATCGAAGCTCGTATCGGCTCCGGTGAGGTGATCTCTACCTCTCTCACTATCGTACAACGCGTACCTCCTCCGTGTGAGAACTGATAGCTCATCTCTATTCGGTACTTACCTGCTCCCAAAGGCTGTCCTCCCGTAGTAGGGAACTGTCCTGATGCATTCGTATGCGTACCAAAGCTCGTATCCAAGCTACCATCCGCCTTGTACTTCTTCAAAACAATCTGAGGACTCGGTACCGTTGTATCCAAAAATCTCGCACTGATAGTCGCACCAGCCTGTGTAGCACACAACAGCGGATTCCCTCCTGTGGTGATCTCTACAGCATAACGAGAACTCTGGTTCACTAAAACCTCATTCGTCTCAGCATATCTGCCATCTCTATCTTTTATCAAGAAAATGTATTTCCCTTCCCTAGGTACCTCTGTCCATAACTCAAACTTATGTGGTACCGTAGTGCTGGTCATCGTAATGCCTGTCTCAAAATCCCCATCTGGAATATTCTCATACAATACATTCTGATGGCTCCTCTTATAATAAGCACCATCTATCTTATACAATAATACCTTATATGGATTCGCCCCTCCCGTTACTGTAAAATCAAAGCGCGTCTTATTACAATCATTCGTAGCCCATACATTCGGAAACTCTACCGTACTATTCATCCCTCGTTGGTATGGAATCGTTACTGTTTCCTCCCACTTACATCCATTGAACCTTGACGCCGGAGATGAGGTAATCTTTATCCTAAACTGATCACTCGTCCTTGAACCTGGAACTACCAATCCTGTAATATTCAATATATTACCAAACTCGGTAGAACCATTCGGTACAGGTCCCAAAGTACCATTATGAATCAACGCACCATCTGATACGCGGGTTACCGTATACATATATTGCGTATTACGCGTATTCATCGTTACCGTTACTGCTCCCTGTGACAAGTCCGTATGTGGTACCGGAGTACCCATATCCCCTGAAAGACCACTAGTGAACACCTCAAAGTAATATTCCTTGCTACAGCCTCCTCGCTCTACCTTCAAGCGGTATCTGCCCGCATTACTAATGGTAAAGCTTCTGCCACTCTGTACCGTTGTCCAGCAACTATCTGTCGTACTCAAGCAGTTCGCCGATGTAGGCGCACATCCCGAACGCTCCTGTTGCCACAATACCTGCGTCGCTTCATAGAACGTTACATTCAGCGTACGTTGGTTTCCATCACACAAGTAGAAGTGACTCACCCAAGAAGGTCCCTGTCCTGAATCACAAACACCTCCTTGACCTCCTGCCGCTCTGCTGATAGGATCTGTGCTCGTACTAGCTCCACTGCTCACAACCTCTATCACTTCACTCCTTGTAACCGTAGCTCCTGAACACGTAGTGGTCTTCTCTACTTTATAAAAACCTGCACTCGTAGCCGTATAGCTCGCTCCTGTCTCGCCTCCTATCACCGCATAGCTACTACCATCCGATCCACCATTATACCATTGGTAGCTCGTATATCCCGTGCCTCGTGCATTCAAGGTAACACTATTTCCCGTACCCGCACAAACCAATTCCTCTCTATCACAGTCACTATTGTCTATCGCAACGCCTCTAGCAGCACTCTCTACCTTGCCACTAGCCCTACACGTATTGCCTCCCTGAGTCTGGTTGATCTCATACAAAAACTCTCCCTTGCCTGTAAGTACTCCCAAACAAGCATTCTCATATCCCGAACAACTACCCTCTTTTACCTTTATAGGTATATATACCGAACGCTCCGAATTATGGGTCAGAACGCCACCATCCAAACCAGAGAGTATCAGCACACTCGCATCTCCCGTATCATAGCTGATATTGATATTACCCAACGGAGCAACATTCCCAAAATCACTCACGATAATCGTCGGATCCGTAACCGCTGGTAACTCCCAGTTCGTTACCGTTGGATCCGGTAACTTCACTCGTAATGTACCTCCTGAATATCTCTGTGTATTATTATTCTTTACCGTTACCTTATAATATACTGTCGTACCCTTCTGCACTACACTCAACATAGGTGCCGTAGCACTCGGAGTCCCTACAAATGCACTCGTTACACTCAAATTCGTATTCGATGTAACCGTTACTTTAAACTTCTTACTGCCCGTAGTACCTCCCGATATCTTGCCAGATACCTTATAAACTACATACGAATCCCCTATAGGAAAACTACTCCAGCTCGTACCTACACTATTACCATCAGAATCCGTAGCCGGCGTATGAAGCACATTTCCATCAGAATCCTGTACCTCCCACGTAAGATGATAACCACATCCACTGGCATCCGTAACACTCGGTGAAGTCCAACTACCATTCACCACACACTGATTCAATGACAAAGTTAGTGACTGATCCGATGGCATCGAACTAAGATCAGCATCCGTGAAGTTCGTTACGGTAATGGTTACTTGCTTCTGAGGGGTGTCCTTACTTACCACCGTACAACCCAAGTTGGACTTTGGTGCGTAAGTAACCCAGTAGGAAGCATTCACTGTAGGATTGAAAGAGAAGCTGGATTGCTTCAAGGTAGCCGCTGGAATACCCGCCAATGCACTTGCTGGATTGGACTTCCACTGGATATCATACATACTAGCTGAAAGATTCACACTAAGGGTGAGAGGCCTTCCTGCACATAGGCTTGTATCCGATGTAGTTACTGCAGGAATATCCAAATCTCCGAAATCAGGAACCGTTACCCAGCGCTCTAAACAACCGGACTTAAACTCTACTTCATAGGTATCACTTCCGGTAAGCTTAGGTACATTGCTAAACAACGCATTGTGATCCGTATCGCTCTCTTGACGTGTGATAGGTGCTATCTGTACGCCTGAACCATTCACTGCAATGGTCTTATTCCCTCCAGATACCTTATATAAGGTATAAGTAATAGGGAACTGAGGAGATGCATTGGCAGGAAGTTCCACCTTTACAATTCCTGAATTAGCATCACTCGGATTACACATGGCTACACTGGAAGCAGGTGCTACATCCGTTATATTTTTAATTTCAAAGGCTTTGTATATCTTTGTTCCAGCAGGGAAAGGCAAGTTTGAATACATATATCCATTTGCCTGTGCCACATTTCTATCTATAAGAGAATGCATACTAGCTCCCACTACCAATGCCAATAAGTACTTCCCTGGTGGTAGGTTGGTTACTGTGGCTGTATAGTTATATCTACTAGTATCTGAAAGGTTATCTGTCACTGTCAGTCGTGTAGAAGCTACCTGAGTACCCTCTCGTAAGTGGATTTTTGGATTTCCATTATCCAAATCCCTATAAATATACATCCATCCAAACCCTGCTGTATAATTCTTTAGTGTAGAACCTGTAAAGGTAACTGTTCCTTTAGAAGTTCCTCCTCCTGTAGCACAACTTGTAGTGGCTACCATATCCAAGGTATGAGAAGGTGAAGGTACCTCATTTACAGTAAAGCTTGAAGAAACAGCTGGACGACTTGGACATTGGTCTGAAAGGGTTATCTTATATTTACCTACAGGGACATCCATAAATTGATAAATATAATCAGTTCCGTTATTATTTCCTGGCCAGACTTGCTTTACATAAGGGAAAGTAACTGTATAGTTCCCTGCTAAGTTCCCAGGACCTGTAACATTCATTGTTACTTTTCCATTAATTACATTACCACTATTATCTAAGCGCTCTAGCTTTACTGTCAGTTTATTAGTCGCTGTAATAAATTTCAATCCTGTATAATCTGGATCTGAACTTCCTATATAAACTTTGTTTCCTGTAGGAGTTCGCTCCAAAGTTTGTGAAGGAGTTCCTCCTACTGAAATATTACTTATCAAATTAGCTAGTGGATTTATAGCATTTACTTGAGCGCTTGTAAAGTCTTGTGATTGGTAATGCTTACAATCCTTAGTAGTAGAGCCATCAAGTGATCCTGTAGCCCCTGCATACTCTACTTGATAGGTAGAAGCCAATGCATTCTGTACAGTTATGACGTGTTCATTATTATTTACTTCATTAAAATACCTGAACAAACTTCCACTTTGAGAGGTATTCCCTGCAGGAGGAGTAACCCAGGAACCTCCTACTTTTACTCTATACTTTATCCCTGCTGTATTACAAAAGCTATTATAATAAGCTCCCCTATATCCTGTTTGTAGATATGTTTTTAAGAGTACTACTTTGTCACAGGGACCCCCTCCCGATTTAGGACCTGTATATAGTAGTGTTACTGGGAGAGTTGTTGGGGGAGATACTGTATGGGTTGCTGTATGAGTTACATTATTGGAATCTTGATAAGTAACAGTAATCACATCTCCTACTCTTATTTGGGTTCCTACCTTATATACCATAGGATCCCACCAATTCCAAAAACCAAATTCGTTATTCCCATATACGTGATACTTTCCTACTCTATTTTTGGAAAGTGCTTCTGAATTAGTATACTGTATAAGAGGTAAAGTAGTTCCTCCTCGTTGTATCTGTACAGTAATCAGGAATGGATAATAATTAGGTCTTGCTCCCTCGTGTGTATAATCAGCCGCAAAAGCAAAATCAAACAAGTTACAATTAGTACAAGAGAGTGAAGGTACTAGAAAAAGTTTCAAAGCTCTTGAAGAATACCCATATGAGTATCCCATTTGTTTTGTTTTGGTACAACTACCATCAGTAACTTTTATGTTATACCTATTATTTCCTTCGAACTTTTGAGAACCTGAAGGGGTAATATAGGCTGTAGTGGAAGCTCCCGCTGCCTTATTAATGGATTGAGTAGCTACAGTAACTCCCGTATCGTGATTGGTAATAGTAACAGTAAAAGGTCCTGCACCTGCTTTAGCATTATCTATTTCAACTGTCACAAATCCTGAGGCTACACGGGAAGGTTCTGCTATCTTCTTCGGGCGCCAAGTGTCCAAACTTATATTCCTTACAAAAGAGCCTGAAGCTGAATCTGTTATAACACTACGTACATTCTTAGGTTCAGTAATGCCACAACCCATATTACCTATTTCATCCGTAACTTCTACATCATATTTTGTATAAGGTTTGAGTCCTGAGACTTCCACAGGGGTGAGGTTACCCAACTTGTTAGTGGGTGCAGAGGTAGCTACAAGGGTGGTGCTTCCCTGTTCATAGAACTTAACCACAAAGGGACCTGCTCCATCCTTAATCTTAAGAGTTACTTTCCCGTCACTGGCACATTCTCCTGTAGCAGCTACTTGGGTTACATCCGTCATATCTACTGAAAAACGCACATAAGTAGCTATTACATTTACTGCCGTTTCAGTAGGGTGAGTATCAGAACCATCTGTCTTTATAATCTTCACCTTATAATTTCCTGAAGAGAGGTTCCTAAATTCTGCCTTACCTGTACTATCAAAAGCCTCTCGGGAGTTTTCCACTCCAGCACTATCAAAGAGGACAGCTCGGTAAGAAGTAATACAAGAAGCATCGGCAGAAGCTAAAGTGACTTTTACAGTTCCTCCACAAGCTGTATTGGTAGCTGTAACTCCATAGCCTACCCTACAATTCTGAGCCATTCCTATAAGAGAAGTAGCCAGAAGGGCAAACAGAAAGTATACATATTTTTTCATATCCCCACTGGAATTATTGATTTTCACTATCTTATAATTTTCATTGTTTTTCACAACAATTTTCTCGCGCAAATTTATAAATTATTATCAATATAGCAAGTATTTTTTAAGTTTTTTTTTCCACATAATTATTTTTTGTTTTTTTTGCTAAAAATAATCTATATATAGGGTCATATCCTCTAATAGAAGCCTATACACTTAAAGATTCTAGCTTGTAACAAATTTGTACTCAGTTAGCAAGAATTCTTAAGCCTCAGTAGCAAAAAATTTTTATAAAGAAAATATAAATGACAAAGATTTTACGTAAGTATATATTTGATTTTCAATCTTATTTTCTTAGATAAGAATTTTAATGAGAATGTTCCTATTGTTCTACTTTGGAGGGAAAAGTCGGCAAGAGTGGAGTATGTGAGAGGAGGTATAAATAACTATTTTGTTAT
>RBWB01582615.1_pt1 | contig 14496 bp, 9 predicted proteins | sample 2014201 | NCBI WGS metagenome assembly RBWB01 (sample SAMN10133834, study PRJNA383868) | Human oral metagenome, whole genome shotgun sequencing project. | isolation source: supragingival plaque isolated from 88 juvenile twins | host: Homo sapiens | place: Australia
CTTAAACTTACCAAATTGGTCATACGACCAATACCCAGATTATTATGCTGAAAATGGAGAAGCTGTTATAGACGAATCTAAATTTCCAGAAATTGGAAACATCAATTATACAGGAAAAGATGAACTAGGTCGAACTCAATCCGTTTATGGTGTAATCACAATGGAAATGGTTTACAAGTCATCAGCTGAAGAACGTCCAGATTTCAAAAAAGGTGATGACCCATCTGGATGGAACAAAAACGAAAAAGTATCAGTTCAAACGTCATCAGGTGAATATAATGGTTGGTTCTGGAATAGAAGCCATTTAATAGCTGACCGATTAGGTGGTGCTACAAATAGTGATAATGCTATAACTGGAACTCGAATGCAAAACGTTGGAAATCGTTCAAATTCAGGTGGTATGGCATATGTAGAACAACTAACAGTTGATTATTTAACAACACATCGTGGAGAACACGTTTATTATTCAGCTGAACCAATCTATTTAGGCTCTGAATTAATTCCAAGATATGTTATTGTAAATGTAAAATCATCAGATGACATATTGAACAAACAAATTATTACATTCAATAATCAATATGGCTATACAATTGATTACAACAATGGAACATTCACAAAGGACTAATCATGAATGCTTATTTTCTATTAATTGTGATGATAGTCTTCATATCAATTGTTATTCAAAATTATATATATAAAACAAACATAGAAAGGATATTAAATTATATGCCAAAAATAACTATATACTCAAAAAACGATTGTGTTAAATGTCGAATGACTAAAAAATTTCTAAAAGAAAACAATATTGATTTTCTAGAAATTAATATCGATAATGAAGAATTCAACTTAAAAGAATATGGTAAAACTCGTGACGAATTCCTCAAATATATTAAAGATGAATTATTATTAAGTACAATGCCAATTGTTGTCACAGAAGACACATATTGGGGTGATTATCAATATAATAAACTAAAAGAATTGGCTAAAAATCCAAAATACAAGGATTAAATCATGAATTTCAAAGATTTAGCACCATTTGAACTAAGAACTTGGCAAAAAGAAGCTATAAAACGAACAACCAGACCATATCCAGGAATATTCTTAGAAGCGGCTGGTGGTCGTGGTAAAACAATAGCTTCTTTAGCTATTGCAAAATTTAAACAATCAAAAACAATATTAGTTCTAAATAATCAACTATCCATCTTAAAAGGATGGGAAAAATCATTTTCTGATATGCAATTTGACAGCGATGTCAAAATTATGTGCATAACAGGAAAAAAACTACAAAATCTATTAAAACAATCAAAATCAGGTAAATTTAAAGTCGATTTATTAATTATTGACGAATGGCAAAATATGTCATCCGATAATTTAATAAAAGCTTATAAAAACATCAATGCTAAATATACTATTGGTTTATCAGCAACACCAATGCGTAGAGCTGGACAAAACTTCTATGGTCTCGAAAAAACACTATGGCGTAAAGCTAATCCAAACCGAGTATTTGATTGGCGCTCAAAACATGGAATCCTTGTTGAAGACAGATTTTCTTATTCAAAATATAAATGGACAGAATTTAGAAACTATGATGATTACATAAAAAATCTACCAAACTTCATGTCCATGAAAGAAATCGATAATATAGAAAATTCAGAAATAAACAATGGTTTTAAAATATTAAGACATAGAATCCCTATAAAATCTCAAAACCCAGAATTAATTAATAAAATGTTAAAATATAACATTGTTACAATAAATAAAAAATCAGCAATGCCAAAACTACACTTTGGTGTAACTGCTTTTAAAAGATATTTAAATTCAGCTCAATGTAAAGTTGATTTTCCAAAAATAAAACCATTAAATAAATCATCATATCTCTTAGATAAATTAAAATATATGATTGATACCTGTCCCGACCCAATGATAATCATCACAAAATCTGTACAATTAGCTAAAATTATAAAAGAACAAAACCCTCAAATCGGTATTTGGACTGGTCAAAAAAAAGAAAACTTAGAAGCTGATATATGGGTAGCAACACAACAAACAATGGGTGTTGGTGTTGACGGACTTCAACATAAATTTAAACATATTACCGTTCTAGACCCAGTATCTCCAGATTCTGGTGAATATGATGATTATAGACAATTATTATGGAGAATAACAGGTAGTAGACAACAACACGATGTTCACTTGATAGAACTAACATTTGATAATGAGGATTAGAATATGAAATCAAAAATAAAAAATATTGAGCCTTATACAAATTACGTCAATAATTTAGTCAAATATCTAAACAATAATAACATTGTTGTTTATAGAAACGAAAAATTCGAGAAAACAGACATCAATCTAATGATTAGAGGTAATCTCGAAGAATTATTTGAAATTGAGCTTGATGAATCAATACCAAATATAAATTTAAAAATCAATTTATCAAATAACAAAACGAAAATGTTAAATTTCACAAATTACGCTCAATTTCTACTATGGATTTACAGACGTATAGAAACAGCTTCAATATTAAAAGAATCTGCATCAAAAGAAGACAAACTTTATTATGAAGAAATAATTAATCAACTACTTCAACTAACAGAGTTTATTAAAGATAATTTTGATGTTAATACTTTATAACACTTTAAACTGAATTGGTTCCCAATTCGGTTTATTTTTTGTCTATATTTTAAACAAAAAACACATAATATTTTGACCCAAAGTTAAAAATGTGTTATAATAATTATGTTTTTGATGAGTCTAAATTGAAACAAAAATTTAGAAACAAAAATTGAGGTAATTAAAATATGGCACGAACAGTTCATGCAAAAAAATTAAACGCAGGAGACACATACTATGTGTCAGGTAAAGTTACATATTCACGAGTAACACGTAAAATCGAACCAGGAACTCCTGAATTCGAAAATGCTAACCGTCAACGTCGTTCAGTAGGCGCTGAAGAAATGACAAAAGCATATACTACTATTACGATTAAAGAACCAACTATCAAAACAAAAGATAAAAATGCGTTTAAATATGAAAATGGTGAAATTGTAGCTGATACAAGCAAAATGACACCGCTAGAAACATACGCTTATGAATCAATGTACAAACACAAATCAACAGGTCAATGGCGTTTAAGTGTAAATGACACAGGTAACCTTCCACAGATTGGTGAAATGAACAAAGAATCTAAACAAATTCGTTTAATCACTCCTAAAGGTGAATTAGCGACTGATTTAGATGTTCTATTAATCTTCAAGGTTTATGAAACAAAAGCTAAACGCAAAGGTGTTGGTTTGCAAGCAGTATGTTCAATTGGTGATATGAAATACTACACTCGTGAGGATTCATTCACAGCTCTACAACAAACAGGTTTCACAATCATTGATGACCGTGAACCTGAATCTGAAAAAGATTCAACTGAAGAATCTACAGCATCACAAATTCAACCAGAACCATCAATCGACTTCGATACAAACGATGTTGATTCAGGTACAGTAGATGCTGGTGACGACCTACCATGGGGTCAATAAATAAACATTATTAAAAATAAAATTAGACACAAAATATAGAAAAATAGACTCATCAGAAAAAGAGATGTACACTTTACATCTCGTCTATCTCTCAGCATGATTAATTACCTCAATCGTTTCTAAATTTATTTTTTTATGAAAGGATTATTATGTTAAATGAACCATTATTTGACAAAATGAAACAAAAATCATTATGGACAGTATCTTCTGTCAAAACAAAAATGCCTTTGGACTTACAATGGTTTATACAACATCAATCTGAACCAAACGCTATTAAAGGTGCAAAGTACCAAGACCATCGTTCACTAGGTACTTATCAAGAACTAGTAGATGCTATTCCAAATCACATTACAGCTACATATTATTACTGCACCAATAATGAAGATTATATTTTTCTAGACATAGAACCAAAATGTCCAGAACACATTAGAAAACATTTACTACAACTACCATACGTCTATGGCGAAGTCAGCATGTCTGGTAAAGGTATTCACTTATTATTACCAAAACCAAAAAACATCAACGATTATCCAGATGCATTGATTAAAGTACAATTACAAGATGATAATGGTTATTATGAAATTCTAATGAATCACTATGCTACATTTACAGGTAAAACAATACCATTACCAACTAAAATTAATGATTTCACAGATAAACTATACAAATCATTAGCAGAAAAAGCTACTGCTACAAAATCAATAGAATTATTAGATTCTGATATAATTGAAATAGATGATATTCCATACAGTCAAGAACTTATTGAATTAGTAATGAGGCAACCATTTGAAAAGTCATTATCTGACTATGGTAATAATCATTCTAAATATGAATTTGGAATGATGAATTATTACGCACATAGAATTTACAAAAAATCTAAATTAAGAATTTTTGAAGAATATGATTATTCAGATAATGATTTATTATCTCTTCTATATTTTGTTATTCAAGAAAATCTACATCATAGAACAAAACATGACGAAATCAGACATGATAAAGATAACAAACCAATCAGATTTCTATTATGGCGCTGCAATGCAGCAATGGCTCAAACTATAGATTTTTATAAAAATCTAGATAACAAGAAATAATGGTCAACATTAGTTGACCGATTTTTTTTTTGAATTTTTTTCGGCTCTATCCATAAGACCCGAAAATAATCTTTAATATAAAAGGAGATTAATAATGTTAAATACTACAAAATATGGTTTAAAATCATAGTTTATAAAATCAGTACATCATATTAAACATAAACATAAAGGAGAAAAAACATGTCATTCAAACTAAATGAAACACTAAAAACATCTATTAAAGCCAACTTAAATTCTAACGTTGTACCGATTTTGATTGGTGAACCAGCAATCGGTAAATCATCATTTATCGAATCATTAGGTGAAGAACTTGGTTCTAAAACATTTACATTGCAATGTAATGAATTATCAGAAAAAGCTGATTTAACAGGAGCAAGAACTATTCCAATTGATGATAAGAAAACTAAATTTAAACAAATTTTCTTCCCACACGCTGACGCTATGGACGCAATTGAATATGCACTAGCCAATCCTGATGAGACTGTATTGTTATTCATGGATGAAATTAATAGAACAAACTCAGATGTAACATCTGCACTACTATCAGTTCCAACTCGTCGTAAAATTGGTAATGTCGAACTTCCAGAAAACTTGAAAGTCATTATTGCAGGTAACGACAAAGGTAACATTGTTGCACTAGATGAAGCATCAATTTCACGTTTCGTCATTTATAAAGTTGTTCCAGACGTAGACACATTCTTGCTACACAACGAAGATGTCAATCCACTAATCAAAGACTTGCTGTTAACTGAACGTAACTTAATTCAATGTAAACCTATTAATCTCATCAAAACAGACGATGATGACGATGAAGATGAACAATCATACGATATGATTATGAGCATGATTGATGATGATTCAATGGAACAATTTACAGCTCCACGTACAATTACAGCATTGTCAAGATACCTAAATTCAATGTCAGAAGATGATTTAAAACAACTAGAATTCGAAACAACAGATATTGAACTAAGAGGTGACATTAAAGAATCAACACTTCTATTTGAAACTCTAATTGGACACACTGGACATACTGAGTTTACAATTAAACTCTATAATAAAATCAATGACCAATTACGGAACATTACAACTCAAAGCGTTCAAAAACCAAATGGATATGATGCATTTATTCAAAATCCAAATTTAACAGCATCAGATATTCACGATTACATTTCTAATCTATCAGATGATGAAAAATCACAACTTCTAATCTACACATTAACAGATACAGATAATAATGTCGCAACATTAAGAGCTGTTATTAAAGAAATTGCTAAATCATTAAGTGTTTTAATGCCTGATTATCTAAATATTTATAAAAGTAAACATCAAGAAGGGTCATTTAACATCCAACTAAATTCATATCTTAGAAACACACCTGAATTAAAATCTACAACACTAGTAAGTTACCTACTTGCAACAACAACTGATTAATACGAAAGGATAAACGTATGGGATTAACTTTAAAAAATGTAAAACCATCATACGAACTATGTAAATATGGAAATGTAAATTTTCCATATTCAGATGATTTTGATGTAATTTCATACATTAAAGAATCATTTGTTGAACCTGTAAAGCAACCAATCGACCCAGCATTACCCATTGTTATTCAAGAAAACAATGTTGATATAAATACTGAAGCTATTGCTAACGCAATGGCTTTTGCCTTATATCAAAACGATACTACTGCAATTGTCGATATTACAGATTTCTATAAACAAATCGTATATGAAATGAAACAAACAAACCCACTCCATCCAAACAAGTGGTTAGTTGATTGGGCTCGTGAACGAGTAAATAGAAAAACACCATATCCAAGACCAAATAACATGGTATTCTATACAGTAGACTCAGATGTTATTCCTGAATGTAAAGATTTCTTAGTTATCGGAGATAATCAAGATAAAATTGTCTCAGCATTCAGCTATACATTCAATGTAAATTCATTAGGTGTTGCTTTTAGAATGGAAAGCGATTTTGATGATTTTAAAAACAAATTTGCAGAATTAGTCAATAAAGAAAAAGCAAATTTATCAACAGATACATATAATCAGTGTCAAGAATTTTTAAAAACAAAATTATCAAAACTAACATTGGATATTGCACTTAGAAATAAAAAGTTTGAAGATAACAATGAACCATACAGCTTTGCACAATTACTAAGATACGCTCTTGATAATTACATCGCTATAAACAAAGATACAACATTTTATGTACCATTTCAAACATCAGAATTTTTCCTTCCATCTATAATCAACTTTATCAATATTGAAAAACATAGTCATTCAAATAAAAATGATATTTTAGCACATTGGAATAAAATTATAAAACTTCTAAATTCAAAAGTTCAACTATGGAATAAAAAATCCATTAAAAGTTTACAAAAAATCATTTCAATGAGCAACCAAAGCTCAAGCATGGTTAAATCATTACATGAAAAGAAAAAAGAAGATTTACAACGAGCAAACGTTCCAGTTGCATTAACAGCACCATCAACAAAAATCTTAGAAAAAAGAATTCTTAAAATTATTAAGAAAACAACTGACGTTAACAAATCAATGAATGTTTATAAAACATTAAAACGCTCATTTGCAAAACCAAATAGAAGAAATCCTGATGATTATGATAAAACTGGAATTATTGTTTCTAAGAAATATAGACCTGACATTCATATCTATCAAGATACATCAGGTTCTATTTCTGAGGACAATTATGAAGCTGCAACTAGAATGCTCATTGATTTAGCAATCAAATTAAACGTTGACTTATATTACACTTCATTTTCACACATCATTTCTAAAGAAACAAAAGTAAAAGTTAAAGGTCGTTCCAAACAAGCAATTTATAAGAGTATCCAATCCATTCCTAAAGTATCAGGTGGTACGGATTTTAAACTAGTATGGGACGTTATTAATCAACGACCAGAACGTCAAAAACAAATCGCATTCATGATTACTGACATGGAATACTATGCTCCCTCGACAGAATCAAAGATTCCAAAAAATCTCTACTACATTCCAATTGCTAATATCCCATGGAAAAGAATTCAACATGCTACAAAAGACTTTTTAAACTCAATTAAACACTATAAACAAAAAATTAGAAGAAACATTTTATACTAGGTTTTAAAAGACCTAGTATATCTGTTTATGAAAGGATATAAAATGGCTTTTGCAAACTTTACTGGGTCTGGTCATAAAACCCCTAATAATCCAAACAATAATAATAATAACAATAATAATCAAAATCCTGGACAATTCCAAAATCCATATTTTGGTGGTGGTCAACCGACTGGAGATGACGTAAAAGAAAAGCTGATTAATTACAACGAAAAATTTAAATCAGCAAAACCAATTCTCTATCGAGATGAAGTTATTCTACAAACATTAACCGCTACAAACCGTAAAACAAAACCAAATCCAATTCTAATTGGACCTGCTGGTGTTGGTAAAACACAATTAGTTGAAGAATTAGCTCGTTTAATTGAAACTAAAAGTGATTTAGTTCCAAAATCATTGAAAAACAAAATCATCTATGAACTTCCATTAGTGAATGTGACAGCTGGAACAATGTTCCGTGGTCAAATGGAAGAAAATATTAAAGAAATCATTGAATTCTTTTCAAATAAAAAGAATAATGCTATTCTATTCATTGATGAAATCCATACAATGTTACAATATGATGAAATTTCTCAAGCTATCAAACCAGCTTTAGCAAGAGGTGATATTAAACTAATTGCAGCAACAACAATGAATGAATATAACAAATTGATGAAAGACCCTGCTCTAAACAGACGTCTAACACCAATCATTGTTGACGAATTAAATGTTTCACAAACAACTGAAATTCTGAAGAATATTTATCCATCATATGAAAAATATTACGATAATCAAATCCAAATTCCTGAAGATTTATTTGAACAAATTGTATATTCAGCTGATAGAAACCACATCCAAGGTTCACATAGACCAGATAACGCCATCACACTAATGGACAACACAATGTCAGCTCTTATGATTGATAGATTAAAACGCTTAGACAAAGCTAAAAAAGAAAACAATCAAACAATTATTTCAGCTCTAACAACAAATCCAATCGAGATTGTAACACCAACATTTTTAAATAAAACAGCTGAAAAACTAAGAACAGGGAATAGTCAAGTAGATGAAGACCCTGATGCATTAAATGACGCTCTATCTCACATTAAAGGGCAAGACCATATTATAGATGACATCATCAATATTGTCAAACGAAGCCGATTAAATTTAAACCCCTTTAATTCAAATAAACCATTATCATTTATGTTTGTCGGACCATCTGGCGTTGGTAAAACAGAAATTTCTAAACTAATTGCAAAATATGTTACAGGTCTCGAACCAATTCTTTTAAATATGCAAGAATACAATACCAATGCATCTGTAAACAGAATTATCGGTTCACCACTAGGTTATGTTGGTTCAGATTCAAATCAAGAATTACCTTTTGATACACTACGTTCAAACCCAAGACGAGTTGTTGTTCTTGATGAATTCGAAAAAGGTGATAAATCTGTACAACGTTTATTCATGTCAGCGATTGACGAAGGATATATTAAAGATAATCGTGGAAACACTATCGATTTTTCACAAGCAATAATTATTGCTACTACAAATGCTGGACAAACAAATGAAAAAACAACTCAAATAGGCTTCTCATCAAATAATGTTTCACATGAAACTAAAATTGATACTAATATTCTCAAAAACTATTTTGATATTGAATTATTAAATCGATTTAAAAATAAATTACAATTTAATTCACTATCAATTGAAGATTATGAACAAATCTTAATCGACCAATACAACGTTGCATATAATGAAGTATCAATCAAATATCCTCAATATATTTTGAACCAACTTTAGATAATGACACTATTAAAGAAATGGTACAATCAAACTACACTCCTGAAACAGGAGCTCGTAGAATCAAAGATTGGATTCAAACACACATTGAAAATCAAGCATTAAATCAAATTTAAAGGAGAGAAAATGCCAGTTATTATTGAACAAAAACAAGTTTCAGCTAATACATACAGCCCTAAGTTCTTTAACCAAATCCTTACAGGAAATGGTAAAAGACAAGGATTATTGAGAATTGAACTTGATAACCAACATGATAGATATGGTCATGGTCAAAGAAACTTACTAATTGACCAAGACAACATTAAAATCAGAAGTCAAAAAATTTCATCAGGTACCACTATCATTCATAACATTCCATTAACTAATATTTCAACTGAATCAAACACCACAAAAATGTATTTTGCACAAATCATTTTAAATTATGATTCAGCAAAAGAAACCTTTTTGGTTCTTAAACAAAAAGATTATAATTACTATGCAATCCCCGTTAGTGTTACAGTTTCTGACCCATATGATAAAAAGAAATCAAAAGAAGTCTCAGTTACATATTTACATGCAAAATCAGACCAAAATGGTGTAATTTCACAAGATATTTATATCACAAAATCACCATACTATTATCTCTATTTAAACAACATTACAGACCAAAATGAACAAGAAAATTATTCAGTTTATCAATCTATTGCTAAAATGAGTGAATTAATGCAAGTTCATTTCAATGATATTACAACTAACTATATTAACGTTTGTTTGAAATACAAAAATCTTAAACATCCATACGAATCATTAAACAATTTAACTGATTTCGATTTAACATTTGAACATTATTCAGAATTATACGAATCAATCAAACAATGGATGTCAAATTCTAATAATCAAGTTTTTGTTAAACAACTAAAAACGATGATTATTGCTGACGTAAATCTATTAATGCTTGACTCAGTTCACGCACTTATTAATCAAAAAGACCAACATCACCACACATCAACACCTAACAAAGACCCCGAATTAGCAGATTTCCTATCACCTGACCAAAGAGAAGCTGCTACTACAAATGAACCATTTGTACTTGTACAAGCTGGTGCTGGTACTGGTAAATCTACAACCATCATTGAAAGAATCAAATACATGGAAGCATCTGGTGTTGACCTACACAATATTCGTGTAATCTCACTTACAAATGCCGCTGCTGATAATATTTCTGAAAAGAATAGCCAAGTACAATCAACAACTATTGCAAAATACATTGCAGATATTTACAAAATCAACTATCCAAATCAAGAAATTGTTGATTTCCAAACACTAAAAAATACAATCATGATTTATGCAGGTCACATCCCATGTGCACTTGATTTCCGTAAACTGATTACAGATAAAGATAGTATGACACTATTGACATTCATCCGTGATAATTTTGATGAAGTTGTTGAAATCCTAAATTTGACACGTCAAACAACATTACAAATTCAATCATACATTTCTTATCTAATGGCTGAAACCTTTGATTACGGTAATGATACAGCCACACACTTCATTGTTGATGAAACTCAAGATAACAATGTGTTTGAATTTATTTATCTAATGAAAATTGCTGCACTTAGAAAAGCAAGTTTGTACATTGTTGGAGATGCATCGCAAACACTTTACGAGTTCCGAGGAGCATCATCTCAAGCCCTTAATGCTATCGAAACATCAGGCGTATTCGAATGTATTAAGCTCGATATCAACTATCGTTCTAACCAATACATTCTTGACTTTGCTAACACAACATTAGCAGATATTGATGTAAATAGATTTGCACAAATCCAATTACAATCAGGAACGTTTGAAAAACAAACTAAAAAAGAATTTAAAGAAACTGTTCAAATTGTACCAATCAATGTACCAACTCAAAAAGAATTCGATGAACATTATGAAAACCATCTCAGTTATGTATTGCCACAATACATCCAAAAGAAGCTAAATAATAATGAAAAAGTTACACTCTTAGCAAGAAAAGGACTTGATGTTCAAAAATTAGAAAATTGGGCAACCAAAAACTTTAGCAATTATACTGTTACAAATTTAGTTCCAAAACGCTCTTATTCAAGTACACTATTTTCATCATACATTCAACAATTTTGGAATGAAATTACATTAACACCAAAATCAGATGTTATTGATATTATTGCAAAAGATATTGATTCAAAACTATATAATATTTATAAAGGTAGAACTGAATCAATGCGTAATGCATCTCGTAACCAAATCAACAACTGGGTATTAGAAGAAGGTAAAAACATTAAATTCCTACATAATCAATTTAAGAAAAATCTAATTTCTAATTCAGAAATGATGAATAAAATTAGAGATAATATGATTGATTACGAAGTTCGTAAAAATGTTATTCGTCAAAGCTTGTTAAAACAAGAACAAGACCAAATGGATAAAGAAGAACTCATTAAAAACTCAAATATTCTAATTTCAACAGTTCACTCTGTAAAAGGTTTAGAGTTTGACCATGTTGTATATCTACACAGAAATGCTGATAGTACAAGGTCAAAATCAAACCTTGAAGAAGAAAAACGCATTGATTACGTTTCTTTAACAAGAGCTAAAAAGACAGAATTGATTGTCGATGTATATCTAGACAAATCATATTCTAAACTTAATTACAATTATCAAGCTCTATTAGAAAATTATCAATAAAGAGGTTGTTATTATGTCTAAAAACAATTATCAACCAGGAGACATTGTTCTTGTAAAACTAAATAAATCAAAAAGTTCAGTTATTATTAATAAAAAAAGACCAGCTATAATTGTATCAAACAGTGATATTACAAGAACATCTCAACATCTACATGTAATTCCACTAACAACGTCTAAAAATAAAAATCGTTATTCTAGTCATGTAAAATTCACAAGAAATGGAGCCACTAATACCGCTTTATGTGAACAAGTAACATGCGTACCAACTCAAGATATCGAAAAAACAGACGATTGGATTTCAAGACTAACTATGAACCGAATAAAAACATGTTTAAAAAATGTCTTTGATATCAACTAAATATGAATACACCTCGCTTTGCGAGGTTTTATTTTACCAAAAAGACTTCACATATTAAATCTTTTATGGTAAAATAAAATTTGTAAAAAATAGTTAGACATGACTTGTCATGTCGGTTGAAATTTTGTAATACAAAATTAAAAGAAATGAATTGTATTATTACTAACCCAAGAGGAGAGAAAAAACATATGTCAAATACAAACAAAACAATTCAAAAACTTACAGTTGGTACCGCTATCGCAGCATCAGCTTTCGCTTTTCAAGGTCAAGCTAACGCTAATACCGTAGATGTTCCAAAAACAGATACTAAAGAAGCAACTGTTGTTGAAACACCTAAAACGTCTGTTATTGAAAAATCATCAGACGTCAAACCAGCTCTTGATGCTCAAAAACAAGTTGTAGAAAAAACTAAAGAACAACTTACTGATGCACAAAATAAAGCTAATGATGCTAACAAACAAGTGTCTGACGCCCAAACAGACGTAGCTACTGCTAATGAAACTGTTAAACATACTGAAGAAGTTGCTTCTAAAGCTACACCTCAAAACATCGAAGCTAATAAAGCAGACCAAAAAGCTAATCTTGCTGACCAAGAAGCTAATGCTAAAGAAACAGCTACTACTGATGCAAAAATTGCAACTCAAACTGAAGCTGTAAACAGCGCTAAAACAGATGTAGCTAACGCTGAACAAGCACTTACTGATGCTAACGCTGATGTTTCTGCTAAAGAAGCTCAAGTTCAATCTGCTAAAGATGCAATTTCAGGAACTGGACTTGCTCAAGCTGAAGATAAACTTGATGAAGCTAAAGCTGAAACTAAAGGTGCTGAAAAGAATGTTGGTCTTGCAGAAAATGCTGTAACTGATGCTAAGAAAGCTGACCAAAAACGTCAAGAAGCAATTGATAATGCACAAAAAGATGTTGATGCTAAAACAAATTTAGTTAATGAAACTAAAAACAACCTTGAATCAGCTACTCAAAAAACTAATGATGCTACAGCAACACTTTCTCAAGCTGAAGAAAAATTAGCTAAAGCCACTAAAGCTCTAGATAGCGTAGATATTGTCAAAGTTCCAGATTTGACTCAATTCAAACAAGATAAAGCTTCAGGCGACTCAGACTTCATGACTGACTCTGGTGCTACAGCTATTGAAGACACAGAAGTCTCAATTGGTAAAAATGCAAAAGATGAACCAGTTGATATTGACAATCTAACTCAAGCACAAAAAGAAGAAATCTCTCATTTATATGTTCAGGCATTAAACCAAATTCGCAGAAAACTTGGTGTAAACAACGATACATCAGTCACAAAAGAAATGATTGACGTTGCATCAAATCGTGCTAAAGCATATAAAGAAAGAGCTCAAAGTCCACTTACTCATGGTCACATCAGTTTGTTAGCTGGTCAAAATCTTGTTGCTAGAACAGAAAATCTTGCTGGCATCGCATCTAAATCAGAAATCAAAACTATGTACGATTTGAAAAAAGCTGTTATTGATGCTTTAATGCGTACATCATTTGCTGACGCTGCATCAAACTGGGGACATTTAGAAAATAACCTTTCAAGCGCTTCAAATGTTGGTCTTGACATTGCAAACATTAATGGTCAATATTGGCTAGTAATGGTTACCGCAGACAAAGGTGAGTCAATTACTAACCCAAAAAATGCTGAAGCTATCCAGAAAGCATATGAAGAAGCTAAAGCTGAAAAAGATACAGCTCAAACTGCTTCAGAAAACGCAAATGATGCCCTTAAACAAGCATCTGCTGATTACGCAAGTGCATTAGAACTTAAAACTTCAGCAGAAAAGACATTGGCTGACGCTACTGCTACACCAATTCAAACACAAGTTGCTGAAAATAACTTGCGTCTTGCAAAACTTGCTCTTGAAAACGCACAAAAACGTCAAGATGAAGCTCAAAAA
>RBWB01582645.1_pt1 | contig 14394 bp, 13 predicted proteins | sample 2014201 | NCBI WGS metagenome assembly RBWB01 (sample SAMN10133834, study PRJNA383868) | Human oral metagenome, whole genome shotgun sequencing project. | isolation source: supragingival plaque isolated from 88 juvenile twins | host: Homo sapiens | place: Australia
AAGTTCGTTTCGGGGTGGATACAAAAAAACGACATTCCCATCGACCACGCTCGGAGCGTGAACGATGGGAATGTCGGTCAAAGGCCGTGGCGAAGGGTCACCACGTGGAGTAGGGGCAGCGGGTGAGCGCTGCGTTGTAGTAGCGGCGGTCGCCGGTGACTTCCTGTCCCAACCAGTCGGGGCGGTCGAAGGGTTCGTCGGGGTGCTGCAATTCCACTTCGGCCACCACAAGGCCCTCGTTGTCGCCGTGAAATTCGTCGACCTCAAAGATGTGTGCTCCCACGGGGACGAGCCAGCGCACCTTGTCGATGACGGGCGTCTCGGAGAGGCGGAGCAGGTCGCGCGCCTCGGCGGCACTGATTTCGTGCTCAAACTCGTAGCGCGAGAGACCGCCGTCGGCCGATGGCCCTTTGATGGTGAGAAATCCGCGGTCGTCGCGCAGCCGCACGCGCACCGTGCGCCCGGGCTGTGCACAGATGTAGCCCTGACAGATGTGGGCATGGGCGGTGGCTTGCGACTTGTAGTCGCCGCGCACCAAGAATTTGCGTTCGATTTCGAGAGGCATAGGGGATTAGAGCACGGTGTAGGCGATGATGGCGAGCACCATGAAAAAGACCAAAACGGCAATGATGGACACGATGACGCGGCGTCCTTGTTCGGCCTCACGGGCCGCGCGCCGCTGCTTGCGGAGGGGGATGATTTTGCGTTTCATGGCAGTATGGATTAGGAAGTTATGGTGCTGGGGAGGATGGAGGAGGGCGGCGGCTTACTCCTCCTCGTTGCCGGAAAACTCCATGAGGTAGGCCTTGATGAAGCCGTCGAGCTTGCCGTCCATCACGCCGTTCACGTCCGAAGTCTGGAAGTTGGTGCGGTGGTCCTTGACGCGGCGGTCGTCGAAGACGTAGGAGCGGATTTGCGAGCCCCATTCGATTTTCTTCTTGCCGGCCTCAATCTTGGCTTGAGCGGCTTTGCGCTTTTGGAGGGCGCGGTCGTAGAGTTGGGAGCGGAGCAGGCGCATGGCGTTTTCGCGGTTTTCGAGCTGTTTGCGGCTCTCGGTGTTTTCGATGAGGATTTCTTCCTCCTCGCCCGTGTCGGGGTCTTTGTATTGGTAGCGCAGGCGCACACCCGTCTCCACTTTGTTGACGTTCTGACCGCCGGCACCGCCCGAACGGAAGGTGTCCCAGCTCACGCAGGCGGGATCGACGTAGACTTCGATGGAGTCGTCGACGAGCGGGGTGACGAACACCGAGGCAAACGAGGTCATGCGCTTCCCTTGCGCGTTGTAGGGGCTGACGCGCACCAGGCGGTGCACACCGTTTTCGCTCTTCAGGTAGCCGTAGGCCATGTCGCCCTCTATCTCCATCGTCACGGTTTTGATGCCCGCTTCGTCGCCGTCTTGCAGGTTGCAGATGGTGGTCTTGTAGCCATTGGCCTCGGCATAGCGCAGGTACATGCGCATGAGCATCGAGGCCCAGTCTTGCGCCTCTGTGCCGCCGGCACCGGAGTTGATTTTCAGCACGCAGGCCATGGCGTCTTCTTCCTGGCGGAGCATATTTTTGAGTTCGAGGGCTTCGAGGGCGTCAATCACTTTGGCATAGGCCGCGTCGACTTCCTCCTCGCTCACCATCTCGTCCTTGTAGAACTCAAAGGCGAGTTGCAACTCTTCGGCCAGCGACTTCACCTCCTTGTAGCCTACAATCCACTTTTCGATGCCCTTGACGAGCTTCATTTGCTCTTCGGCCCGCTCGCGGTCGTCCCAGAAAGCGGGGTCTTGCGTGCGGAGTTGCTCTTCTTCGTATTGCATCTGCTTGGCGTCGATGTCGAGGTATCGGTGGAGTTGCGCCACGCGGTCGTGGACGGCTTTGAGTTGTTCGGCTGTAATCATTGTCTGTAATTTCTTTTCGTCTACAAAGGTACGAGAAAACTGTGGCTTTACAAAAAGAAACCCTGAAAAACGCATTTCGGAAGGCTGAGAAGCGCCCTTTAGCCCATCCTCACGCCGGCTTGGTGCCCGGTGAACGTCCGAAATGTTCTTTGAAGCACTTCGAGAAATAGGAGGGGGAGGAGAAGCCCACCTCGTAGCTCACCTCGGCGATGGTGCGGCCGCCCTGTCGGAGCATGAGGTCGGCACGGCGGAGGCGCGTGGTGCGGATGAGCTCCACGGGGCTGTTGCCGGTGAGGGCTTTGAGTTTGCGGTAGAGCTGCACGCGGCTCATGCCCATTTCGGCTGCAATGGTTTCGACGTTGAGATCGGGGTCGGCCATGTGCTGCTGCACCTTGTCGCGGAAGGCGCGGACAAAGGCTTCGTCGGCATCGGCAGGCTTGGGCGGCAGGTTGTCTTCGCCGGAGAACACCAGTTTGAGGCGTTGGCGGTTGCTGAGGAGGTTTTGCACGCGGGCCAGCAACACCTTGCTGCTGAAAGGTTTGAGCAAATAGGCATCGGCGCCGCAGTCGTAGGCTTCGAGGCGGTGCTGTGCGTGGGCGGTGAGGAGGAGGATGGGGATGTGCCCCACGATGGCATCGGCTTTGAGGCGGCGGCACAGGTCGATGCCGCTCATGCCCGGCATCGAAACGTCGGCAATGATGGCATCGGGCACTCGGGCCAGCGCCTTCGATAGTCCCTCTTCCCCATCAACCGCTGTGAGGATGTCGTAGTGGGGCACGAGGAGCGACTGCACATATTCCCGCACCTCCTCGTTGTCGTCCACGATGAGCACAAGGGGGCGCTCTTCGGGGGGCGTGGGATTGGTGAGGCGGTCAGTCTCAGGCGAAAGCGTGGGAGACGTGCCCTCGTCCGGCTCCAAAAAGTCGGGTTCGGGACGATGGTCGGGGGCTTCGGCGGGCGGTGTGGTTTCGGCCTTGTTGTCGGCCTCCGAGTCTCCTTCCTGCCGGCAGGGGAGGACGATGCAGAAGCGTGCGCCTTCGCCCTCGCGGCTCTCCACCGAAACGCTGCCACCTTGGAGTTCGGCAAAAGCCTTGACGATGGCCAGTCCGATGCCGGTGCCTTTGCCGTCGTGGGCGTTGATTTGGTAGAAGCGGTCGAACACGTGCGACAAGCGCGACTTGGCGATGCCCACTCCCGTGTCGGCCACCACGATGCGCACCTGCCCATCTTCGAGAGTGGCGCGCACACTGATGGTGCCTCCGCGCGGGGTGAACTTGATGGCGTTGGAGAGGAGGTTGTTGAGCATCTGTTCCGTCTTGTCGGCATCGGCGCGCATGGGCAGCGCATCGGGCAGGTCGAGGTGGAGCAACAGGCCGCGGCGCTCAAAGGCGGGCATGAAGCCATTCACCCACTCCTGCAACTGCTCGCGCAGGTCAAACTCCGTGAGCACGAGCTGCATCTTGCCATTCTGCACCTTGCGCAAATCGAGGATTTCCGTGACGAGCCGCAACAGCACACGCACGTTGCGCCGCGCCAGTTGGAGGAGCGAGCGCTGCTGGTCGTCGAGAGGCGTGTCATCGAGCAGGCGGTCGATGGGGTCGATGATGAGCGTGAGGGGTGTGCGAAACTCGTGGCTCAGGTTGGTGAAAAACTGCAATCGGGCTTGTGTCGCTGCTTCCACGAGACGGTGCTTCATCGAAATGTAGCGGTACAGCCCGAAGAGTACGCCCAAAATCAAGAGGAAGATGATGACGATGAACGCGAGGTAGACCTTCTGGTGCTGATACTGCGTGAAATAGGTGTCCACCCGACCGCGCAGCACGGCGAGCTTTGCACTTTGCTGCCGGAGCTCTTCGTCCTGCATGAGGAGGAGGGACGCGTTCTCCTTCGTCACGAGGGCCGACTTCAAGTAGTTGTCGCGGGCGTAGGGCTTGCCCTCCAAGATGTTCATGGCGAGCCGCACCACCAAGTCGCCGCGAGTGGGATAGATGTAGGAGGCGCGCAGTCTGCCGTCGCGCACCAGTTCCAGTCCGCCGCCCGCCACAGGGAGCGCGTCGATGCCCATATAGATGATGTCGTGCCCGCGTCCCGCCGCCTCCACTGCCTTGCGTGCTCCGACGGCCATGCGGTCGTTCTGTCCCACCACGGCGTCAAAGTCGGGCAGTGTGGCGAGCAGTTTGGCCATCTGCGCCTGTGCCGCCCCTTCCAGCCAGTCGGCGTGGCAGCGCCCCACCACCTTCACCTCGGGATAGGCTTTGAGCGCCTCCATCATGCCGCGATGGCGTTCGATGGCGGGCGACGACCCTTTCAGCCCCATCACCTCCACCACCTTGCCGCGCCCGCCGAGTTGCAGCGCCAGATAGCGCCCCATGGTGCGCCCGATTTCGTAGTTGTCAGCGCCGATGAAGGCGGTGTACTTCTTTGAGTCGGTCTTGCGGTCGAAGAGGATGACGGGGATTTTGGCCGCATAGGCGCGTTCGATGGCGGGCGAAATGGTGTGCAACTGGTTGGGCGAGACGATGAGCAAATCGACCTTCTGGGCGATGAACTCATCGATTTGCGCAATCTGCCGCCGGTCGTTGTCGTTGGCCGATGCGATGTGCAGGGTGAGGTTGCTGTGGTAGTACTCCCCCATCCGCAGTTCTTCGTTGAGCTTGTCGCGCCAGATGTCTTCGGAACATTGTGAGACGCCCACCACGTAGTGCCGCTCCTCTCGAGCGCAGGAGAGGCAAAGGAGGGAAAACAGAAGGAGTAAGGCGAAGGGTAATGCGAAGTGTCTCATAACACAGATTTTGACCCGACAAAACTACAAAAAAATGTTGGTCGCACCAAGCCGATGCTTTAATTCTTGAAAAATCGCCCCATGTGCAGCCCAGTTTTGAAGTTGCACCAATCATCAGCTTAATGAAAAGCAGCGGTGATGAAAGTCCGCACGCCTCGGAAAAACGGCCGATGGGCGAAAAAATGGAGAAAAGCGCACACGTGTTCTAAAAAAAACGTAACTTTGCACGAGCGAAAGTGCCGACCCACGCTCCGGAGGACACCGACTTTCGCAGCAACGACTAACTTCTACCCCCAACAACTTCTCATTTCAATGAAACGCACACTTCTCTCTCTGACTCTTGTGCTCCTCAGCGCGCTCGGCGCATGGGCGCAAACGACCGCTAAGTACGTGTTCTACTTCATCGGCGACGGCATGGGCGTCAACCAAGTGAACTGCACCGAAACTTACCTTGGCGCGCTCGAAGGGCAAATCGGTATCAAACCACTGCTCTTCGCCAGTTTCCCAAACGTGGCTTTGGTCAATACCCAAAGTTACACCAACGGCATCACCGACTCTGCCGCCGGCGGAACGGCGCTCGCCACGGGACGCAAGACTTACAACCAGTGCGTCGGTCTGATGCCCGACAGCATCACCCCCATCAACTCCATTGCCGTTTGGGCGAAAAATGCCGGAGCGGCCGTGGGCATCGCCACGAGCGTGAGCGTCGACCACGCCACTCCCGCCTGTTTCTACGCCCACCAAAAGCACCGTAAGATGTATGCGGAAATCGGACGCGAACTGGCCGCTTCCAACTTCGACTTCTTCGCCGGGAGCGACTTCCTCAAGCCGGCACCCGCCACTCCCGGTGCCCCCGACACCTACCAACTCTGTCGCAATGCCGGGTTCACTATTGCTCACGGCTACAAGGATTTTCAAAAACTTCAGCGCAAGGCCGACCGCATGATTCTCCTCCAAAGCGAAGCCGCCAACCGCCGCGACAATGCGAGCCTCCCCTATGCCATCGACCGCAAAAAGGGCGACCTCACTTTAGCCGAAATCACCCGCGCTGCCATCACTTTTCTGCAAAAGAAAAATCCCGACCGCTTCTTCTGCATGATTGAGGGCGGAAAGATCGACTGGGCGAGCCATACCAACGACCCCGCGGCCATGGTGCGCGAAGTCATCGACACCGATGAGGCCATCCGCGTGGCTTATGAATTCTACGAGCAGCACCCCGACGAGACGCTCATCCTCATCACCGCCGACCACGAAACCGGCGGCCTCGGTCTCGGTACGGGCGACTACACCCTCCACACCCGCAACCTCAGTCTGCAACGCATGAGCAGCTACGAGTACAGCACCCACCTCAAGCAACTCCGAAAGGAAAAAGGAAAAGACTTCACCTGGGAACTGGTGCGCCGCGATTTGGAGGAAAACTTTGGTTTCTGGAAGCACATCAAGATTACCCAAAAGGAAGAAAAAGCTCTCCGCGATGCCTACCAAGCTATGGTGGACGGCACGGACAAGGCGGCCGAAAGCCTCTATGCCTCGGAATGTCTGCTCGCTGCCCGCGCCAAAGAGTGTATGAGCGCCCACGCTCACATCGGCTGGACCACGGGCGGCCACACCAACGGCTACGTCCCCGTCTTTGCCGTCGGTGCCGGTGCCGAAGCCTTCCGCGGCCGCATCGACAACACCGAAATCCCCAAGACGATTGCCAAGATTGCGCAATATGAGATGCAGTGACTTCATCGTTCTGTCATCTCCTTACCCAAATTTTTCGACGCATCCGTCTTGACGCTCATGGCGGTGCCTCAACAGTAACTCCCCACCACATCGGCCGATGTGGTGGGGAGTTTTTCTGTATAGGAAGAAGCCCCTATGGAGGATGGCTGTGTGGTGTCAATCAGACGACCTCAAAACTCATCGTTGGCATAGAGGTAGTCGAAGTAGGCGAGTTGGTAGTCGAAAATCTCGCTCGGAGCAAAGAAGCGACGGAGTTCCACGGCCGCCGTCTCGGGGCTGTCACTGGCGTGGACAATGTTCTCTTGGAACGACATACTGTAGTCGCCGCGGATGGTGCCGGCCGGTGCTTTGCGCCCTGTGGTCGGGCCCACGATGGTGCGCACGGCTTCGATGGCGTCCACGCCTTCGAGCGCCAGCGCCACAACGGGCGCGGTCATCATGCTGTCCTTCACGCGCTGGAAGAAGGGCTTTTCGGAGAGATGGGCATAGTGCTCGGAGAGGAGGGCATCGGTGAGCTGCATCATCTTCATGCCGCACACGCGCAGTCCTTTCTTTTCGAAGCGGTTGAGAACTTCGCCCATGATGCCGCGTTGCACGGCGCAGGGCTTGAGGAGTACGAGGGTCTTTTCGAGTGCCATAGTATTATGGTATTTTAGAGATGAATAATGCGAGAATACAAACGCAAATATAGGGAGAAAGTGGAAACTGAACAAATGTTTTTCTCCTTTTCTCCCTGCCTATCCCAAAAGAAAGCGCTAACTTTGCTTCGCCCGGGGCGAAAGCCCCTTCTTTTTTTGCTTAAACTCCAAACCTTGATATGAAAAAAATCGTGATTGCCATCGATGGCCACAGTTCTTGTGGCAAGAGCACGATGGCCAAACAGCTGGCGCGCGAAGTGGGCTATATCTACGTCGACAGTGGTGCGATGTACCGTGCTGTCACCCTCTATGCGCAGCGCCACCACCTCTTCCTGGCCGACGGCAGCGTCGATGCCGAAGGGCTGCACCGCGAGATGCCCAACATCCGCGTGAATTTCCGCCTCGATCCGGCGACAAACCTCCCCCTCACCTACCTCGGCGAGGAATGCGTGGAGGAAGCCATCCGCTCCATCGAGGTGAGCCGTCAGGTGAGTCCGGTGGCCGCGCTGCCTTTTGTGCGTGAAGCCATGACGCAGCTCCAGCAGCAGATGGGCGAAACCAAAGGCATCGTGATGGACGGCCGCGACATCGGCACGGCGGTGTTCCCCGACGCCGAACTCAAAATCTTCGTCACCGCTTCGGCCGAAGTGCGTGCCCGGCGTCGCTACGACGAGCTCCAGGCCAAGGGGATGCCGGCGTCCTACGACGACATTCTGCGCAACGTCCAAGAGCGCGATTACATCGATACCCATCGCGCGCTCAATCCGCTGCGCCAAGCCGACGATGCCCTCGTGCTCGACAACTCACATCTTACGCGCGAAGAGCAAAGTCAATGGCTTCTCGAACGCTTCCACGAGGCCGTGCAGTGACTCCCTTTCTGAGGCAACCTGAGGATGAGGCTGCAAAAAACTACCAGCGAAGCACTTTCGTTTCAGCAAGAATTGTTAACTTTGCGGTAGTTCTCGGCCACCGCCTTCCATAAGAACAAACATTTACCCCTCATAATCATCATGAAACCCACTCTCTTTCTCCTCGCTGCAGGAATGGGAAGCCGTTACGGCGGCCTCAAGCAGCTCGACACCCTCGGCCCTCAAGGGCAGACCATCATGGACTATTCCATCTACGATGCCATCCATGCCGGTTTCGGCAAGCTCGTTTTCGTCATCCGTAAGGATTTCGAAGAAGACTTCCGCAACATCGTGCTCACCAAATATCAAGACAAAATCCCTTGCGAACTCGTGTTCCAGTCGCTCGATGCGCTCCCCGAAGGCTTCACCTGCCCGGCCGACCGCCAAAAGCCTTGGGGCACCAACCACGCTGTGATGATGGGCGCCGGTGTCATCAAAGAGCCTTTTGCCGTGCTCAACTGCGACGACTTCTACGACCGCGACTCCTTCCGCGTGATGGGCAAGTTCCTCTCCGAGCTTCCCGAAGGCAGCACCGGCCGCTACGCCATGGTGGGTTTCCGTGTGGGCAATACCCTCTCTGAGAGTGGCACCGTGAGCCGCGGTGTGTGTGAAATGAACGCCGACCACCTCCTCACCTCCGTGGTGGAACGCACCAAGATTGAGCGCCACAACGGACAGGTAGAGTTTCTCGACGAAAACGACAAGTGGGTGGGCATCCCCGACACCACCCCCGTCTCGATGAACTTCTGGGGCTTCACTCCCGACTACTTTGCCCACTCCGAAGCTTTCTTCAAGACGTTCCTCTCCGACCCGAAGAACATGGAAAACTTGAAGAGCGAGTTTTTCATTCCCCTTATGGTCGACCACCTCATCCGCAACGGCCAAGCCACCTGTGAAGTGCTCGATACCACCTCTAAGTGGTTCGGTGTCACCTATCCCGAGGACCGTCCCGAAGTAGTGGAAAAGTTTGCTCGCCTCGGGGCCGAAGGTGTTTACCCCGAAAAGATGTTTTAAGTAAGGCCGCAGGCCGGTGCTCAGTGCGCCCCCTCCGCCTTTTCCTCCTCCAATAGCAACAGCCCGATGGTGCACCTCTTGCACCATCGGGCTGTTGCTGTGTTGAGTAGAGAAAGGACGTTTCTGTCTTGGCGAGGGAAGGAAAACAAACTTTCGTCCCCGCATGGCAGGTTTACCAGTACTTTGCGACCTACTACGGCTATTCGGTTTTGCCCTCTTGGGGAACAGTCTCCTCTGCCGTGGGTGGGACGAGGTAGCGCCGATAGTAGTCGATGAGGATGGTGGTGAGCGGCAATCCCACCACCAGGCCGAGGATGCCGCCGATGAACCCCCACACCGAGAGGGAGAGGAGGATGATGGCCGGTCGCAACCCCATGATGCCGCCCATGATGCGCGGGGTGATGAACACGTCCTGGATGATTTGCACCACCACATAGACCACCAGCACCAGCAGCATGAGCATCCAGAACGAACGGCCCGTCTCCGCCATTTGGAGCAGTGCGAGCAACGCAGCGGGCAGGAAGCCCACCACCTGAACGTAAGGCACAAAACTAATCAACCCCACGAAACAGCCCATCCCAATGGGCATCGGCAGTCCGATAATCCAAAAACCGAGGGAGAACATCATGCAATTCCACAGCGCGATGAGGGCCTGACCTCGAAAGTAGCCGCGCATGTGGTGGGCAATGTCGTGTGCCAGTTCGCTGAGGAAGCGACGGCTGCGTTGCGGCATATAGGCCAACCAGCCGGTGGAGAAACGCTCGTAGTCGATGAGCAGAAAGAGGAGGTAGAGCACACTGAAAAACACTGAGGTCAAGCCCATCACCACATCGACCGTGGAGAGAAACACCCCCCAGACGTGCGGCAGCGCATTGCGCAGCGCTGAGATCAGTTTGCCTTCGCGCAGCATCTCCTCCAAGCGCAGTGCCGCCACGCCTTCTTCCACATAGTGTCGCAGCCATTCGGGCAGCTGGAGCGTTTTGGCATCGCTTTGCAGGTAGCGCAACGTGGCGTCTTTGATGTGCGTGAGCCCGTCGATGACCATCGGCATCGCCCACCACGCCAGCAGCACCATCACCGCAACCGCCAGCGAGAGGGTGACGCCCACCGACAAAGCGCGCGAACGCAGACGGCAGGTGTACTGAAAGAAGTGGACCACAGGGATGAGTATCCATGCCAAAGCCCATGCCGCCAGAAAGGGGATGAGCACCGGACTCAGCCAGCGCAGTGTCGCAATGAGCACGGCGGCACCGGCCAAAAAGAGCAGACCGCGCACGAAGCGGTCGAAAGTAATCGGGGTTGAGAGAAAGGGCATAATTAGGTCTTCAAAATTAATCGTAACCATCTTCTGCGTAGGGAGTCCTCTACTCTGACACCATCTTTGTTTCCCTGTTCCGCCATCTCGCCTTTGTTCATCCCTCGTGTAGCTCGCTACACTCCTTCTTGACAAAGACGACTTGACGAAAAATGAGAACAAATATAGTATCCATTAATTTTGAACACCTACTTAAGTAGAAGGGTTTGAAGCGCTGCAAAGTTACGCTTTTTCGATTATCTCTACATGAATTTTGTCAATTTTATTTGTTGCAATAGGAAGAAAGGCTTACTTTTGCAGATATAATCGGGCGGAACAGACACGACCACAACCCCTTTTTCACCCTCAATCTCAACGCCATGCTCTACCTCGTCCCCACGCCCGTCGGCAATCTGGAAGACATCACCCTCCGTGCGCTCCGCATCCTCCGAGAGGTCGATGTCGTACTGGCCGAAGACACCCGGACGAGCGGACAACTCCTCAAACACTACGACATCGCGGCGCGCTTGGTGAGCCACCACAAGTTCAACGAGCACCAGACGGCCGAATCCTTTGCCGCACGTCTCGCTGCCGGCGAAACGATGGCCCTCATCAGCGATGCCGGCACACCCGCCATCTCCGACCCCGGATTCATGCTCGTCCGTGCTGCCGTGGCGCGTGGCGTCGAGGTGCAGTGCCTGCCCGGTGCCACCGCTTTCGTTCCGGCTCTCGTGGCGAGCGGACTGCCCTGCGAGCGCTTCTGCTTCGAGGGGTTTCTGCCGCAGAAGAAGGGCCGATTGTCGCGCCTCGAAGCCCTTCGCACCGAACCGCGTACGATGATTTTCTACGAAAGTCCCCATCGCATGGTCAAAGCACTTGAGCAGATGGCCGAAGTCTTCGGACCTGACCGCCGCTGCTCTGCCTGCCGCGAGATTTCCAAACTCCACGAAGAGAGCGTCCGCGGCACGCTGGCCGAAGTGCTCCACCACTTTCAATCCACCGAACCACGCGGCGAATTTGTCCTCATCGTCGAAGGGGCAGCGGAAGACACCGAACTGCCCACCACGATGAAAAAAACGAACCACGCAGCGGTAGACCCCATCACAGGACAACCGCTTGACGCACCACTCCCGGCCCTCACCGACAAGGCGCAGCAACGGCGCAGCAAGAAGCACCGATAAGTCTCGATAAGCCTTGATGAGATCAGCCACTTTCAACTTTATTGCTACTTCTCAAAAAAACAGACATTATGAAGAAAATCGCATTTCTCCTCATCGCCGCCGTAGGCATGGGCTTGATTTCCTCCTGCGAAACCAAGAAAGAAAAAGAAAACGCCGTCGAAATCACCACGGCCGACTCGCTCCAACAAATCCTCAGCCAGAAAGAAGGCGAACTGAGCGACATGGTGTCGACCCTCAACGAAATCCAAGACGGATTCCGCAAAATCAACGAAGCCCAAGGTCGCATCAGCGTGGAGCGCCAGAAGGGCGAACAAAACCAGAAGGCCGCCATCATCGAAGATATGCAGGTCATCCAGCACACCATGCGCCTCAATCAAGAACTGATTGCCAACCTGCGCCAACAGGTCAAGGAGTCGAAATCGAGCAACTCTGCCCTCCGCAAGACGATGGAAGCCACCATCGCCTCCCTCACCGCTCAGCTCGATGACCTCACCAAGCAGATGGAGACCCTTCGCGCACAACTCGCCGAAAAGGACATCAAAATTGCCGAACAGGGCGAGCAAATCAACAATCTCAAAGGCAACGTCAACGAACTGGCCGTGCAGAACGAGACCAAGGCGCGCACCGTGGCTTCGCAAGACAAAGAACTCAACACGGCCTACTACGTGTTTGGCACCAAGCGCGAACTCAAAGACCAGAACATCCTCTCTCATGGCGAGGTGTTGCAGAATGGCAACTTCAACAAGGACTACTTCACCAAAATCGACATTCGCGTCGACAAGGTCATCCACCTCTACTCCAAGAGCGCACGCCTGATGACCACTCACCCCTCCGACAGCTATTCGCTCGACAAGGATGCCAAAGGGCAGTACACCCTCCGCATCACCGACCCCACCCGCTTCTGGAGCGTGAGCAAATATCTGGTCATCACGGTCAAGTAAGCCCCTTCAATTACTGACAAAAACTATGTTGCGAGTCCCATTCCTCCACCTTGGGGGGAGTGGGACTTTTGCAAAGCAAAGCCTCCCTCACGCGGAGCATGAAGAGGGGCTTGCTTCCCACCCCAAAATCATTCCCTATGCACAAATCTCTCCTTCTCCTCACACTGGCCGCCCTGATCGGCCTGACGAGTTGCGGTTCTTACGACAGTTTCAGCCGCACCACCACGGGCATGTCGCTCGGCGCCATGTTTGGTTCCACCATCGGCAGCATCGTGGGTGGCTATCGTGGTGCCGATGCCGGTACGCTCATCGGTGGCGCTGTGGGCGGTGTGGTGGGGGCCGCCAGTGCCGAAGCCGCTGCCAACCGCCGACGCGAAGCGGCCGAAAGTGTGCCGCGCAACTCGTATCGCTCCGCCCAGCCGCTCGAACCTTCCTACGGCCGCTATGACGAAACGAGAAACTATTCCGCCACGGCCGGACAACTCTCCATCGAAAACATCGTCTTTGCCGATGCCAACAACAACCACGTCCTGGAGTCGGGCGAACGGGCCTACATCACCTGCGACATCTACAATCGCGGTACGCAAGCCGTGCGCAACCTTGCTCCCGTGGTGGGCTGCAACGAGAAGCGCATCGCCATCTCCCCCACCGCCATCATCGGCGACCTCTATCCCGGTCAGGGTATGCGCTACAAGGCTGCCGTCGTGGCGCAGCGCCGCCTGAAAGACCGCGTGGTCGGTTTCTCCATCTTGGTGTCCGATGCCGCCGGCCGTCCTTTGGTCATGCAGGAGTTCAGCATCCGCACTGCCCGCTGAGGCAATCAATCCTTCACCAACGGAGAGACGTTGCAGAGATAGAGAAGATTATGTATGAAGGATTTCACATAGGAAAAACTTCACTATAGAAGTGCTCTTCTTGATAAATGTTATAACTGTATAAAAAGCGCGAACTCGCTCTTTTAGAAAAGAATGAGTTCGCGCAAATTAGTTTGTTCAATCCTTTTTAGAATGGATCGTTAGGAGAATAAATAGCAGCCCATTGCTGCAAAACAAAAGTGTTCAATACAACGCCTATAATGATGGAGAGTGCATAGACAATGGGGCGTTTCTCCTTGTAGCACAAGATGCCTAAGATAATACTGAGAATACAAATGAACGTCACGATAAGAGTTGCGAAACCGCTTCGAATATCCATGATACGTACTGGAAGCTCAAGAAGTAAGCGTCCTAAAATCAGTGCCAACCCAATCATACCTAATGAAAGTTGGTCGCGATAGCGAGCAGCACAGAAATGAGCCAATGCAAAGAAACATACGGATTGTACCCAAGTGGCGGTAGTACCTGAGAAAGCCATAAACCACCAGGTATTGGCAAAGAGGAGAAGTCCCATCCCTGTGATAAGCCAAAAGGCAGTGCGAGAAGAAATCTGTTTCATAATAAATATTTTATAGTTTGGGGAATTATAAACCATCGCAGCGGCCATCACAATCTTGAACCAATAACCATTAAAGGACTAATGATTTTTCGTGATTGCAAATATAGATATTGTTTCTGGAATGACAAAATAAGATATCTTTTTTTGAAATTTATTTTTACAGGTTTCTTTTGAGTACTGCAAGGCTATTGAGGGCGCTCTGCCCTCGCGCGTATACACTATATAGTGCGTGTTTTTTGCCTTCACTGCCTTCACCTCGTTGCTAATGCACTGATAATCTCTTGTTTATGGGTGAAGGCAAATGGCAATTTTGCCTTCACCGCCCCCTTCTCACTTCTTGAGTTTGGGTAAGACGGTGAAGGCAGTGAAGGCAAAAAACACGACTTAATAGTGTAGTGCGTACGCGTGCGTGCGCGCGTGAGGAGCACGTGAGGAGGTCGGCCGGACGATATGTACCATCGAGGAGGTTCCTTCCTCTCGACACTCCCTTCTCTGTTTCCTTTTTTCATACAGCACAAGTAGTCGATTCTACCTCAGAGGTAGTTTTACGCAGCTCAGAGGTAGATCCAACTACCTCTGAGTTTTTTTG
>RBWB01582649.1_pt1 | contig 14380 bp, 14 predicted proteins | sample 2014201 | NCBI WGS metagenome assembly RBWB01 (sample SAMN10133834, study PRJNA383868) | Human oral metagenome, whole genome shotgun sequencing project. | isolation source: supragingival plaque isolated from 88 juvenile twins | host: Homo sapiens | place: Australia
GCGCTGACACGATTGTCCACAACGCGGAGGACGCCGCCGGGTATGCTGATGTGGACACGCACCACGCCCAGGATGCTCTTGAGGCTGCCCAGGGTGAGCAGGCCCAGGCTCAGGCTGCCCTTGATGAGGTGATCGCTAACCCAGTCGAGGAGGAGCCTGCCGGTGCTCCGGTTGGGGGGGAGTCCCCTGTGGCGGCTGTGTCCGAGGAGAGCCCCATGATGTCAACGGATGTTGAGTCGGAGACTGTTTCTGAGGCCCCGGTTGAGGATCATGCTGAGCCGGTCACTGAGGAGGCTGCGCCCGCTGAGGCAGTAGCGTCAGTCGAGGAGACCAACGTTCCGGCTGCTGGTGCGGAGGCACCCCAGGCTGACGCTGGTGCCGGTGATGTTGAGGCTGCACCTGAGGCCCCCGTCGCTAAGTGACAATCCTTCGTGCACTCATTTATGAGACTCTAGTCTGACGGTACAAGGGTCTCATACCTGGGGCTGGTAGTGGAGAATGATCTCTGCTACCAGCCCCATTCCTGTCTCCATGAAACTTGGGTACCCCAGTAGTGAGACCTACACAATCCGACTAGGGTGTTATGTGTGGTACATCACTACCGGACGTTTTGGTGGCACGCCCTCTACTGCGCTATCATCGGGTACATGACCGACATTACCACCTCTCCTGTCACTATTAAGCCCATTGAGCCGTCCAAGGAAGAGATGCAGTTTCTCCTCCATGCTGTCAATGAGTATGCGGCCACGTATGGGACTGCTGGTCTTCAGGAAGTGATGGACTACGTGTTCACTATCCTGTCTGGGCAAGTCCCGAAGTCCGTGCCCGGTCTTCTTGTTTATGACTCTGGGGCCATGTCAGTGCTTGGGATCCGTATCCACACGTTCCTCACTCAGGAGGCGGGCTACTATGCTCGCGTGACCCGCCAGTTCGCAGAAACGTTGTCTGAGGCTGTCGGCCCTGATGCGAGGGTGCTTGACCCTATGGCTGGTCGGGGCCTTTTGGTGAAAGCACTTCAGGAGCAGGGTGTCGAGGTGCTGGGGACGGACAACAACTCGTGGGGGCTTTCTGATTCCATTGAGGTCATGGATGTCCTGAAGTCCATTAGGGCGTATGGGGGCTGGGCTACACACCTGGTGCTGGCGTGGCCGCCCTACAATGACAGTGTTGACGTGAAGATCCTGGAGGAGGTGCGTACCAACTTCCCCCACCTGAAGGTTGTCTACATTGGTGAGGTTGACGGATGCACCGGGTCGGAGGAGTTCTGGGAGGTCGCCCAGGTGTCCGAGTTTGACTCTCCGGTCATGTACGAGACCTTCGGGTGCGTGCGCGACTACGTGTACCTGGTGAAGTAAGATCAGACAACCTCAGTGTATTCTCGCTACCGCCCCCAACCGGTTCCTGTTTAGATAGGGTTGGACAGGGAGCATGCACACTCCGCCATGAAGTTAGTACACAGAAGAAGGATTCCACCTGTGAGTAGCAGTAAAAGACTCATCATGTGTCACGGGCTGCCTGGTTCAGGTAAGTCCACGTGGGCTGCCCGCTACGTCGAGGCTAATCCTGGGGTGGTTATCGTCAACAAGGACGATCTGCGCACTGAGGTCGCGGGCGAGGGCTATCACCTGGCGGGGCATAATCCGAGAGCGGAGAAGCAAGTCGCCCAGTTGCAGCGTGAGCGCCTGGAGGCTGCGTTCAATGATCCCAGTGTGCGCACTGTGATCAGTGACGACACGAATCTGGATACAAAGGACGTGAAGCGCGTGTGGGACCTGGCTGAGGCCCATGGGGTGCAGGTTGAGCACAAGTACCTGGATGTGCCTGTCAGCGTGTGCAAGGCACGTAACCGTACTCGTGCGGCTGCCGGTGGGCGCCTTGTCCCAGAGATTATGATTGACGCCATGGCTGTGAAGGGTTACGACGAGCCGATCCGCCTGTTCGGTGATGACGGAGTGGTTGAGTCAGGCCACATCAAGCACTTCATCCGAGATGAACGCAATGGTCAGGTGATGGCGGTGTCGCACATTCATCAGGGGAGTGTGGACCTGGATGCGTTCAATCAGGCTGCCGAACTTGCCTACCCGATTCGCGGACGCTCAGTTGTGATACTGGATGCTGACGGCACCCTATTCAACAACAAGGATGACTCTAGGCGGTTTCTGAATCGTAGTCGCCCAGACTTCCCTGGGTTCTACCGGTCCATTGTGGACGCCTCGGTGAACCAGAAGGTGTTGCGGCTGGTACAGGAGATGCGAGACCGTGACGGCCTGAACATCATCCTGGTGACAGGCCGGTCGGACGACTACGCCAGGGCCTTGATTGATGCCGTGTCCAGGTCTGGCGCCCCAGTATCCAGGGTGATCATGAAGCGTGCTGGTGACGCCAGGCCATCTAGTGTCCACAAGGAGGAGGCTCTGAGGTCGCTGCGGGATGAGGACCTGGTTGTGGTGCATGCTGTGGATGACCGGGGTAAGGACATCGCCATGTTTGAGCGTAACGGGGTCATGGTGTCCAGGGTTGCTGAGCCGGACACTGACGGCGTGGAGCCGGATGTGAATACTGTGTATGGTTCTGGAAGGTGTATCCGTTGCGGGCGACCTTTGTCGGGTGGTGGCAGTATTGGGAGAACGTGCCGCACAAAGATGGATTCATAGTGGCAGGTTGTGACTGAGCATTAGGCACTGGCCGTCAGGTGAGGACATTGCATCCTTCTGGCGGCCAGTGCTGTACGCGACGGGGTGTGGTTGCAAGGATAAGATGATCTACTCAATGACGACTGTGCTCGTGTCCTTGGGGCGGTCGTGGACGTCCCATCCTTCAAACCCAATAGTGACGTGGTAGTCATATCTTGGCAGGCCAAGTGACTCACGGATCTGATCAGCCTGTGGGCACGTGGCGACAACGTACCACGTCTCCTTTGCGCGACTTCCTCTCCCTCTGCTGATGGTTCCGATACCGCCGAGGGTGAAGTCCAGGTCATGGCCCCTGAATGCCTCACGCACCCTGTCAAGACCAACCTGCTCCATCTCTGGCGGCTTGACAACAGTGATGTGGTGGCCGCTGTCTCGGTCCCGACGGACTCGGTTGCCTGCTAGACGTTTGGCGTTCTCTTCGCCGATATACTGGGCCCATGTCTTTAGTTTGGATTCTATGGCCTCATCTGGGAGGGTGACTGATGCGTACTGGCCTCCGACGCTCATCTCCACTGGTAGCGCGCCTGTCTGTGTCGAGTTGGGGCCACTGACCTGCTGCTGTGGGAAGTCCTCGTAGTCATAGGTTCTGTTCTCGTGGTCGAGGATGATTGCCTGTCGAGCAAAACCATTCAGGGATTCATCATCATCTGGTAGCGTACGCATGATGTCCAGGTTGCTTCCAGCGTCCAGGATACTTGCGTCATCACCATAGAAGTCCTTGACCTCATCGGCTGTGTGCACCCCGTATGCATCCAGGTAGACGCCCGGCTGCCTGGTGGTGACCATGACATGCGCGATCTGACTGGTGTCACCAGGGTTGGTTTTCAGGTGTGCGTCCAGGCTGTCACTGGTGTCTAGGTCATAGGCGACGAACACGGGCCGCCTGGTTGGGTCCTTCCTGATGATTGCTGCCGCGAGGTCCCCACATAGCCCGTTGGCGAGTGCGTACCGGTTTCTGGGGTCGCCGAGGTCGCCATCACGCATTCTCATTGTGCCCCACAGGCCGGTTGGGACGTCCACGAACCTACCCGCCCCGCTGATACCGCCTGTGGTTGGGGTGTGGTCGATGGTCTGTGTAAGGTCAGTGCGGAGACCCTGCCTTTTGAGGTCGTTGTACTGACGGGCCTCTTCCATGGAGGTGAACTGGGGGCCGAACGGGCATCGCCCCAGTTTCGCCTCGCACGGCCCGGAGACCCCTTGAGTATTGGTGTGGATGAGTGTCATAGTGGGAATCTCCTTTAGGTTTCAACCACTGTTGCTTGCTTCACTGCTGGGCTGACTTAAGGTATATCCTCTCATTGTGCCATTGCCCCTGAGTTCTTGACAACATCCTCAATCACCTGGACGGGTACGGAAACTCACGACGTCGCCATAGTTTTTGTTGAACATTCATCTCAGCGATATTTTGTGCAATTCATATAATTTTCAGAATGGAGAAGGAACATTGTCCCAGCAGGACCAGACGCCAGAAGAGGATAGCCTGGCAGGTGGAGGCACTATTGATGATGTCACCGCTGTTGACTTGACGGAAGGGGAGATCAGGGAAAGGGCCAATGACCTTCTCAGTATGGCACAGCAATTGCATGATCAGTACATCACGAACGCCAAGCGTGAAGCGTCCATCACAGTGAAGTCAGCGCAGACTGAGGCCGAGTATACTCTCCGGGACGCCGAGGGGAATGCTGAACGCATCATCAACGAGGCTCGGGCGGAGGCCGAACGCATCCTGGACGATCTGGAGACACGTAAACAGGCCCTCCTGGGGGAGATTGCAAAACTCCAGACCTTCGAGTCTCAGTACCGCAGCAGGCTGCTGGCTCTTGTTTCTGAGGCTGCTGAGACACTGGAGGTGGATGCACTTATTGACATTGACAATGACGTTAAAGACAGCGGGGGTGCTACTGGTGTTGACCCTTCCGTAGAGAAGAGGTTGCCAGACGAGGAGGACACTTCTGAGGTATCTCCCCTTGACGGCACCCTAAGCAAGGCAGACGTGTCCTCTATCATCGACTATGTGCCTGCCGACAATGACCCCCTGAAGGATGAGGAGGGTGATTCGGTGGCAGGGAACGATCTCCTGGTGGAGTAGTCTAGAGCGAAAGAGGATTTCCTTGGTATTCCGGGGTTCAGGATGATTCCTGAGCCCCGGCTTTCTTGCTCTTGGAGGGTTAGGGGTTTCCATGTTCGTGTTGTGCTGATATAATAGAAGCAAGACTAAAGGTCAAAGTGACCTTTAGTGGTTCGGGTGAGACAACGACAGGAAACAACTATGGAGACCACCTCTTTCCTCACAGACAAGTACGAAGTGACGATGCTCCAAGCCATGCTTCGTGCTGGCCGAGCAGATCACAGAGCAGTCTTCGACCTGTTCGCCCGCCGCCTGCCCAAGGGCCGCCGGTACGGGGTCGTCGGCGGAGTCGGCCGCGTCGTCGAGGCAGTCAAGAACTTCAGGTTCACAGATGAGCAAATCGCCTATCTTGAGACTGACCCGATCATCGACGAGGCGACTGTCAACTACCTCCGCAACTACAAGTTCCGCGGCATCATCGTCGGCCAGCCAGAAGGGTCCCTGTACTTCCCGAACACCCCCATCATCACAGTCATTGGCACGTTCGCGGACTGCGTGCTGCTGGAGACGCTGCTGCTGTCCATCATGAACCACGACAGTGCGGTCATGTCTGCTGCCAGCCGAATGGTGACCGCCGCCGAAGGTATGCCCATGATCGAGATGGGATCCAGGCGCACCAGTGAGACCAGCGCCATCGCCGCAGCCAGAGCCGCCTACATCGCCGGGTTCAATGCGACCAGCAACCTCCAGGCCGGACACCTGTACCAGATCCCCACAACCGGGACCAGCGCCCACGCCTACACGCTCGCTTATGGGCCGGACGGTGAGGAACAGTCCTTCTACGACCAGATGGTAGCGCTCGGCACAGACACCACGATCCTGGTTGACACCTACAACATCCCTGAGGGTATCCGGCGAGCCGTCCACGCCGCCAACGCCCTGGGGGTCAGCGGGCCAGGAGGGATCCGCATCGACTCCGGCGACCTGCACGAGGAGACCGTCAACGCCAGGGCACTACTAGACTCCTTGGGGGCTATAGACACGAAGATCGTGCTCTCATCTGACATCGACGAGTACACGATCTCAGAGATGAAGGAACGCGGAACACCAGTTGACGCCGTTGGAGCGGGCACCAGGGTCGTCACTGGCTCTGGCGCCCCGACAGCGGAGATGGTGTACAAGTTGGTGCAGATCAACGACACGCCAGTGTCGAAGCGGGCTGAGGGGAAGGTCTCTACTGGTGGCATCAAGGTCACCTACCGCGAGTTCCATGAGGACGGGACCATGGCTGGTGAGTTCTTCAAGGTCGGGACTACTGGCTCCCCGTTCACCAGTAGTCAGCACCCCACCCAGGTTCTTCTTGTGGACGGTCAGAGCGGCTACTTTCACCAGGAGGACATTGAGGTGTCTCGGGCTCGTCACAAGGAGCAGGTTGCATACCTGCCTGAGAGTGCGCGCCTGATCCTTGCTGGTGACGCCGCGTTCACTGCCCAGCAGACAGACTGACACACCCCAACCTATAGGATCTGAGAGAAGAGGCGTAGTCATGAAGATAGCAGTAGGGCAGATCAACCCGCTCACTGGGGACTGGGACGGCAACGCGGACAGGATCATCGCAGCCGCCAGCAATATAGATCAGGCATGGTTCCGTGGCGGCGAACCGGTTCTCGTGCTCCCAAGGTTCGCTCTATCTGGCACAGGGTTGGGTGACATGACCGGTAGTCCCGACATGGTGAAGGGTATGCGGGCTGCTGAGATGAAGGTTGCTGCCAGCGTGCCCACATGGTTGACAGTCGTCTATGGGACTGTGAGCCCGCTGGGTGTTGAGGAGGTTGTTGTGATCTGTGCTGGGGCTGTGAAGCGTCTGGCGGGTGATGGAACATCGAACCTGGTGTCACTGGGTGAGGACTGGGTTCAGATCGTTCTGGAGGGGAAGGGGGTCAACTACAAGGATGTGACAGAGGAGAACCTTATTGTTCTGGCTGCTGATCCTTACACGCCTGACGCCATTGGGGAGCGCGTGAAACGGGTTGATGACCTGATGTGGGCGACCTGGTGCCGTAACGCCGTCTACGTGAACCTTGTGGGCGGTCAGGATGAACTTGTCTATGATGGTATGTCCCTGATTGTGGACCGTAACGGGGCGGTTGTGGATCATCTGCCGCGTTTTGAGGAGGAGGTCAGGTTTGTGGACACTGACGCCTTGGTTGCGGGTAGACGCTGCGATCTGGCCCGTGATGAGGTTGCTGACACGTACCGGGCTATCGTCCTGGGTGTTCGGGACTATGCTCGACGTAACAGGATGGGGAAGGTAGTGCTTGGTGCTTCTGGTGGTATCGACAGCGCCTTGGTTCTGACGATTGCTGCTGACGCCATTGGGGCGGAGAATGTGATCGGTATCTCTATGCCTAGCGAGTATTCTTCCCAGCACTCTCAGGATGATGCGGAGGAGTTGATGCGCCGTTTGGGGAGTGAGTTCCGCAAGGTGCCTATCGCCCCGATGGTTGACGTCTTCCAGGGTACGCTCGCACTGGATGGGGTTGCTGAGGAGAACCTTCAGGCTCGCGTGCGTGGCGTCATTGTGATGGGGGTTGCGAACATGGAGAGCGCCCTGGTGCTGGAGCCCGGTAACGCCTCAGAGGCGGCCGTGGGGTATGCGACGATCTATGGTGATACGGTTGGTGGTTACGCTCCGATCAGTGACGTGTACAAGACGGATGTGTACCGGCTGGCGGCGTGGAGGAATACGCTACCTGACTCACCGATCCCTGAGTCAACGATGGTGAAGGCCCCAAGTGCGGAACTGCGCCCTGGGCAGGTGGACTCTGACTCTCTGCCAGACTATGAGGTACTGGATGCTGTACTGCGGGACATGTTTGAGGGCGGGCTGGAATTTGACCGCGACGCCTTGTACGCCCACCATGACCGGGATGTGGTTGACTTGGTGCTGTGGAAGGTGCGTACCGCTGAGTGGAAGCGTCGCCAGACAGCGTTCGGCCCTAGAGTGTCATCGTACTCGTTCGCCCACGACCGGCGAGTACCAGTGAGTCGAGCGTGAGTGCCATGGAACCTATAAAACCAGCAAAAGCGACCACATGGCAGAAACAAGTGAAAGGCCCTGGGGAGACAACACTTGGGCAGAGAATCTACAACAAGGAAGACGAGCACATGAGTGAACAGAACAGCAGGAAGACCGGGCGAGCACTGATCGTCGTTGACGTCCAGAACGACTTCGTGGAAGGTGGTGCGCTCGCCGTCACCGGAGGCAATGACCTGGCGGCACGTATCGCCGCCCTCTTGAAGGACCCAGATCTCATGGGACGCTACGATCAGATCATCCTCACCCGCGACTGGCACATCAACCCCGGCAGCCACTTCTCTGACTCCCCAGACTACGTTAAATCCTGGCCCGTTCACTGCGTCGCCGAAACACCTGGGGCAGCCTTCGTTGACCCTCTTGAGCAGGCCCACCACAACATCAAGGTCACCATTGTAGACAAGGGCATGTTTGACGACGCCTACTCCGGGTTCCAGGGCATCACCTCTTTCAACACGCCACTGGCAGGGTTCCTTCGCAGCAGGGACGTCAAGGCTGTGGATGTTGTAGGTATCGCCACTGACTACTGCGTGAAGGCAACCGCCCTGGACTCGGCGCGCGAGGGGTTTGACACCACTGTCATTGCCAGCCTGTGTGTCGGCATCAACCTGGACAGCATCACACAGACACTAAAGGTGGACCTGCCAGCCGCCGGAGTGAACGTCACGGACACCATCCCAACTGAGGGTGCGGCATGACAGAACCCCAGCCAGTGGTGTACAATCGGAAACAGACCAACAGCAGAAGGATCACACATGAGTAACCTTGACTACGAGCAGGCTGAGACGGAAGAGGAGTTCCTGAAGGAGTACGACCTCAGGAACTTCCCCGGCGTGGGTTTGACGGTGGACCTTCTCATCTTCACTATCCGTGACGGGCGACTGTCCCTGCTGCTAATCCGTCGTGGAGCCCACCCAGAGAAGGGCAAGTGGGCCCTACCAGGCGGGTTCGTGAATACCACAGAGTCACTGAATGAGGCGGCAGCCCGCGAACTCACGGAAGAGACAGGCCTGGAGATGGCCGGGTACCTGGAGCAGTTACGCACCTATGGGTACCCTGGGCGCGACAAGAGGGGATTCATCGCCTCCACCGCATATGTGGCCCTCGTCCCAAACGCCAGCACTCCGCACGCTGGCGACGACGCAGCAGATGCCCACTTCTTCGCCGTTGAAGACATTCTGGGTGACGAGGATGGTGTGGAGTTCGATCTCGCGTTCGACCACCGCAACATCATAGTGGACGGCCTGGAGCGGGTGCGCGCAAAGATCGAGTACGCGCCCGTTGCACACAAGTTCCTCTCTGGGGAGACGTTCACTATCCCAGAGATCCGTAAGGTGTACGAGATCATCTGGGGCCGTGAACTAAACGCCTCGAACTTCCGGCGTAAGATGCTGTCCACGCCAGGTCTACTGGAGTCGGTAGGTGAGAAGAACCGGGACAACCCATGGCGTCCCTCTCACCTGTATCGGGCTGGTGAGGCGACCGAGATCTTCCCGCCTCTCCAACGTAACCGAATCAAGTAACCTGAGAGGGCTATAGCGAGCAGACGAAACAAGTGGGCCGCACTGGCAGCAAATGGTGCTACCGGTGCGGCCCACTTTCGTTGTCTCCTGTCGCCCCTCGCACCTACCCCTTATCCACAGATGTTGATAAGGTTGGGGTGGTCTTTTCCACTCTCATGTGAAGAGTCCGTCACCAACAGATACACTCAGGTGCAATGGGTAGTTCAAGGAGTATTGCATCACCTAATGCGATAGTAGGGACCTAAAGTCACATGGTCGCGCACGGCACTCACCACGAGCCCCAGAGACGACACCACTGACTCCGCAACCAGTGCCCCCATCGTAAACGCCCAGATGAAGCCAGTCACAGTCACGACCCAATCACCTCGTTCCTCATTGTCTCGGCCACATGTTCCAGGATCAGATTCACCGGCTCCGTTACCTCATCCTCGTCATTGCGAACAATCAGGTCGAAACAGTGATCATCCAGGGCTGTCTCAGAGGCATGTGACTGCATGTGGTGGTAGTACCAAGACGGTGCTGATGGCTGCCCTGGACGGTCCCTGGCGTCTAGACGAGCGTTACGGACGTGAATGTCCGCCTCGATACGAACCAGTGTCCCGCCATTGTTCCTGATGTAGGCAGCCTCGTCTGGGAAACGCACGTCGGTCACCACCACTGAGTCCCCACCGGCCATGATTCTGTCTACCTCTTGGGCCAGCAGGTCGATCCAGTATGACGGGTTACTGGCTTTGCGGACGTTCGTGCCCCAGTACTGGAACGCTTCACGACGCCTAGATGTCTTCTCCCCATTCAAGACCACATCTCGCCCATTCTCCAGCACATCCAGGAAGATAATGTCTGCGATGTATGTCGCCTCATCCTGTGTGCACCCTGTGGCGGCCATGACGTCCTTGGCCGCGTCACCTGGGTCGAAGTCGTGCTGATCCATGATCTGAACCAGATGGGCGACCTCGTTCTTGAGTCCCGCCGCGAAAGATACTGTGGCGGTGCTGGTCTCATGGGGTAGACGTGGTGCCAGATGTGCGGCCACAGTGTCCTTACCGGCTGCCATCTTCCCAGACAGTCCGATCAGGACCGGGGTCTTCTGTTGTGTGGGGGTGTCTGTCATGTGTTCGTCTTTGTTTTTCTTGCATCTGTAGGGTGTAGCCAATCATATCACACTCTAGGGTATGACTATTCCTTAGTATAAACCACATCTACTGCATTTGCAATAGACAGGTTCTCTACTGGAATTGTCGTGCCGCTGGTTGTCTGAAACCACGCATCGTGGTCCACCGCAGAAACCCTAGACTCTGCGGGGCACATCCCCTTGCTCACCTCCCCACTTGGGAGAGATGAGTGAGCAAGAGTCTTTATCTGGTTTTGTGGTGCCTTAGGAGTGGGTCTGTTCTTCGTACCAGGATGCCTCAACGGCTTGGAGTGACATCTGGAGCGGCGAACACGCTTGGCCTTCGTAGCGTGACGTTTACGAGTCTGGCAAGCCTTCTTGACGTTCGCTCTCTGAGCGACGTTCGCCGCCGCGTTCAGGTCACGATGATACGTGACGCCACAGGCTTTGCAGCGCGGCTGGCTGTAGTCGCTCATGTCAAGGTCAGACTGACAGATGTGGCACCTTCGGGATGTGTGGGCCGCGTTGACCTTTAGGACCCTACCGCCGTCGGCCTCAACCATATCCCGAGTCCGCCTGTACACCTCGCCACGAAACCAGCGCCCAAACCTCATCGTGTTCTTAATGTGGCTCAGATCCTCAAACGAGACAATAGCGTTGCCATAACACCAGGCCGCGTCCGCAATCTCCTGAGCAACGAGGATGCTTAGTTCCTTGCGACGGTTTGAGAGATGCTGGCGATGAGAGACTGCCTCTTCATCCTTACCTTTTCCCTTCAAGGAAGCGACCTGAACCTGAGCCCTCTTAATCTTGTTGCTCAGCGATCTGGCTCTCTGACCGAGCAGAGACCTCTCAACAACCTGTTTCTTCTCAGTGTCCCACACCACATAGGCGGCCGGATTCGTGACACCGACGTCCACGCCGACAACATAGCGCTCGGAGAACTCAGGTCTACCTGGTTTGGTTTTCCCATGGAAACCAAACATCACACGGTCGTTTTTATCTACCCAGATATCTGGGACACCGGGCTCGCAACCGTCCTCCAACATCTGGGGTGGTGTCGGGAAGTGCAGGGTGACCCATTCTCCTTGGACGACTAGATCTAGGATAATCTTGTCTTCCTGGACATGAATCTTTCTGTACTGGTTGTTTGTTGCAGAAAGCGACAACCTCAAATCCAGGGACTCAGGCTTAGCGTCCCTGACTGTCCTCCTCCAACCAGCCGAAACATAACCATCATGCGTCCCATTAGCGGCATTGACCCTGGCGGCCCAGGACCTCAGTGTCGAGACCACTCGCTCACGAAACAACATCTCCAACCGCGAGGCACCACTCTTGAACCGCTTCTTCACCTCGGATGGCAGTTTCAGGTTCATTTGTCTGCCTGCCTCAGCGGGCTTAAGACCGTTGAAGTAGGTCACCAGAGCGAGATTCTGCTCAGTCATCTCCCGCGCGGCGTACTCGGAAACCAGTTCAGCATCTTGCCTGACGCCAGCCAGTACCACATCAAGATCTAGGGGCTCACCAGTCTTACTGAACGCAGCATACGGTCTACGAGGGTACGTGCGCGCAACGACAGGCATGTAATACCCTCCTTAATAGACCTGACACGAACAATGACGCGAGCGCATTATAACACAAGGAAGACGGAGAACATCACCACAAAGTGTGGATACGGTAACAACCCCAGACAACAGTAGAATAGGCTGAGATGTCACGTCATGATGAGGCCCTGATCTTAGGGGTGGTTCCTGTGTACTCTGTGCTATGCTGCTGCGTGTCGGTACGGCTGAGTTCGCTTGCGTGCTAAAACCCGGCACGTGCATCTACTTTTCGTTGCTATTGCAACATAAGTATCGTGCACATAAGGTCGTGTACGCTAGTCTCGTCCTTGCGGTTAGGGGAACCTAATTTGAGAGGGTCATGTCTCGCTCTCCTCCTCGCCGTAACAAACCGGTCTTTGAGGCTTGGTTCGTTGCCACGGTAAGGGAAAGTCGCCGTGCGTAAGGTTGACTCAATCAGTGTGATCCTGTGCAGGTAACAGGGTTTTGAGCGTACACCATATGAAAAAGAGATCTTGTATATAAGAGTACGCTGCACGGGCAACTCACTATTCCGACCTACCACCTCTCGCCCACTCCTCACAGTACCTCCAGCATCTCACCCAACGGCCCCTCCGCCTTCCAGGAGGGAGTTCTACACCGAGAGGATCCTGGGCGGACCAACTGGTGTGATGTCTGGGTGGCGTAGCCCCATGGACAGTCTGCAAGAGGGTAACCCACCAGGAGTGTGTCGCAGCCATAGAGTCGTCTCTGTGGGGCTTACGCGGCTTCTGAGGGTGCAGTTTAGGTCCCTGGTAGCATGTCTGTTTTCACTTGGTGATGGTCGCGGTGGGGTTGCCCGTGTCATATGTTCGGTGGTGGCCGATCTTGATGTGGTCAGTCCGGCAAGGTGCCCTACAGCAGGGTTTGGGTCGGTTACCAGTACAGGAACAGGAATCAAGGTGTCACTATGGCAGTTCTCCCTCCACCGACGAAGCGTTATCTTCTAGGGCGTCGTCCCACGCACTCGACGACTAAGGTTCTGACGAGCAACTACAGTCAGCCTGAGGCAGGGAGGGTAACCGCAGTGCTCCAGAAGGGCGGTTATCTCACAGGGGAAGGTAAGCCGACTAGGAGGGCTCTTGATAGCGGCTTGGTGGATCAGTGTGGTAGGCACCTGATCTGGAATCTCGATCGCGTGTCGCAGTGTCTTGCGGCTCAGGGGTGCGAGGTTGTGCGACGGAGCGTGAATCAGGAGATTGCGACACCTCGTGGTGGTGGTCCTTCGTGGGTGAACCTGGCTACCATCGGCACCTATTTCAGTGTTTCTGCCCGGCAGGTTGGTTCTTGGTTGTCTGAGGCCGGGTTACGTGATGCCAAGGGTGGCCCGACGAGGGAGGCTGTTGATCGAGGTGTTGCCACTGTCGTTCAGATGAGTGCTGGGGGTGACCGGACGAGACCCGTGACGTTGTGGGACCTGCACCTGACTCAGCGGGTTCTTCTGGAGCACGGGCATGAACTGGATTTTGACTATGAGAGCACGTTGAGGGGGACTGGCCGTAATAGTGATGTCATGGTGACTGAGGGGATGGATGCACGAGTGCGTGAGGTGGCCGGGAGGTTTTTGGCTTTGTTCAGGGATCCGGGTACTCGTTATCAGTGTGTGCGTCTCGTGAATACGACTCCTAGGCCTGTGCTTCGTGAGGTTGAGTGCTTGTTGGGGCGGGAGCCTGGGTGGCTCACTGAGGGGCGTTACAAGGAACACATCAGGTACCGGTAGGTCTGCTGCCTGACTCGCTGTTGAGGGAGTGGCCCTCCGGGGGTTGCCGGGTGTTCGTGTTTGTGGGTTTTGCTATGATAGTGGTGGATGCTGGGGCGTGTTCTTATGGCCTATGATCTTCTTTATGGGGTTGTGGGTGTGCGTGTTCTTGCATGTTGGCGGTTGTGGCTTGTTCTTTCGTGTTTGGGCCTGGCTGTGTCTTGTTTTCTGTTGCCGATTGTGATTGGTGGTTGTTGTGGCTGGTTCCCGGTCTTATGATTCGAGTAGTATTCAGGCTTTGTCGCCTCATCAGCACTTGTTGAAGCGTATCTCGTTGACGTTTGGGTCTGAGTCTGGGGATTCTGGGCACCCGTTTTCCAGTCAGAAGTCAACAGCGGTCCGCGAGGTTGTGGATAATGCTGTGGATGAGGTGTCCGCGGGGTTCGGTGACCGGGTGCGGGTGACGTTCTTCAAAGACGGGAGCGTGCAGGTTGAGGACTCTGGGCGTGGTATCCCTGTGGACTCTTCTCTGGACGCGAATGGGCGCATGGTGTCTGGGGTTTTCAAGGCCTTGGGGATCATCCAGTC
>RBWB01582650.1_pt1 | contig 14377 bp, 10 predicted proteins | sample 2014201 | NCBI WGS metagenome assembly RBWB01 (sample SAMN10133834, study PRJNA383868) | Human oral metagenome, whole genome shotgun sequencing project. | isolation source: supragingival plaque isolated from 88 juvenile twins | host: Homo sapiens | place: Australia
AGTTTGCAAACTTTTGACGAATTCAGGTGACAGTGTAAAACCGTTATAGGATAAGGGATTGCAGAGGGTGTAATGGCAGATTTTGCAAATTAATAATTAAAAAAGAGCAATAATAATGTCTGATTATGTATATATTTTGGCAAAATATGCTATTTGTGATAGGGGAAAAAGTCGTAATTTTGCAGCGAAAAAAAGGAGAAAAAATAATAATTCTCAAATTTAGTGTAATAAAATTTTAATTGATTGATTGGGTAGTAATTTATAAAAAAAAATATGCTTTGAATAAAAAAAAATTATTATCTATTGTATGTTTCGTCAAAATGTTTTATTTTTGCCGCATTAAAATAGATTATAAGACTTTTATAGCAACATATTATATTGTTTTTAATGCTACTATCTCATTAATAATACTAATTAGAAAACAATACTATGAAAAAAATTACATTGCTATTTTGCTTTTTGTTATGTATCAGAAGTTATACGCAAAATGCTGATATAAAAACACTTATAGCAAAGGCAAGCAAAGGGGATATCGAAGCTCAAGCTTATTTAGCACTGTGCTATGAGAAGGGGACGGGGGTAGCTCAATCATATCAAAAAGCGGCTATGTGGTACGAAAGTGCTGCTAACAAAGGGCACGCTAAAGCTCAAACTAAATTAGGACTACTGATTTACAAAGGGCAAGGGGTACCTCAATCATACAAAAAAGCTGCTGAATGGTTTGAACGGGCTGCTAACCAAGGATATGCTGAAGGACAGACGAAAATAGGGATTTGCTATTACAAGGGGCAAGGCGTAGCGCAATCGGATGTAGTAGCGGTGGAATGGTGGCAAAAAGCTGCTGAGCAAAATTATGGTGAAGCGCAAAGCTTGTTGGGCTATGCTTTCTTGAAGGGACAAGGCGTAGGACAGTCTGACGAGGAAGCGGTTGCTTGGTTTGAACTTGCCGCACAGCAAGGAGACATTGATGCCCAACGCGACTTGGGTAATTGTTATTTTCAAGGGAAAGGCGTAGACCAATCGTACGAAAAGGCGATAGGGTGGTATGAGCGTGCGGCACAGCAAGGAGACAAAGAAGCGCAAATGCTCTTGGGATTGTGCTACGAACAAGGTAAAGGTACCGATAGATCACAAGCTAAGGCTATTTTTTGGATAGAAAAGTCGTGTAAGAATTATAATACACGTGCTTGTGAGTACTTAAAAAAGTTTAATAGATAATCTTGATGTTAAATTATGAATTTATTTTCTACTAAAGGTCGTTTAAGGAGGTCTCATTATTTGTTGTGCTGGGTATTGACTTATATTTGTTATCAAATAGGTAATTATATCTTAGATTTTTTTATTACAGATTTTGTTGGATTATTTCAGCAAGGAATAGGGACGACTGCTGCTGTTTTTGTATTCTTGCAAGGAATATGGAGTGCTGCTGTTTTTATATTCTTTATGATACAATCGGTGCGCCGTGCCCACGATATAGGCATAACAGGCTGGGTAACTATTATTCCTATCTTTAATCCTTTTATACTTACGCTTATTGACGGCACTAGAGGGGATAACAAATACGGCAAAGACCCTAAAAGTAGAGCAAACTTATTTGAAACTTTCAACACTACTATAGAAGCTACAACGATAGAAACTACTCCCGATGAAACAACCACTGAAAAAACTACAAAAAGTACAAATTATACTACCAATCCTGAACAACAATCAGAATATGTGAAAGATGAAGATGCACCACCTGCTGCAACTACAACTACCGCTAAGGCTATTCCTGCTAACTATTACATACTGAGTAGTGATGGAAAAACGCTAATGAAATGGTTTGATAACCAATCTAAAATGATAAAGATGAACAATGATCCTGTGCTTAAAAACGTTACTACAATAGGCAAGGATGTGTTTTACGATTGTGATAATATTGTGCAAATTACACTTCCTGAAGGGCTGACTACTATTCAGAAATACGCTTTTGATGGTTGCAGCAGCTTGCAAACAATATTTTTCCCGAGTAAAGTAGCATTTGTAGGTGAAAACTTATTTGGCCAAGATTGTCCTGCAACGCTTACTTTTGAGGGAAGTGTTCCGCCTGTGTTGGAGGGTGATTTTGCTTACAATGAGCAGGCACTTCAGGCTATTTACGTACCTTCTGGAGCTGCCAATACTTACCGACAACAATGGCCAAAATATGCAAAACTAATAATATAAACAAGACTATAACTAATGCACAATGAAAAGGATTTCTTTGATAGCCAATTCGGGCATACAATATATAAAGTTTAAAACTGAGATAGACAAGGATTTCGGGAAGAAGCCAGAAAATAAAATTTATTACCACGAGCCTTTTGATAACAATACAAATGAGTTTGTGCTTGACCCTTTGTTTAAGTATACTAAACAAGGGGATACTGTTTTTTATAGGTGGCAGCAACTTTATGAAGGAGACTACTTTGTAAATGGGCGAATAAAAGAAGATATGGACTTATCAAATCTTCAGCCTATATTGGTAGCTGAAGAGGAGGGCAATTTATTAAAAGCCTTAAAAGCTTTCCAACGCAAATGGATACCACTACCTTATTTTAAAGATAATTCTATCAATAAAGATGTGCTTTACCCCACTGATTGGGTACGGGTGTTTATAGATTGTGATGATGAACTTACAAATGCTAAAGTAATTATTGCTGTAGACACTTTATTAGCACAGAATGAATACGATAAAACAGGTCCGCAACTGAGTTTAAACATTGAGGAAAACGTGTTTAAATTGGAACAATCTACACTGAATATAGCTAATGTACTCTGCGACCCTCAATTTGCTTCGGCTTGGATAAACGACTATCTATCGGATGTATATTACGGCAAAAATGAAGACCTTCGTTACGAAAAGCCTTACAAACAATATATTGCTAAATACCTGCTCTTTGTGAAATGGTTGGGCAGCCTAATGAATATGCCTGAAATACAACTATTTACTGATAGGACAAAGAAGAAAGAGGTAGATTTGGTAATAGATGTGGGTAACTCGGCTACTTGTGCGTTGCTTTTTGAGAATAAAGACGACAACACTTTTGATTTTGAAAGTGTAAAAAAGCTTATTATTCAAGATTATACAGAGCCCGACAAGCAGTATGACGAGCCTTTCCCTATGAATATTATTTTTTCGGAATCTAAATTTGGGGACATTAACGATACATCTGATAATAAAAAGTTTACTGTACCCAGCTTGGTACGAATAGGCTGGGAGGCGGAACATCTAATAAATGCCACCGTAACTGATTTAAGCTTAGGATACGAATTAAAAACGCATAATTCGAGCCCTAAACGCTATTTGTGGGACGATAGCCCTTCGGAAAGGGAATGGGAATTTAACCCTAAAGATTATAAAAACATCAAAAAGGTATATCTGAATGGGATTACCAATCAGCTAAAAACAGACGGAGAGCTGGTAAGGGCAAATGATATGTTTATGTCCAAACCATTATTCTCACGTAAATCACTAATGAAATTTGTGTTTTTAGAGATATTGGTACACGCCTATGCGCAGATAAACTCATTTGAATTTAGAGAAGAACACGGACAAATGATGCGTCCGCGCTCGTTAAAACGTATTACTATATCGTGCCCTACGGCAATGATACAAGCTGAACAGGTGGCATTACGCCAAGCTGCTGAGGAGGCTTGCGAATTGCTAAAAAATTACGCCAACTATTATTTTGACGAAGATTATAGGGAATATTGGTTTGAAAAGCCTGAAATTATTCCTTCTACCAACGATATTAAGAAAACGTTATCGCAATTGGAAGATCGTGTGGACTGGAGTTATGACGAGGCGAGTTGCAGCCAATTTGTTTTCTTATACAGCCTGATAGTAAAGAAACTGAAAGGCAATAACTATGTGATAGACAACTATCTATTTAAAGGGAAAAATACGCTAAAAATAGCATCGGTGGATATTGGCGCAGGTACTACTGATATACTTATCAACCAATATCAACTAAAAGAAAATGGTAAAGACAGTGACTTGCTAACGCCTACGCCTCTGTTTTGGGATAGCTTTAAATTTGCAGGTGATGATTTGCTAAAAGATTTAATACAAAAGATTATTATTGAGGGCGAAGTGAAAACGGAAGCCGATGCGGGCTGTACTGGGGTGATACAAAACCACGGAATAGGGCAGGGTATAAACAATATGTCGGAATTGCTCAATAATTTTTTTGGGGAAGATGCTAACAACATCAGTTACAAAGGCAGGGTAATACGACAAGCTTTTGTACAACAAGTGGCAATCCCTATAGCATTAGCTTACTTAAAGAATGCTAATAATACAGATACACCTATAGAAACTAAAACTTTTGAAGAGATTATAGGTAGAAAATTTCAAAATACCGAGTTATTAAAGTATTTTGAGCGTCATTTTGGTTTTAGTTTGCTTGATTTGCAATGGAAAATAAGTGCAGATAGGGTAAATACCATAGTAAGTTCGGTATTTGATACACTTATAAGGCAAATATGTGTCGTTTTCAATCAATACCAATGTGATTTTGTAGTGCTTTCGGGCAAGCCAGCTTCATTAAAGAGTTTTGAAGCACTCTTTAGGAAATACCTTACCATATCGCCAAGCTGCCTAATCAACTTAAATACCTATTGGATAGGGCGTTGGTATCCTTTTGCTGATGGCAATGGTTTTATAAACGACCCTAAAACGGTGGTGAGTGTAGGGGCTATCGTGGCATTAATGGCTGGCAAGCTGTTTAAAATAAGAGATCTAAAAATAGAAACCAAAGAGATTACACAAAAGCTGATTTCTACAGCTGATTATATTGTACGTACTAACAACAGTGAGAAAGAGGTAATATTATCGCCGAAAAAGAACGCCAATGAATTGGAAGTAAGTACTTTGCCTTTTCATTTTGGGTATTCTAAGTTTTTATCTAAAAACTACCCTTATGCCGATTTGTACAGTATCCGCATCAATGAAGAGGAAGTAGCCGCACAAGTACGCCGCAAATATCCTTCACAAACGGAAGATTATATACAGCGACAGATAGAGGTGGAGAAGAATGCTATAAGGCAAAATTTACCGCTAAAAATGCAAATAGAACGGGATTATGACGAGAGCAAAGAGGTGATAAGAATAGAGAGTGTGGAAGATGCTGAAGGGAATGAGAAATTAAACAAATACTTTAGTATGCACTATCAAACCCTTGAAGATGAGAAAGGTTATTGGTTGGATAAGTGTGAGTTTATCTTAAATGTAAAATAGTTATGAGAACCAATTATTCACAAGAAGATATAGCCCTTATAAAGAAGTTTATCGGCGAAAAAGAAACGTTGGTAAGGCAGAGTGTGCAGTGGGTAGAAAAGAATTTGAAATATGAAGAACGCAATGAGGTATTACTGCAACTAAAGTATGCCAGCAATACTTTTCACAAAATACTGCAAAATATAGATTCTAAGCCCGTAATGGCATTGTTTGGGGCAAGCCAGGTAGGGAAATCATACCTTATAAAGAACTTATTAAGCACTGAAAAACGAGCTTTTGAGATACAAAACGGCAATGAAGCCTATGATTTTTTGCAACGCATTAATCCTGCTGGTGGTAAGGAAAGTACAGGCTTGGTAACGCGTTTTACAGTGCAACAAGAGGTAAAATACCCTAATTTTCCACTAAAAGTAAGACTGCTTAGTGCTAAAGACATACTAATAGTGATATTAGATGCTTTCTTTTTAGACCTTAAGAAAATTACTTCGTTTATCTCTAAGCGCGATTTGGAAGCACATATCAAGCGATATGAATTGCAAGAGGGGAGTCCTAAACAAGAAGTGCTTACAGAGTTTGATATATTAGAAATTAAAGATTACTTTGACAATCATCTTTCAAAGCATACTATACTCTTTGAGGGACTTGTAGAAACGCGCTTTTTTCAGCGTATCAGTAAGCTAATAGCTCAATTTGACTATACCCAATGGAGTGCTATTTTTGAGGTGTTATGGAACAAAAACGAGCATCTAACTCGTATATTTAATAGTATTATAGAAAAACTGCATTGCTTGGATTACGCTACAGAGGCTTATTTGCAGTTTAATACGGTATTGCGCGATGAAGGAGCTATTCTTGATGTAGAGCGCATCAAACTGCTTGATAAGGTGCACAAAGATACTATTGTAAAAACCAATACAGGCAAGGAAGTGAGTATAGACCTTAACTACTTATCGGTATTGATAATGGAGCTCATTTTTTCAATTCCTGAAGCGCTGATACAAACGAAACCTTTCTTGGAAAACTCGGATTTATTAGACTTCCCAGGAGCTCGTACTCGCTTGGCAATTGAAGAAGATGGTATTGCCAATGAAGACAACCAAAAACAGATGCTCATACGAGGAAAGGTATCGTATTTATTCAACAAATATTCTGATGATTACAGTATTAATAACCTATTGTTCTGTAATAACGACAAGCAGTTGGAAATAAACGAACTATCCTACTTATTATTCAACTGGATTGCAAAAAATATAGGCGATACACAAGAAAAACGAACATTGGCATTGGCAAATGCTCCTGTGCCTCCGCTATTTGTTATTTATACTTTTTTCAATGAACAATTGTATTACAAAGACGGTGCCGACAATAACTATTTGCAGGACTATACTAACTTAAATCACAAATGGATAGCTCGTTTTAATGCTATCTTTGAAGGGGAGATTGTAACTAAATCACGCAATTGGCATACCCACTGGAGCAACCAGTCGCCTTATTTTAAGAATATGTACTTACTACGTGATTTTAACTACTCTAAGCATACCTTTGATGGTTTTGAGGCAAACAAAGAGGAAACTAATTTGCGTGCTGAGCGGGTAGATTTTATGAATGCTTTGAGAAAATCATTCATAGAGTTTGATTTTGTACAAAAACACTTTGAGAGCCCTGAACGCTCGTGGGATGCGGCAGCGAAAGTGAACGCAGATGGTTCTGGCTTAATAGTAGAAAATCTTGCCAAGGTATCTAACAACCTAATAAAGATAAACCATTATATAGCTATACTGAACCAAACGATAGAGAGCTTAAAAAATACGCTTGTAAAATACGTGCATACTGATGATATAACGCTAATGAGGGCAAAGAATATGCAGTTGGTAAATCAGTTTCAAATGCAGTTTAATAGGGCTATCAATAGTGATTATTCGTTGTTTATCAAGTTTATAGAGCAACTAAGTGTGAGCCCCATAGATTTGTACAATTTGCTAAATGAACACCTCATCATAGATGTGGAAGAACAAACCAATGAGAGCCTAAGTGAAGCTTCCTTGTTATACAATCAGTTTCCTGAGCTAAAACAAGCCACTACGGAGGAAGAAGCTGTAGATATACTAAAACGAAATATGTGGCTAAACAGCAAGGAAGAGGTGGAAATGGCTTTGGGCAATGTGAAGCTAAGCGACTTGTTTACGCCTACTAAAACAAAGTCTAAAACGGAGTATTACACACAGCTATTGCTGGATAATTGGTATGAAAGAGTAAGCCAAAATAGCTATGATGATTTCACACAGTATAACATTAGCAAAATCCATATAGATGAGATATTGTCGCACTACCAGACTATCATCAAAAAGCGAAATGTAGTAGAAAAATTAGTAAAGGTATTTGACAATATGGTATCGGAGATTAAGGGGATACAAGGTGAAGAGGTGTTTATGGCAGAGACTTTTGCTTTATTGCTAAATGATATTATTTACAATTTTGATATGCAGTTTGTAAGTAGTGAAGAGGCACGTGAAATAAAAGAGATGTACAAAGATAAGACTTTGCAATACTTTGGCAAAGAACCGATGACTGATGAAGCTACTATAGCAAGTTTATTTGACAATAGCAAAATGGATGTAAATACCATAGCTTTTGAAAAATATGGTAGATGGTTAGAGCTATTGCGTATTTCATTGCTTATCAATAGTGGTTTTGTGAGTTATGATGAGGCTGAAAACAACGCATTGAAAGCACTTATAGAAAAATATACTGAATATCCAATTCAAAAATCTTGATATGAACAAGTTTTATACCCTTACGACTGATACCTTCGTGCCTATATCACACGACAATAAGCACCTTTTCAATACCTATGAATTGGTGAATAATTTTATAAGGACACGGATTTCTAATAAATACCGAAATATACTGGCAAAGCCTATTTTACAAAACTATGTAGTAAATTGGTTTTCGCCCTATCAGGGATTGCAGGAGACGGTAGATATACAAGCTCAAAGGCAATATTTTGCTTTTAGAGACGAATTGGAACAGCATATAGGGCAATTATTACAGAGCAATGACCCTAATAACAAGAACTGGGCAGGGTTGCTACAAAAGGTTTTCAGTCAGGAAGACAATAAGCTTTTCAGCAATGGGAAAGATATATGCATCGTATGGGGGTGGCAGTTTAACAACGACAAGATACAACGCCCTACAATACAAGAGGAAAGCGAGCCACTATTGGAGCCCGAACCAGAACCTGAACCACTACCAGTGCCTGAAGTAACCCCTGAACCAAGCCCTAAATTAGAGCCTGAACCAGAGCCCGAACCCGAACCACTACCAGAGCCTGAACCTGTAATAGCTTTTGAGCCCGAAGCTGTAGTGCCTGAGAAAAAAAGAGGTTTTTTGGAGTTTCTAAAGGAGTTTGCAGCTACTTATTGGTGGTTGTTAATTGTGCTATTAGTGCTTATCTGTATTGTTTTCTTTTATAAATCACTCATCTTTTAGTTATGGAAAATAAATTCTTTTATCGTTATTGGTGGTTATACTACTTGTTGTTCTTCCTATTGCTGGGATTACTCATTTATGCGATATTATGGAAGCCAAAATGCAATAATAACTATTACCAGCCCCCTGTAACTACTACCCCGCAACCACCTATGGATAACGAAACCCCTACAATGCCACCTGCACAAGGAGCTACTGTGAATTGTGATACCGAAGTAAATTCGGGAGGACAGGGGCTTACACGTACCCCGCATTTATTGGGTAGCCAATCGGGTAGGGTAGTGGTGCAGTATGATATGTATGATGTACCCGACCAGCTTACGGTATATTACGATGGCAAAGTAGTAGCTACTACTTCAGACCTTGTGAGTGGTTATGGTACTGTAGAATTTGCTTATAAAGCCGAACAAGGAAAACCCCAAGAATGTATTGTAGAAATGAAAGCCCCCGAAGACGGTACTGCGTGGACTTATCGTGTGAATTGCCCTGAATAATCTTTTTGAGTTATGAAACATAAATATCCATTTCATTATTATCTTTTTTTGTTTATAGCTTTAGTAATAAGTATACTCTTTTGGATATTTGTACTAAAAGAGCGTATGGGACAGGGAGGATATGCTGCATCGTTGCCCACAACTGCCTTACCTTCATTGCCCAATAACTATTACACTATAAAGCCTATAGACCGTGATAAGATTATTATAGACACTATCGGCAAGCGGCAAATAGTTGCCGACTTGCTGAATGTGGCTATTAAAGACACTACCTACCAAACCAAACACTTCTTACAGGATTTTATACAAAAATTTGATACAATTCAATATAAAATAAACTATGTGGATAGTACTATTAACTATATACAACTGAAAGTAGCTAATGAGATAGACCGCGAGGGCTTTAAACAAGAAGTAAAGCAGAAACTGCCTAATTACTCGCTTTTGGTATGGGACGAAGCACTTTTTGATATGCAGACCACCAACCGCTATATGAATAGAGAAAATCTCTATCCGCTACAAAAAATAACTGCTAATAATATAAAAGTAGCTGTTGTAGATAACGGTTTTGACTTGCAACACCCTTCACTGAAAGGCAAATGGATAAACCCTTATAACGCAACCGACAATAGTAGTGATGTGCACCCCTCGGCTATCAATCACGGTACCGCAGTAGCCTCTATAATTGTAGGGAACAGGTTTAACGATATAGAAGGCATAGTACCTACAGCACAGCTAATTCCTATAAAAGTATCGGACGCCAATGGTTATATGAGTTCTACTTACATTATAAAAGGGGTGCTTTACGCTATTAAGCAGCAAGCCGATGTGGTGAACCTATCATTAGGAGCTAAATTGGACGCCGCAGCTGTTATTCCTGAAACTTATCAAAAGGATTATATAAAAAATGGAGCTAAAGATGAAGAAAGTTTTTGGAAAGAGCTATTTTCGTATGCCGAAAACAATAAGACAATTATTGTGTTAGCCGCAGGAAATGACGGTATACTCACAGGCTTTGACCCAATGGCACGTGCCGAAAATACAATAAAAGTGGGTGCAGTGAATGAATACGACCAAAAATCAGACTTTTCTAACTATGGTACACTAACAACTATTTATGCCCAAGGAGAAAACGTAAAGGTAGCAAGCCCTAATCAACAGACTGAAATACTACAAGGCACGAGCTTTTCAGCCCCTATAGTAAGTGCTTTTATCGCAGCTTTAAAAAGTAAATATCCGCAATATACTAGTACACAAATTATTGAAGAACTGAAAAGAAATACAGTACAACAAAATCAATTAACAATACTCTATAACAAAACATTCTAACATTATGACCGAATTTAAACAAGATAACTTTACATTTGTAGATATCATATCACTAATATTTATATTTTTCTTATCTACAGCTAATTTTTTTGCATTACTTTACTTAACAGACGGTAAAATGCCTATAAGTTTAGCTATTACTGTCTTAGTATTAGTGATTTATTATGCTATTATACAGGTACTGAAGAACAAAAAGCAAGCTATGGCGAGCAAAAATTATAAAAGTGCTGCTACACTTTGGTTTTTACCTTTTATAGGGTTGTCATTATTCAGCCTTGTACTATTGGTTCATTTTCTAAATATAGAAAATAACGTAAAGCCCAAGGTGCAAGCAGAAGTAAATGAGAAAATCAACAAAGTAATAGGCATATCAACTATTTACGAAGAGGAAGCTTCTAAGGACTTACAAAACTACAAAAGTGCACTTACTAATAAGCTAAGGGCGTATGTAAAAAACCGCAAGAGTGGCAAAAAATACAAAGGAAGTACTCAGGATTCTTTACAAATAGGGAAATACGTTATAGATAACCAAACATTGGCTATAGCTACACTGGCTAACCTATCTTCAATTGTAGAATCTAACCTAAGCCCTATACGCAATAAGGTAAATGAGAATACAAAAATACTGAAGGAGGTAGAGGCTGAAGCTGAAAGGCGCAGACAGGACTTCCAGAATTGGAATTTCTTGGGAGTTGCCAAAAACTATAACACTACTAATGATTTTGTAACAGATAGTTACAAGCTACTGAATGAAAAATTAGAGGAACTCCCTATGCATCAAGATATGGTACTTTTCCAAATGGATAGTCATCAGTTGCCTTTGAATAGCTTTAGTGAGCTGAATAAGGTATATCCTCCCAATTGGTTTTTGCCTATACTTATAGTGGTTGTGATACACTTGGTTATTCTAATACCTTTTATTACTTATAAAGTAAGAAGATACGACAATGAATCTACCCCTTCAAGCATAGGTGGGGCTACCGAATATTAATCAGAAATATAAATAGAATACACAATGGATAAGGTAAGGAAGAGACAAATTTTAAACAGTTGTAATGAAGTTTTTTTCTCAATAGATAAGCTTGATGAGTTTGTCATAAATAATGACATTACAATTGAAGAATTTAAACAATACAATTTAGAGATTGCTAAGGTAAAGGAGCTAGAAAGGCGCAAACGCCAGCGTGAAGGGTTGCCTGCTGAAAATGAACCCCAAGCTACAACATCAGCTCCGGCATCGCCTTTTGCAACAAACACTACTAATAGTTTTGATCCTTTTGGAAGTTCATCGGGGAGCTCTATATTCGATACCTCGTTGAACTCTATTTTCCAAAACACAACCATTATCCCACCACCTCCTACCGCAGCTACTACTATTATCACCCCTCCTCCTGCTAATAAAACTACTGAAATCCAGAAAGTGATAAATGAGGAAGTAGGAATTGAAGACATACGAGACTGCCTAAACCGCAACTTTTATAGCTATGACGATTTAGAGGCTGCAGGAGTAGATAAAAAGCTGATTAACTCATTCAAACATTGGCAAAAACAACGACCTATAAAGGCTTTTACAGTAGATGAGTTGCCCCCAATGGATAAAGGGCGTACCGATGTATTTTTTGTAGGTATTCCTGCCTCTGGAAAATCGGTAATGTTATCGGGCTTGTTGTTCTACGCTAAAAAAGCGGGTATCAGTATCCCCGACTCTTATAACACTGAAGGCGAAAAATACGATGCTCAAATTACATCGGACTTAGAAAAAGGTATTTTGGCAAAAGGTACGGTATCGGGTTCATATAACTATATTGCTACCTCACTAAAAGACGAAAAAAACAAGACACACCCACTGAATATAGTGGAAGTGCCCGGTGAAAACTATGCCAAGATATTTGAAAATGGTTTGGAGAATGATGAGGTAAAAGATTTTGTAAATCACATTAAGAACAACAACCGAAAAATACTTATCTTTGTACTTGATGCCTTAGACCATATGAAGCGACTTGATGCTGATTATCACAATGATTACAACCAAAGTGATATTTATATCAGTATCCTGAATATGTTCAGAAAACACCGTATATTGGAAAAGACCGATGCGGTGTATTTGGTAGTGAATAAGTTTGACCTTATTAAGAAAGAACGTATAGGCACACAACAATCAGACCTTACCATAGCCGATGAGTTCGTAAAAGAAGAGTTCAGAAACTTATTAAACAACTGTATCAACGCTAAAGAGAGCGGAAATAACAAGTTTAAGATAAAGGTATTTCCTTTTTCAATAGGAGAGGTGGTATATGATAAGATTTTGAGAGAATACCACCCCGAATACTCTAAAAATATCATTGCTCAAATACTATCGGATAGCTTTATCGTAGATGAGGGTGGATTTTTAGGTAAATTTTTAAGACGTTTTTAATCATAACACTATGAAAGTACATTTATTAATACAACGCACCTTTGCGGGACTTAATACCGAATATACCAGCAACCCTGCTATAGCTCAATTAGACAACAAGCTATTTTTAACCGATGAGCGTAGCGTAGTAATGCAAATTACCGAGAACCCTGTATTCTCATTTGCTAAAAATGAAAAATGGACGTGTTATTCATTTATAAAGCGCGCTTTAGACCGTGAAAAACGCGCTGGGTTCTATGCTGTACGGCTATTTATCTCTTCGGCACATAAACTCACCAATGTAAAGGATTGCCTGCTCACTATTGCTCAGCGATATGAGCTTTTTATACAAAACAATACCCCCTCACAAGAATATACCGACCTGCTTACCCAAATCGACGAAAAAGCTATCATAGAAAAGGAACGTTATACCTTCGATATAGAAAGTATCAGGAAAGGTACTTACTACGCTATAGCTACTGCCGAAAATTTAGAAGCACTCTTTGCCGATGAACGCAATGAGTTTGTGGAAAAACTTTATCTTTTTACTACTAATATTGATAGCAAGCTCTTGGCAGAGTTTCACTTGCACTCTATAGACCCTCTAAGCGTAGTAAAATGGCAAATAAACGATGAAAAGAAAGCCTTAGACAAACTTTGGCTTGAAAATACCGCTATTCCTGTATTTGCTAAGCAACTTTTGTCATTACAAGGGGCAAAACTATACTTTCAACTGAAAGGACAACAAGAAAAGCGAGAACTAACAGGTACTAATGAGCTAAAAACTACTGCTGTAATTATTGATGATGCTGATAAGTGTATCACATCACTAAAAATTAATAACACAGCCGTTAAACCTCAACCGTATTTTGAATTGTATGCTCTTGCTACTGATACTTTGTACTATACGTTGAAAAATGGCAAAGAAATACCATTACCTATAACAGCTAAACTTTCTACCCGCAAACTCATAGTAGAGAATAGTGAAAACGCTTTGGCTAAATTATGGGTAAATGGTGAAGAACTCCCTATTCCTACAGGTAAAAAGTTTGAAATATACGCCCTTACGACCGATAAAATAGAATATACTATCGTGGGGCAGGCAGGGAAAAAAACAACTGTAAACAACGATATAAAAACGCTGTCAATACATCTGCCTAACAGAGGGCAAACCATCAATGATAACAAGAAAAGTCCTGTTATTGATATATTGCTTTATGCTCTATTGTCGTTGCTTGTAGGGGGTATTATAGGATATTTTTACCGCAGCAATACATCTGAAGAGGATATAAGTGCTATAGAGCAAAAAATACAAGAAAAAGAAGCAAAATATGAGCAAGTAAAGAAAGAACTCAATAGCTTTCAAATACTACCTAACAATACTGCAACAAAAACAGTTACAAGTACAAC
>RBWB01582656.1_pt1 | contig 14338 bp, 10 predicted proteins | sample 2014201 | NCBI WGS metagenome assembly RBWB01 (sample SAMN10133834, study PRJNA383868) | Human oral metagenome, whole genome shotgun sequencing project. | isolation source: supragingival plaque isolated from 88 juvenile twins | host: Homo sapiens | place: Australia
CATTCGGTCAACCACTCGATCAGCTCGGCCAGCAGGCCGCTCCCCTATGCGCGGCCTTCGGCCTGTGCCTGCTGCTCGGCCTCGAGCGCCATGTGCATCTCAAAGACGCCGGCATCAAGACGCATGTCCTGGTGGGCGTGGGGGCCTGCCTGTTCACCCTCGTGTCTGCCTACGGGTTCGGGGCCGGCTCCGGTACGGGAACGAGCACGGGCGTCGATCCCTCGCGCATTGCGGCCCAGGTCGTCTCCGGGATCGGCTTCCTGGGAGCCGGAGTCATCTTCGTCAACAATGACACGGTCCGCGGGCTCACAACGGCGGCAACGGTGTGGCTCTCGGCCGCCGTGGGCATGGCGTGCGGCGCGAGCATGATTCCGCTGGCATGCCTCACCCTGGCCCTGCACTACCTGCTCGTGTTCGCCATCGGGCCGCTCATGCGGCGCCTGCCCCAGCGAGGAGGGCTCCAGGCCGTGGAGGTCGAGTATGAGGTCGGGAACGCGGTCATGCCCGCCGTGATCTCAGCAGCCACCTCCCTGGGCTATACGGCCTCCATCTCCTCCACATCCTCTCGGAGGACGGAGCAGGGGAAGGTGATGACCGCCCGGATGGCCTTCAAGGGCGGCAAGGACGCCGAGGCCCTCGTCCACGCGCTCGCGGGTGTGGATGGGGTCGTCGGCGTCGTCGCCGTCGATGCCTCCCGCCTCGACTGACGCCGGGGCCGCGAGCAGGCGGTCACGATCCGCCTCACTCACCGGTGCGCCCGTCGGGCTCCGCTCGGGAGTCCAGCAGGCTGGCGGGAGCCACGGCTGCGCGCCCCCAACGCCGGCGAACGGCATCGGCGGCGCGCTCGGGCGCCCCGCGCCGGGGATCCTCGTCGAGCAGGAGTTGAACGCCGTCGTCGGCGCGGGCCAGGCCCTCCACCCTGACTCCCAGCAGCCGGAAGCCGCCTCCGGGCGTGGGCAGGGCGTCGAAGAGCAGCTCGACGATCGCGAACAGGTCGCGCGCGAGGTCGGTTGGAATCGGCAGAGTGCGCGAGCGGGTGACGGTGACGAAGTCGGCGCCGCGCGCCTTGAGGACGACGACGCGCCCGCGCAGATCGCCCGCGCGCAGACGGGCCGCACACTGGTGGGTCTGATCGAGCAGGACGCGACGGGCGTGAGCGCGGTCGGTGATGGTCTCGAAGAAGGTCGACTCGGTTCCCACGGACTTCTCCTCGCGCCCCGGGCTCACGGGTCGGGGATCGATGCCGCGGGCCAGATCGTGCAGGTGCCGCCCGGCGGCGGTTCCGAGGATCTTCTCCAGGCGTCGCACGTCGGTGGCAGCCAGGGCGCGCACGTCGTGGATCCCCCAGCGCTTCAGAACCTGTGCGCTCTTGTCCCCCACGCCCCACAGCGCACCCACCGGCAGGACGTCGAGGAAGTCCCGGGTGGCGTCGGCGGGCACGAGGAGCAGTCCATCGGGCTTGGCATGGGAGGAGGCGAGCTTGGCGACGAACTTGGTGGAGGCAATACCAACGGAGGCGGGCACACCGACGCGCCGGCGGATCTCGGCGCGGATCCACTGGGCGATCTCGACCGGTGACCCCATGCGCCGGCGGGCTCCTGAGACGTCGAGGAAGGCCTCATCAACGCTGACCTTCTCCATGGCCGGGGTGACCTGTTCGAGAATGGCCATCACTCGGCGCGAGACCTGGGAGTAAAGACCGTGACGCACGGGCAGGACGACCGCCTGCGGACAGCGCCGGTGCGCCTCTGCCATCGACATGGCCGAGGCCACGCCATAGGCGCGGGCCTCGTAGGAGGCCGCTGAGACGACGCCGCGCCCCGAGGTTCCGCCCACGATGACCGGGCGCCCGATGAGTTCGGGGCGCTCGAGCAGCTCGACCGAGGCGAAGAACGCATCCATGTCGACATGAAGAATCGGCGTGGCGGAATCGTCACGGCCCCAGGAGCGGCGCGCCTCCTGGGCACGAGGGGATCGACTCATGACCGCCTCCCGTTCTGCGCCCTGTGTACAGCGGCTTCCCGGGCTTCCCGGCAGCGCATCCGGGATCGCCCTGCCGGCCCGCCCGTCCGCCGGCCGGTCATGCATCCACGATAGCGTGAGCCTGTGACACCACCGAGGTCGCCCCGAGGCTCCAGGCGCTCCGGCACGCGCACTCGCAGGGGCGACAGGGCCGGGCGTGAATCGCCGTCCGTGCGGGCGCTGCCGTCAGAGCCGGTGCTCACCTCGATGGCGACCGCCGAGCTCCAGATGCGCGACCGGGGGATCCTGCTTCTGCTGGACGGAGCGGAATCATCGTGGATCGATCTGCACGACCCGGAGCATCTTGATTTCGAGTACCTCCAGCAGATGGACGCGGCGCTGACGGCGCTGCGCGGTGAGAGCGAACCGGTGCGGGCCGTCCACCTGGGCGGGGCGGGCTGCGCCCTGGCGCGGGCCTGGGACGCCGCGCGTCCGGGCTCGACTCAACTGGCGGTGGAGATCGATGCCGTCCTGGCCCAGCGGGTACGGGAGTGGTTCGATCTGCCGCGCGCCCCGAGACTGCGCATACGCGTAGGAGACGCCGCCCGGGTGGTGCCGAGCCTGCGCGCGGGCGAATGGGACGTTCTCGTGCGGGACGCATTCCGCGGCGCCGACGTGCCGGCAGCATGCCGGACGCACGAGTTCATCGCCGCCTGCCGACACGCCCTGTCCCCGAGCGGCATCTACCTGGCGAACACCACCAATACGACCAATACAGCCGATACGACCGATACAGTGAAGACGGCCGGCGCAGCCGGAGCGCCCGACGCGCCGCACCGGACGCTCTCCGGCGAACTCGCTATCACGAGGCGGGTGTTCGGCGGAGTGCTGGTGGTCGCCGATGCTGCTGTCGCTCGTGGCCGACGGCGGGGCAACCTCGTGATCGTGGCTCGCGGCGACCCGTTCACGGCCCGTGAGGCCGAGGCCATCGAGCGAGCCGTGCGGCGACTTCCACTGCCGGTGCGCACCTGGCGGGCCGACGATCCGGCCTTGTCCTGAGCATGTCGCTGGGTCCCTGAATTTCCCGGTTCCCGACCGCGCCCGGCCGACCTGCCGCAGTGAGGGACAGTAGTGAGAGATAGTGGGAGTAGGTCTCACTCCTCCTGGCGGTTGTCGAGGCGCCATGCGTCATCCGCTTCAGCCGCCTCGAGGAAAGCCTCGAGGCGCGCACCGATCTCATCCGCCGAGGGCACATCCACCAGATGGGCGAGCTCGGTGCTACTGACAGGTGCGACGGCGTCGTACTGGGCCTCCAGCGCGCTCACGACGGCGGCGACCTCGGGCTGCCCGGCGGCCTCCGCATCGATCTCGGCGCGGTTGATGCTGGCAGCCGCCTCAAGATCACCGACCGGCAGGGCCAGACCCGTGGACGCCGAGACGGCGGCCAGCAGGGCGGCCGCCCCCGCAGGGTAGTCGTCACGCGCGACATAGTGAGGGATTCCGGCCGACAAGCCGCGCGAGTCGAGGCCCGCCTGCCCAAGCCGGAGCTCGAGGAACGCGCTCATGGATCCCGGTACCTCCACCCGGCCGAAGAAATCGGGCTGGTCCGGCAGCAGCTCGGGCCTGTTGCCGTGGTGGTGGACGTAAGTGGGACGCGTGTGCGGGGTCGCCAGGGGCAGTCCGGTCATGCCCACTGCCCGGGACACGCCCATGGAGACCGCCAGGTGCGTGACCGCGCCGACGAACTCGTTCCATCGGAAGTCGGGCTCGGCCCCGTGGAGCACGAGCAGGTCCTCGCCCTCGTCGTCCTGGACAAGATCCAGAGCGAGCTCGGGCATGACCGCACTCTCATAGGTGTGGGTCGCATAGGTCATGATGGGGCGACGGGCCCGGTAGTCCACGAGCGTATCGACGTCGAAGGTGGCCATGCGCTCATGCGGCAGGGTCATGAGAAGCTGCTCGATCGCCAGGGCGCCCGCGTGCCCGGCGTCCATGGCGCCGTCGAAGTGATGCAGGAGCACGCGCGGGGATACGGGCTCCTCAGCCGAATGCTCGATGGTGTACAGGGGTCCCACTGCTCCTCCTCTCGCGCTCGAGGCGCTCATCCGGGGCGAGGTCGTGCTGTGCGCACAGGCGACCGCGCCATCAGCGGATACAACACCCGCCCACGGCCTCCTGTTCCCTCAGCCCGGGGGCCTGCGCCACATCCGATACGGCGATCGTGTCACATCTTGGTCGTCCCCGTCGTCGACGTCGTCGGACGCCCCCGATCAGGAGAATAATGAAACACCCTGCGAACCGCGACGCGCCCGACGGTTCGCCGGTACAGTCTCCGCGCATCCGCGTCCACCCACCGGCTTCAGTGAGGTCATGTGACTCAGTCCCGCGACACGCACCAGTCCCCCGCCGCCGAGGCCAATGAGTTCGCCGAGGGCACCGAGTTCGCCGAGAACGCCGGGAACGCCGAGAAAGCTGCGGCCGAGCGATCGGACGAATCCGCCGTCGCGGCCTCCCGCGAGCGCGAGATCGCCTCCGAGCAGAGGATCGTCGAGCTGGCCTACTCCGAACTCGACCGCCAACTGGCCGACGCGAAGCGCTCACTGGCGGCCACAGAGGCCGGCGGCGTGGGCGGCACCCACCAGTCCCGCGGGGAGAGGGACGCCTACGCCGCGCACTACACGAGCCTGATCTCCTCCCTGGAAGGAGTCGAGGACAGACTCGTGTTCGGCCGGATGGATCTGAGCCCTGAGGCGGTCGCCGCGCAGGGCTCGGCCTCCACCGGACCGGTCACCGACTCCGGCAGACGGCACTACGTGGGGCGCACCGGGCTGCAGGACGCCCAGCACCGAGAAGTCGTGCTGGACTGGCGCGCCCCGTTGGCGCGGGCCTTCTACCAGGCGACCGCCTCGAATCCGATGGGGCTCGTGCGCAGGCGGCACATCGAGACCAGGCAACGCAGGGTTCTCGGCCTCGAGGACGAGCTCATCGACGTCAGCGGTCTCGAGGCGGTGCCGGGCGATGCCGGAGGGCTCGGCGGCGCCGAGAATGCGATGGTCGCGGGCCTTCAGGGCGAGGGCGCCCTCATCGCGGCCATGAGCGCGGCCCGCGACGGGCGCATGAGCGACATCGTGGCGACCATCCAGGCCGAGCAGGATCGGATCGTCACCTCCAACGGCACCGGGGCGCTCGTCGTCCAGGGCGGGCCCGGCACGGGGAAGACGGCGGTGGCGCTTCACCGGGTCGCCTACCTCTTCTACTCCGAGCGCGAGCGCCTGGAGCGCTCGGGCGTGCTGCTGGTGGGGCCCTCGCGCACATTCCTGCGCTACGTCGAGCAGGTCCTGCCGTCATTGGGCGAGAGTGGCGTGGTATCCACCACACTGGCGGACCTGGTTCCCGGCGTGCACGCCCGCGGCGTAGAGCCACCGGCCGTGGCCGAGGTGAAGTCGCGGCAGGTGTGGGCCACGATCCTGCGCCGAGCAGTGCGGGACCTGCAGCGCGTACCCGACTCGCCGCGTCCCATCGTCGTGGAGGGCACGCGCCTTCAGCTGCGTCCCGAGGATGTGCGCGAGGCGATCAGCCGGGCCCGCCGGTCGGGCAAGCCCCACAACCTCGCGCGCGAGACCTTCGTGCTGTGGCTGCTGGAGCGCTTGACCGACCAGCTCGCCTCCGCGACCCACCGGGACGCCTCGGATGCCGACACGCGCGCATGGATTCGCGAGGACATCCGCACCGCCCGCGACGCCCGTCGGGAGATCAACCTGTGCTGGATGCCCACCACGCCGGTCGGGCTTCTGGAGCGGTTGTGGGCGCGCCCGGCACTGCTGGAGCGCCTGGCCCCCGAGCTCGACGCATCCGATCGGGCCCTCGTGGAGCGCCCCGCGGGCGCCGAGCCGACCCCGGCCGACGTGCCGCTGATCGACGAGCTCGCCGAACTGCTGGGCCCCAGCCAGGACGCGCAGTCCCATCGGGCCCGCCTGGAGGCGCAGCGACGCGAAGAGCTGGTCTCCTACGCGGCGCAGGCGATCGAGGCCCAGAACCTGGGCGAGGGCATGGTGGACGCCGAGATGCTGGCGGATCGGGTCGAGGACTCCGGTCCCTCGCTGACCCTGGCGGAGCGGGCGAGGGCCGATCGGACGTGGACCTACGGGCACATCGTCGTCGATGAGGCGCAAGAGCTCGGCGACATGGCCTGGCGCGCGCTGGCCAGGCGGTGCCCGGTGCGCTCCTTCACGGTGGTCGGGGATCTCGCGCAGTACTCGGGGCCGAACGCCCCGCGCTCGTGGACGGACGTCCTGGCCTCCCTGGGAACACGGGCGCGCACGGGCGCCGCCTCGACCCCTGTGCGCCAGGAGGCCCTGACGGTGTGCTACCGCACGCCGGCCACCATCATGGCTGCGGCCGAGGATGTGGCGACGGCCCTCGGACAACCGCCGGTCTTCCCGGTCCGCTCAGTGCGCGACTTGGAGGACTGCCTGGTGATCGACGCCCCCTTGGACGCCGGCGATGCGCATGGCGAGGACGCCTGGGGTCAGGTGCTGCGCACGGCGGTGCGTCAAGAGTCCGACGCCCTGGATGGGCTCGTCGGCAGGGACGGAGGGCGGATCGCCGTCATCACCCCGCGCCCCAAGCAGGACGCCGCGCTACTGAAGGAGGACCCGGCACTGCTGCAGGCGCTGACGGCTCCCGGTGGGGACGTGCTGCGCAGCCGCCTGGCGGTGATGTCGCCGCGGTTGAGCAAGGGGCTGGAGTTCGACGTCGTCGTGCTCGCAGACCCCGCCGTCATAGGCGAGGCGAGCCCCGGCGACCTGTACGTGGCCATGACGCGCCCCACCCGCCGGCTGCGAGTGATCTCTCGCACCCCGCTGCCCGAGGGCCTGCGGCGCCCGTAAGCGCTCATCGGGGTTCATCAGGGCTCGTCAGGGCTCATCAGGGCTCACAGGATTCAGCAATGGTGAGCGCGCCCCACCGGCTCCGCCCCTCGCTTTCATCACGGACTCCTGCAGACCTACGCAACCGTAGGTTACGGTTGCGTACAGTCATATCAACGCACTCCAACGCACCCCGGCCACGGCCGAAGGACTCTCGAGGAAGGGGACCCCGTGAGCAGGTCCACTGGCGCTTCTGCACCTGAGCCCCACTCCGCCGGCGCCTCTGATGCGCCTGATGCCCCCGATTCTTCCACTGCTTCCGCGCGCTATCTGCGCCCCCATTACGCTCCCGGCGTCCCCGGCGTCATCGCCCCGGTCACCGAACCGCTGTCGCGCATGCTCGACGACGCCGCCCGCCGCTTCCCCGACCGGATCGCGCTGGACTTCCTCGGGAAATCCACCACCTACCGCCAGCTCAGCGAGCAGGTGGCCCGTGCCGCCGAGGCCCTGCGGCGTCTGGGCGTGGGCCGCGGGGACGTCGTCGGAGTCATCCTGCCCAACTGCCCTCAGCACGTCGTGATCGCGTACGCCGCCTGGCGCATAGGAGCCATCGTGGCCGAGCACAACCCGCTCGCCCCGGCCGCCCAGATCCGCGAGCAGATCGAGCTCCACCACGGACGGGTCATCATCGCCTGGGAGAAGTCCCTGACCCGCCTGGTCCAGGCCGCAGGCTCGTTGGCGGACGCCGGCATGGCCGGCCGGAAGGTGCTGGCGGTGGACCTGTCGAGAGGGCTGCCGTGGACCACCCGCCTGGCCCTGAAGCTGCCCGTGGCCGCGGCCCGATCCCAGCGCAGCGAGCTGCGCGGAAGGGTCCCGGCGGGGGTGGCCTCCTTCGACGATCTGATGACGGCCGCTGCACCGCTTCCCGGCGGGCATCCGCTGCCCAGCGCCGACGAGGTCGCGGTCCTGCTGTACACCGGGGGCACCACCGGCACTCCCAAGGCCGTCAAACTCACTCACATCAACGCCCGGTCGAACGCCGAGATGTCACTGGCATGGGCGTCCCAGACCTGCGAGGCCGGCGAGGAGACCTTCTACGCCGTCCTGCCCTTCTTCCACGCCTTCGGGCTGAGCCTGTCGCTCCTGTGCGCCGTGGGCCTGGCCGCCACCCAGGTGGTGCTGCCCAAGTTCAGCGCCGACATGGTCCTGGCCGCCTGGAAGCGGCATCCCGCGACCTTCTTCCCCGGCGTGCCCGTCATGTTCGACCGCATCGTCACGCGCGCCCGGGCGACAGGAGCCGATCTGTCGAGCTGCAAGATCGCCGTGTGCGGCGCCGCCCCCAACCCCAAGACGGTCGCCGAGGCCTGGGAGCAGGCCACGGATGGAGTCATCATCGAGGGCTACGGCATGACCGAGACCTCCCCCATCATCCTGGGCAACCCCATCTCCCCCGAGCGGCGCGCCGGCACACTGGGCGTGCCCTACCCCTCGACCGATGTGCGCATCATCGACCCGGACGACCCGCAGCGGGAGGTCGCGCCCGGTCAGGTCGGCGAACTGGTCGCCCGCGGCCCGCAGGTCTTCGCCGGATACTGGGAGAACCCCGAGGAGACCGAGGCGGTCATGCTGCCCGGGGGCTGGTTGCGCACCGGCGACCTGGTGCGCCAGGAGGAGGACGGCTTCTACGTCATCGCCGACCGTCGCAAGGAGCTCATCATCTCCGGCGGATTCAACATCTATCCGACGGAGGTCGAGGCCGCCGTGCGCTCCATGCCGCAGGTCGAGGAGGTCGCCGTCGTGGGGCTGCCCGCCGAGAGCGGCAACGAGTCGGTGGTCGCGGCCATCCTGCCCAAGGAGGGGCAGACCGTCACCCTGGAGCAGGTTCGCGAATGGGCCGAGAAGACCCTGTCGCACTACGCCCTGCCCCGCCAGATCGCCATCCTGACCGAGATGCCGCGCTCGCAGATCGGCAAAGTGCTGCGCAGGGTCGTGCGCGAGGAGCTCCTGGCGGCCCGCGAGGCGGCGTCCGGCGCAGCCAGCGCCGCCGCCTCCGCTTCGGCCAGCGCCGCCAGCGCCATCGTCGAGCGCCTCGGGGAGGCGGGCGGCCGCACCGAGACGAGGCCCAGCGATGACGGGGCGGCCGGGTCGCCTTCTCCCGCGCCTGCTGCGAGGCAGTCCGCGTCCCGCGAGGGCCGCAAGGACGCCGGGTGACCCCCCGGGGCGAGAATGCGCAGTCGGGATCGGACTCACATCCGGCAGGGAGCGCGGATTCGACTGATTCGACCGATTCCGCGGATTCGACTGATTCAACTGATTCTGCCGACTACCGGCGCCCTCATTACCAGCCGGGAATCCCGGCCGTCATCGACGTCCCCGACGCCCCGCTGAGCGAGCTGCTGGAGACGGCCGCGCGCTTCTACGGGGAACGCTGCGCCTTGGACTTCCTGGGGGCGGGACTGACGTACACCGAGCTCCTGAAGGCATCCGAGCGCGCCGCCCAGCTGCTGCGGGAGTCGGGGGTCGAGGCCGGCGACCGGGTATCCATGATCATGCCCAACTGCCCCCAGCACATGATCGCCGTCTACGGAGCTCTGCGCCTGGGGGCGATCGTGGCCGAGCACAACCCGCTCGCCCCGGCCCACGAGGTGCGCGCCCAGCTCGACCACCATGGGGCGCGCGTCGTCATCGTCTGGGAGAAGGGCATCGACCTGGTTCTGGATCCGGCCTCGACGGCGGCCGGCGGCCCGGACCCGGCAGTAGACCCGTTATCGGGTCGCACGGTGTTCTCGGTGGATCTGTCCGCGGCCATGCCGGTCCGGCTGCGGGCCGCCCTGCACCTGCCGGTCGCGCGTGCCCGTCGGATGCGCGCCTCGATGAAGGCGGACGTCCTGCCCGCCGGCGTGCTCTCCTGGGACCGCGAGGTCTCACGAGCCTCACGACTGCCGGCCTCATGGCCCCACCCGCGCGGAAGCGACATCGCGGTCCTGCTGCACACCGGAGGCACCACGGGCACTCCCAAAGCCGCCATGCTCAGCCACACCAACCTGCGGGCCAACGTCAACCAGGCCATCGCCTGGGTCCCGATGCTGCATGAGGGGGCGGAGAACTTCCTGGCCCTGCTGCCCTTCTTCCACGCCTTCGGGCTGACCTTCAACCTGTTCTGCGCGGTGCAGAAGGCGGCCACGCAGGTGATGCTGCCGAAGTTCTCCGTCAGCAAGGTGCTGGACGCCCACCGGCGCCGCCCACTCACCTTCTTCGTGGGGGTGCCGATCATGTTCGAGCGGATCCTGCGGGGCGCGCAGAAGAAGGGAGTGTCCCTGAAGACGCTGCGCTACGGGGTGTGCGGCGCCGCCCCCATGCCGTCGGCCGTGGGCGCCGAGTGGGAGGCGGCAACCGGCGGATTCTTCATCGAGGGCTACGGCATGACCGAGACGAGCCCGATCGTGGCCGGCACGCCCATGGGACCCGGCCGGCGCCTGGGCGCGCTGGGGCTGCCCTTCCCCTCCACCGATGTGCGCGTGGTCAATCCGGATGATCCGGACCCGGACCGCCAGGTGCCCGACGGCGAGCCGGGCGAACTGCTCGTGCGCGGGCCGCAGGTCTTCGCCGGCTACTGGGACGATGAGGAGGCGACGGCGGCCGCGATGCTGCCCGGAGGGTGGTTGCGCACCGGGGACATGGTCCGCCGTGAGGACTCGTTCCTATGGATGGCGGACCGCAGGCGCGAGCTCATCCTGACCGGCGGCTTCAACGTCTACCCCTCGCAGGTGGAGGCGGCCATCCGCGACATGGACGGAATTGCGGACGCCGCCGTCATCGGGCTGGACGGCGGAGCGGATGGCGAGCTCGTGTGCGCGGCCGTCGTCCTGGATGCCGGAGCACCTGCGGGCTCTCTCACGCTGGAGGACGTGCGCTCCCACGCCGAGCGGACCCTGCCCCACTACGCCCTGCCCCGCCGCCTGGAGATCATCGACGAGATTCCCCGCAGCGCGATCGGGAAAGTGCTGCGCCGCGTCGTGCGCGAGCAGATCACACGGAACGAGCACCCGGCGTCGAAGCAGACATCGAGGTAGACATGATGGAACGGGAGCGGCGGTGGCACCGTCGATCTCGTCCGAAGAAGTCGATCTCGACGAGGGCGTTCAGATGACCGCGTGCTCCCAGGACTCGACGTCCCCGGGGACCACGTGGAAGAGGGGATGCGGCTCGAGGCGCTCGGGCAGGGGCAGCAGATCCGGAGCGCGCCGAGCCAGCTTGGCCTCGAGGTGGCTCCGCTCCAGCCGCATCTGCCCCTCGGTCACCGGCAGGCTGAGGCCCGCGCAGCCGTCCTCGGGCGCATCGATCTTCGAGGAGTCGAAGCGGTAGCCGCGTCGGACGGCCTCATGGTGCAGCCCCCACAGGTAGCAGCCCACAACCGCCACCGGGTCCGCTGAAGGCGCTGAGGACTCTGAGGACATTGAGGACGCTGAGGAGTCAGCAGCGCGGAAGCGCTCGAGTTGGGGATGGTGTCGGTACCCGCGAGTGCGACCGGCCAGGACGGCCTGGGCCAGCAGCGACTCGCGCCAGCAGGCCACCAGACCCGCACGATCCAGGTGACGGGGGTGGAGTGACCACATTCGCACGAGTGTCCTCCGGAAGCTCAGTTCTCGCTGTGGTGTCTGACGCCGACCGGCGCAATCACAGCAGCCCGGAGGCGTCCAGGACCGCACGCAGGGCGGCGACCTCATCGGCCTCGGCGCGCACGAGAGGCAGGCGCAGAGCAGCGCTGGGGATGCGCCCCTGGAGCAGCAGGGCCTCCTTGGCCATGACGGCGCCCTGACCGCCGCCCATGATCGCCTGCACCAGGGGGCGGATGCGCCGGGCGACCGCCCGCGCCCCGGCGAGGTCCCCGGCATCGACCTCGGTGATCATCTCGCGCCAGGAGTGGGCGTCGGCATGCGCCACGACCGAGACCACGCCCGATGCCCCGTGGGCCAGCCAGGCGAAGTTGAGGCCGTCATCGCCCGAGTAGTACTCCAGGCCGGTTGCCTCCATGCGCCGGAAGCCCTGCTCGACGTCGCCCGTGGCGTCCTTGACCGCCAGGACCCGCTCGTGCTCGGCCAGCCGGGCGAGGGTCTCGTCGGTGATCCTCACGCCGGTGCGACCGGGGATGTCGTAGATCATGACGGGCAGATCGGTGGCCTCGACGATCGCCATGATGTGGCGGTAGACGCCCTCGGCGCTGGGGCGGTTGTAGTAGGGGGCGTTGATGAGCAGGCCCTCGGCGCCGGCCTCCTGGCTGCCCACTCCGATGCGCACCGCGTGGGCGGTGTCGTTCGAGCCCGCACCGGCCATGAGCATGGCGCGACCGGCGAGCGCATCCCTCACCTCTCGCAGCAGTGTCTGCTTCTCAGGCAGATGAGTGGTGGGGGCCTCCCCGGTGGTGCCGGCCAGCAGGATCATGTCCGCACCATCCTCGACGAGAGTGACGGCGAGGCGCTGAGCGGCCTCGACATCGATCTCCCCCTCGGGAGTGAAGGGCGTGACCATGGCGACGCCGACGGAACCGAAGGGACGAGTCGGAAAAGCACTCATATCGGCAGTGTAACGGGGTCGCCCGGAGCATCAGCGGCCGTGGTCCCCGTGAAGAAGATCTCCATACGCGGTTCCTTTCAGAGCCATCGGCTTCGCCGAACCGAACCGGAATCGAGCACGGACGCGTTCAGCCGGATCGAGTCGATCCGAGCGGGTTCGGCCGGTCCGAGTCGGATCGGGCCGGTTCGAGCCCCCACCACCGATAGGCTCACGATCATGACGTCCTCCGATTCCGTCTTCGATGCCGATCCCACCGCCGGCCTGTCCGTCGATGCGCGAGGAGGGCTCCGCCCGCGCACGGATGCGGACCACCTGCACGGCTCTTCCGATCGGTGCGCCGGTGGCGGCTGCGATGGCCTGCACGCCTCCGACACCTATTCGCCCGCGACCGAGACCGGCGGCTTCGTGCGCAAGGCCGATCGGGCGGATCTGCCCGCCATCGGCACGGTCCACGCGGCGACGATGCTGGCCTCGCTCACCGCCGGGCATGACGGCCCCCTGCCCGACGGCGTGCGCGCCATGGTCTCCGCCCCGGTGGTGGCCGCCGGCTGGGAGTCCGCAATCACCGCTCCCCCGAGCCGACAGCACCACGTCCTGGTGGCTACCCAGGACGACGACGTCGTCGGACTGGTGGGGCTCGCGCCCACCGAGCTGACGACCGACGGCGGCGCCGCCGGAACTGCCGCCGATACCGACAGCTCCGACAGCCCTGGCGGGGCCGCCGGTACCGGAAGTGCCGACGCGCGCAATACTGCCGGTTCCGAGCGAGCCCCTGCCGCCGAGCAGGTCGCTGAGATCACAGCGCTCGGCGTCGCGCCGGAGCGCCAGCGCCGCGGTCACGGTTCTCGGCTGCTCGCGGCGGCCGTGGATATCGCCAGGCAGGACGGCGCCACGATGCTGGCGGCGTGGACCGTGCGCGGCGATGAGTCACTGGCGCGTCTGCTCACACAGGCGGGTTTGAAACCCACCGGTTCTCACCGCACGCTGCCCGTCGGCTCTGGCGTGACCGAGGATTGCTGGGCCGCCCGCATCTGAGAAGTGGGCTGCGCCCCGCTGCGGGTGCGCGGCCTCAGATGCCGAGAAGCCGATCCAGCCCCACGGTGAGTCCCGGGTGCCCGCCGACCTCGCGGACGGCGAGGACGACGCCGGGCATGAAGGAGGCGCGGTCGAAGGAATCGGTGCGGATCGTCAACTGCTCGCCGGGATTGCCGAGGACCACCTCCTCGTGGGCGGTCAGCCCGCGCAGGCGAACGGCATGCACATGAACGCCATCGACGACCGCGCCCCGGGCGCCGCCGGGATCCGACGCGGTCGCATCCGGCATGGCGGGCAGGCCGGCGCGGTCGCGCGCCTCCGCGATGCCCTTGGCGGTGGCGATGGCGGTGCCCGAAGGGGCGTCCACCTTGCCGGGGTGATGGAGCTCGATGACCTCGGCGGACTCGAAGTACTGGGCGGCCTTGGCCGCAAAGGCCATGGCCAGGACCGCCGAGAGAGCGAAGTTGGGGGCGATGAGAACGCTGCGGCCGGCGGCATCGGGCTCGGCGAGATGCTCGCGGACCCGCGCGTAGGACTCCTCGGTCCATCCGGTGGTGCCGACGACGACGTTCACACCGGCGTCGATGAGGGCGTGAACATTGGCCTCGGTGACGTCGGGAACGGTGAAGTCCACGGCGACGTCGGCGCCGTTGAGGTGCTCGGGGGTGATCTCGACGCCGACATCGAGGCGGGCGACGAGCTCAAGGCCCTCGGCCTCCTCGACGGCCTGGCAGACGGTGGATCCCATGCGCCCGGCGGCGCCTACGACAGCAACGCGAATCGTCATGCCATCAGCCTAGATGATCGGTTCCGGGGGTGCTGAACGGGTTGAGGCCTCTCCCCTCGCGCCCCTCCCGCCGAGATCGGTCCGCTTCCGCCTCGAGATCGGTCGCACTCCG
>RBWB01582657.1_pt1 | contig 14338 bp, 24 predicted proteins | sample 2014201 | NCBI WGS metagenome assembly RBWB01 (sample SAMN10133834, study PRJNA383868) | Human oral metagenome, whole genome shotgun sequencing project. | isolation source: supragingival plaque isolated from 88 juvenile twins | host: Homo sapiens | place: Australia
AGTTGATGGTGGTATTCTTGAGTTGACCAGTCAATCACCTTATCTAGAGTCAAAACAATTCAAAATTATCTATCAAGACGATTCAAAAATTCAAGTTGAATATCATGATGAATACTATGATATCGACAAATCACAGGAGAAAATACATGCCACAAATTGACCCCCAAGTAAAAACCAAAATTGAAGAAATAGTTGAAGATATAAATGATACAATGCTCGAACTAAATGTTTTAACTAATTTTGTTTATACTCTAGGTCACAACGAAACAGACCCTACAATTCTGAAATTAATGGATATCTATCATAACCATAGTGACCTTATTTTAGAATACTTTATCGAAAAATACAGAGCGTCTAAATAGGCGCTCTCTTTTAGGAGAAAATTTATGACTAAACAAACTATAAGCTTCCATTATGAACCTATGCCTTTAGCTAGACAACTAGTAACGCTTTATTTTGAAACAACATTAAAAGCATTTGATACTAGTCTAGTATCTCATGGAAATTACGAAATTGACTATAAAACCCCAGTTTTCATTCGTGAAGCTGTATACAAAACATTAGAAGATATGTCAGATGAACAGCTAGAAGAATTCATGTCTCAAGTAGCTCGTGAACACAATATCAAAGGTGACTTCTTCTTTGACAAATATCTACCTGAAATCTTTGAAAAGATTATTCAATCTGAATATTTCAAAGATATTCTCGAAAAATGTCACCAAAAACATCCAGTTTTTGATTCTTATGTTAAAGACCTAACATCAAATATTATTTACAAAGCTAAATATGCTTGCCATTATGATACAATTATTGCAATCTTAAGTCAACATCCAGAATTAGACACACCTGAAAAACAAGATGATTTCGTTATGACTAAACTGAAACTTGTAGGTGAATCTTACAACCAAGATTGGTATAAACCAAAACACTTTGTTGTTCCCAATGAAGATAATTCTAAATTATATCAATATGATGTTCAAGCTGCTTTCAATAAAGTCTATACTGACGCTTTAATTGCAAGCAAAACAGAAAAACCTGAACCGATTTGGAACATCATTATCGATGATTATGAAAACAACAAATTCATCAATAAAACCATTAACGATAAACAAAAAGTTATCAAAAATTTGATTCAATATAATGTTTTAGAAGAAGCTCAAGATATCAATCCTGATTTCTTCACAAATGATGTTAACAACATCATTGAATTTATTCAAACTAATGATGAATTGTTCATTACCAAATCAGACGATGCTGAATTAATTGATTTAAAACAAACTCATGATACAATCACATATGACAGAGAAACATTGATTGTTTATAAAGAGTGAGGATGTGATAACAAATGACTATTATGGAAAAAATAGATAATTTGATTAAAAAATTAGAATCAAATGACCCAAAATTTATTGAGAAATTAAATAAAGATTTTGAGGAATTCACAAAAAAATCTCATAATAAAAAAGGAAAACAACATGACTGAACAATTATTAAACAATATCATTCAAAAAGAAAAAGAACTCGATGTTCTACACGTTGAATTAAAAAATTACATTAATTCTAAAAATTTTTCAAACAAAAATGTTAAACAATTTATTAATCATCTAATCACTTATATTGAAATCCCTAAATGTAAACGTATTTTAAAAATATTTATTAAAAATAATTTATTTTCTTTAGATATTAATCAAAAACATCCAAATCTACCGAAATATTTCAATTTCACTCTTGATAATTCTAACACTTTCGTAAGTCTCAACAATGAAATTGTCAATTTTAATTCTATTGATTTTGTAAAAATCGGAGATTTTACAAATAATAAAGGAAATACTATCACACCTCTTTCAAGAAAAGTATATGAATTAACAATTATAACAAATAACGATAACATCGTTACAAATATTGATTTTGAAATTTACTAAATTCAAGAAAGGAAAAACAAATGACATTTAAATGGAGACAAGCTGCTGAAATAGCTAAACAATTACAACTCAAATATAAAATCCCAATTTTCGCAATGACATTCAGAGGCTCTTGTAGTTGCTGTGCTGAACCATCAAACCTGAATGTTGAAGCCTATCTCACTCCAGATATTAAAGAAAAATCCTGGAAAGAAATTGATTCATATATTATCTTCAGTAATTCTCATAATTCAAGTGGTGAAGCCTATATGAGCGCTGAATTTTCAGTAACTGATGACGAAGTATTTGGTGAAAGATACAATCCACAATACATTAAATACAAATTGAGCGAATCTTTTTCACAAGACAAATTAAAAGAGTGTCTAACTGAATTTGTTAATAAAGTAAATGAAGAATCTTTCAAAAAATATAAACTATCAGTTCCAGACGATACAAGTCTTTGTGCTGTTATTGAAAAAATGTAAAGGATAACATATGAAAAATAAATTAAAGCTATCATTGATAATTTTTCTATCATTACTATTCAGTCTAACAATTATGTCTGTGGTATATATCGCTACATATATGGATATCCAAACGAATCCAACCACATTGCTTCATGTAATTACAATGACCAAAGAAGATAAAACAACTTTACTTGTTGCACTAAACGTTGTCTTCACAATCGCTCTTTCGTTATATAGTTTCGTTAATCTATATCTAAGCTTTTATAAAGGAGATTCAACAAATGTTCAAACAAAACCTAAAAGACTTGATGTTCAATAATCTCGACCATCTAACAGATTTATTTATCCAAACAATCGCAAAAGACGTCAGTGAACTAACATCTGAAACATATTATCTAAATTATACCAATTTATATATTGATAAACTGAACCTAAGTTCGTTCATTTTCACCTCAAATCAAAACGATTTGACCGTTAGTTACATTCATCTGTTTAATATTAAAAGTCAAACTCTCCATAAATTATATTACGACTTAATGCTAAACGATACTGAATATGATATTAATTATCAAAAATACTTTCACGATGCTGTTAAAGCATTAATTAAACATCAAACTCAACTACTGTAAGAAGCCACTCATGTGGCTTCGATTTTAATTTTCGAACAAAAATTAAAGGAATTTAAAACGAACCACATCTCACAACAAGCAATTGACCAAAATCCAACACTAAAAGCTTATTGTCTAGCTTTAAAACAAGTTGGATTCCAACCTAAGAACCATAGTAAAGATTCAAAATCATTTAAAATTCTAGCCGAAAAAAATGATACTCATCTACATGAATTAACAATCACGATTGATATTGATTCTCAAAAAGCATCTATATTGTTAACAACACGTCTATTTTGGAATGATTTTGAAGAATTATCAGTACCTGGTCATGACGTGAAATTAGTCATTGAAGGTGAATATGATGATAATTATAATTATAATCATGATTTTATCATAACTGCTACAAAAACAAAATCCAACGTAAAACTCCAAGATTTAGTTGCAACAATTGAATCTATGATAGACGAAATTCAAAAAGCTCATAATGCTTTAGTAAAATAAAGGATACTAACATGCACCACTACATCAAATTTGATTTCGATTTAGGTTATGGATATGGACTTCCAGTCCTAATCAAAATTGACCAAGAAACAAAACAACAACTACAACAATATTTTCAAAAAAATTATTCAGACGACGACTTTATCTCATTTGATGAAAATTATGTCACTGTCAATACAATCATTGAATCCGCTAAATTTTTTGAAACAGAAACACCCCTACCACTTGATTTCAAATCAGAATATATTCTCAATATTCTCTTAAACTATTTTGATAAACCATTTGGTTTCAGTGAAATTCAAGAATCAGAATCGAAAACAATTCACCGTCTAACCCCTGATGAATTAAGAGTTGAAGATTTTATCGCCCACGCACAACCCTTTCTAGAAAAAGAACAATCTGACCCAAATTACAATTCAGCCGCTGCACTCACACGTCTAGGTCAAGACGCTAGACTATTTTCAGATATTGAAGACGCTATCACTTCTGCTGAACTATTCGGTATTTGTCCAGACTGCGATGCAGTCATGCATGAAGAAGGTTGTATTGTATGTCAAAATTACGAAAGTTGAGATAAAAATATGCATCAATATATTATAAATCTAACAAAAAAATTAATTCAATACAATAAACTCACAATACCCATTGATTTAAATAAAATTATCTCTAATTTTAATGATATAGACATAGAATATAACTCAAATATATCAGAAGATAGTTCACTTAAAATTAATCAAGAAAACCAATATTTGATTCAAATTAAAAATAAAGAATTTAATATTAATAATTCAAAAGGCTATAAAAACAGATTCACAATCGCAAATAAATTAGGACATTTATTCTTAGAAAATATTGATAAAAAACAAACTATCTTTATAACAGGAACAAACGAACAAGAATCGCAAGCTAATGATTTTGCTGCAAATTTATTGATGCCAAAAGCAGAGTTTATTGAATGTGTGTATAATAATCTTGATGAAGAGGGACTTTGTAATCTTGATGCGGTTTCAGATTATTTTAGGGTTTCAATAAGCGCTGTAAAAACACGAGGAAAATTTTTAGGAGTGTTTCCATGGTAAAAATGACAAATTACAAAAATTGAAAGGTAACAAAAATATGTTAATTAAAAAATTCAATTCAATTAATGAAATTCACAAAATTTGGAATGATGAAACATGGATTCATTACCATCAAACTAAACGTATCATGTTACGTAAAAGCATGTCATTGACTGATAAACAAGAAGAAACATTATTTCCTGAAATCCCAGATTATGCCATCATTAATGATAAAGTTTATAAATTAGAAGAAGTCTCACATTTAGAATGGACACCATTCAAAGATGTTGATAGTTGTAGTTTCTGTGAAATTAGACTAGAACAAATCAATGATGTTGATAAAATTAATAACATCATTGAATCATATACATCTGAACAAAAGATTGTTCACGAACTAAAAATCGCACCAAAATATTTTGAAAAAGTATTATCTAAAGAAAAAACTTTTGAATTCAGATATAATGACAGAAATTATCAAGTGAGTGACATTCTAAGATTGAAAGAATATCATGATGGCAAATATACAGGTCGAGAAACATCTGTGAAAATCACATATATTCTTCAAGATTTTGAAGGTTTAAAGAAAAACTATGCAATTCTTGCAATTAAACCACTATAAAATAGCGTCATATGACGCTATTATTTTGTTACAAAATCGGTTAAGATTTAGATTAATTAGAAATGAATTATTAGTAATCGAAAGGAAATATCAACATGTTTTATTCAAAATTAAATAAATTTAATATCAAAACCATGTTTATTAGTATAGCACAAGTTGCATTTATAGGTTTAAATATTTATTGTCTTTTAATGAACCGTACATTATTTGACAAAATAATTTTACCCATTGATATTTCCATAATTTCAATACCAATTATTTTAAAATCAACATTAACGTATTTGCGTTCAAACTACTATATGACCAAAGATAAAATTGAATTAAAAAATCACATGTTGACGACACCTTATAGATACAATCAGTTAACTAAAACTCGTGATGAGTATATTACAAAAATGGAAAACCATTTAACTCGTAAACACACATATCGAGATAAATCAACATTAAATCTAAAATTACATAAATTTGACATGGCAGAACTATTTATACACTATTATTATTTAAATTTTGTATTACCAAATATTTTTACAGAAAATATTTATTATGATAACGATATTTACAAAACATATGACCGTGTGCACAAATATATCAAAGATAATAATAAAACTGAACACTTCAATAAAAAAAGAAAAGAATTTGGTAATAGAAAAATTCGGACAAAAGATATTAAATCAATTTTAAGCTGAAAGGATTTTATTAATTATGAATCAAACTAAAGAACACACTGAAGCCAAAAAAACTGTTGAAAATCTAAAAAATCACGATACAACTAGGTATAACCGATTAAACAATTACATTCAATTTTTAGGAATCAATCCTAAAAATCTTGATTTAGATAAAATCACTGAAGATATTAGAAAGATAAATGGAAAATAACCATGTCAACATATTTCGATATTAATGGTTCTGCAATGATTTATATTCCACAATCATCAGAACTTAAACAAGCAAAAACCACTGAAGAAGCAAATAATATTATTCACAGTGAATGTCAAATCATTATTGAAAAATTTAAAAACAAACTTCAAGAAATCACAAAACAAAATCCAGAAGTTTTTGATGACATCTCATTTGAAGGATTTTATCCACTAGGTATTGATATCCATTGTTTCCAAAATCAAGCTCACGGTCCATCAACCGACCTTGATAATCTTGAAAATGGAAATCGCATTCACATCCATGATACAGCAACACTAACCATTAATGGAACCATTGAAACTGATTGTTACGAAGAACATCAACAATTATTCATCGATGCTTTTCAACAAACATTTAAAGACCACAATTTGTATCGTTTAAACTTAATCACCATGTCTGGATTTAAACAAGATGCTATCATATTTGACACTTTTGGTATAGACAAAATTATCACAGTACCTCTAACTCGTTCTGATAAAAAACAATTACTAAAAGCAAAACTTTACGAAATCATTGACTCGTTTTAATAATCACAATTAATAAGGAGATTAATAATGAAAACATTAACAGAGCAATTAGAAAAACAACATCAAATTGAACAACAATTAGAACCAATTGAATCTAAAATTTCAGAATTTCTTAATCAAAAAGAAATTTTTGACAAATTAAAAGAATCTCTAAAATATCAATTTGAAATAAAAGATGTTACAACGAACAAATATTGCGTCAACTTAATTCCAAAAGATAAAAACACTTATAACCTATTTATCGGAATTCAAGAAGATTATGATGCTTCAGCTTATAAATCTTTTGTATCAAGTTATATCAAATTAAACAACCGAAAAGACAAAATGAAATTTAAAATCGGAAAACTAAAAAATAACATCTTTACAACTGAAGATATTATCAACGTTATTCAAATGTTAGTTGGTAGATAAAAAGATAGGAATTAAAAATTATGAAACAATTTATACACCCACAATATTTGCAACTATTTTATCGTCACGAAAAAACAGATGAAATTAAATCTATCACAATTCAATGGAAAGATGTTATCAAATTTGAAAATGAATCCATCACACAATCAATCAAAACAAAAGATAACATGTTAATCAAAATCGATATTATCGACCAATTAAAATTAATTGCAAAACATGTAACTTATGACAATGAATCAAGAACAGATTTACCACTTTATCAAATTTTACCATACAAATATGAATTATATGAAATTGATATTGTTAATAAACAAAACCAACATCACATTTTTGGTATAAATGAAAACACTAATTCATTTTATCAAAACAGAGCATTTACTGATTTTGAAATCTCATTCAAATAACTATTACGAAAGGAACTAAACTATTATGCGTACACTACTACTACTTCGTGGAGCACCAGGTGCAGGAAAATCAACATGGATTGAAGAAAACAATCTCCAAAACTACACTCTTGAAGCTGATAAATTCCGTCAATTAACATCAAATCCAATTCTTGGAACAGACGGTCAGTTACAAATTACCCAAGACAACGATAGACTAGCTTGGGAACTATTGTATCAAGCACTTGAATCACGCATGCATCGTGGTGATTTTACAGTTATTGACGCAACACACTCAAGTGAGGCTATGTTCAACAAATACAAAGGTCTTGTTGAAAAATACCGTTACAAAGTTTACTACAAAAACTTTGACATCAGTCTAGAAGAACTAAAACGTCGTAACGATATTCGTCCAGAACACAAACAAATTCCAATTACTGCTATCGAACGTATGAAAGCTCTAATTGACAATACAAAACCATCTTCATTTGCACAAGAAATTGAAGATATCTCTGAAATCATTAACTACTGGACAGATGATTTGACTGATAAATATGAACATGTAAAAATCATTGGTGATATCCAAGGTTGTTATAGTGTGCTTAAAGAAGCTATTAGTTCAGATTTAGATTCAAAAACCAAATATATCTTCGCAGGTGACCTACTTGACAGAGGTATTGAAAACAAAGAAGTCTTAGACTTCATGCTATCTATTTATACAAAACCAAATGTTGTATTCATCGAAGGAAATCATGATACTCATTTGCGTAATTGGGCTATGGATTCTTGGGATTTGAAAAAATCAGGTGAACCAAAAATTCCTCGTGAGTTTAAATTCAAAACTTTACCTCAACTACTTTGCCAAAAACCAAAATCAGATTTCAAAATTCACACGTATACTACTGAAGATTGGGATATCTATTACACAGTAAATGACCAAAAAACAAATATTCCAGTTTGGACAACCGAAGATGAATCAGGTCAAACCATCATTACAGAACCATATCTTAAATATAAAGATGGAACTCTTTGGTTAAAACCACACCAAACTTCAAAAACTGAAATTGACACAGGTATTGAAATTAATGAAATTGATTCAGAAAAATTAAAATCAAAAGTGCGCCAATTTGTACGTCGATTCCGATTAGCATACGCTTTTGAATTCCATGGTCAAAAATATTTTGTTAACCATGGTGGAATTTCAGCGTTGCCTAATATGACTACCATTTCAGGTGACCAATTAATTCGTGGTGTTGGTGGTTATGAATTCCAAATTGATGAAGCTTGGGAACAAAGTTACTTGAATAATAAAACTCAAGGATTCACTCAAGTACATGGTCATCGACATACCGAATCAACTGAACATTCTATCTGTTTAGAAGATGATGTTGAGTACGGTGGAAACTTAGTTGTACTTGACATTACAAAAGATGGTCATAACATCAATAAATTTAAAAACACTGTTTTCAAAGTTCCAACAGAAGATGATTTTGAACGTGAACGCAAAGCTTGGATTGAAGATACTCAAAATCCAACTACAAATAAAATGATTCATGATAAATACATCAAAGTCAAAGACCTTGATGATAACCTCATGTCACTCAACTTCACAGACAAAGCTTTCCGTAAGAGCAAATGGAACAAAAACACCATTACTGCTCGTGGCTTGTTTGTTGATAAAACATCAGGTGATATCAAAATCCGTTCATACAACAAATTCTTCAATCTTAATGAAAATGCTGAAACATCTGTTCGAGAATTGAAGAAAAAAGTTAAATATCCACTAATGGCTTATGACAAATATAATGGTTTCTTAGGAATTGCATCTTCTGTTAACGGTAAATTTACATTAGCTTCAAAATCAACAACAAAAGGACCTTTTGTTGAATACTTCCAAGAAATCTTTAATAATCTTACAGATTCTGAAAAAGAACAATTGAAACAATTATCTGAAACATATAATTGTTCATTTACATTTGAAGTAATGCACATCGATGACCGTCACATTATCGATTTTGATAAAAATAGACTAATCATTCTAGATGCTATTCCAAATTCATATGACATCAACGGTGTCACTGTTGACGCTCAATTTTCAGAAAAAGTTCTTAGTCAATTACAAATTGAATCAGATTTCTTCTCTCGTAAAGAACTCGTTAAAGAATTTAATGATATGTCTGATTTAATGCGTTATATTTATGAACATAAACATGACCGTACATCTGAAGGCTTAGTTGTTGAAGACCAAAATGGTTACATGTTTAAAGTAAAATATGAATACTACACAGAACTTAAACGTCTGCGTGGAATAAAAGATATGATAAAAGCACATTACCATACCAAAAACGTAACTCAATATGCTAATAATGCAACTCAAGTAGCTTTTGCTGCATGGTGCAAAAAGCAACCATTTGAAAAACTAAAAGATGGTCACATTATTGATTTATTCAAAGAATATGAAACACAACTTGGTTCAAAAGTCCTATGAAAATAGGCTCTTTTGAGCCTTGTTTTATAGGAGAAAACAAATGACAGAAACACATTTTATTCCAAAAGGAACTATCATCTCAGGTTTTGCAGGAATTGGTAAAACAACTGCCGCTTTAAAATACGATAATGTTATTGATTTAGAATCAAGCCAATTCTTTTTCAAACTACCTAATAATTTAACAAACAAACATTACGAAAAACTAAAAGGTGATTCATCACGTCCAATCAATCCTAATGGATTATCAGATTATGTTGATGCTATCATTCAAGCTAAAGATAAATATGATTATGTACTAATTGCAATGTTTCCTGCATTAATTCAAGAATTAAACGACAGAAACATTGATGTTCAGATTGTTTTACCTCATATTGACGATATTGTTGAATACAAATCTCGATATAAAGAAAGAGGCAACAAAAAAAATTGGATTGATAATATGATTCAAAATTGGAATGCTTTTTTGGACCCAAAAAGCCCAGATTTCATTACAAACAATAACAATCTTAAAAATCCAATCAAAGAACCTATCATTTTAAATAAATTATGCACAGACCCTACCAAACCATTTGTAATGAGAGAATCACTATCAGACATCATTGATGGAAATATTCGATTCAAACCAGATTATATTGTTAATCAACTAAAAAAATCATTAGAAGATATGGATGTTGAAGTTAAACAACAACCTGTTCTAAAAGACACAATTAATCTCAAATATCTATTTGAAACTACAGAACTTGATGAAGAATCACATCATCAAGTTACAATTGGATTAACACCATTAGCTGATAATATTAATTCTAATGCCAAAGAAAATGACGTTGAAATCATCTTTGAAAAACGAATCGATTCTGGAACAAACTGTGATGATTTTATGCCAAAATTTAGATTTTTTGAAATCAATTCAGATGAAGACCTTGATAAATTGATTGACCTCATCACAACATTAGTTACGAATGACATTCATTTCACAAAAACTCTAAAAAGATTGGAATTTGAAGAATTATACTAAAGGAGAATAAAAAATATGTCAAACCAATACATTCTAATTCTTAACCAAAAACAACGAATCACAACTTATCGTTGTGAACACATCAATTCTCTAATCAAAGATTGTATCGACGAAATTCTAAACTCATACGGTTTTGAACCAAGTGAAATGACTAGTGAAGATTTCGATTTTGAAGATTTTAGAGACTTATATGATTTAGACTATTTCGAAGCAAAAAGTCTAAAAGAACTCTTTCAATTTCGTGACAAAATTGAACATAATGAACTTAAATTAAATGATGATTCAAAATATGAGTTTCCTTTACATCATAATCCAGATTGGTCACTAAAAATTGAACCAAAATATGGTTCACTTATCATCCATGGGTTCACAAATGTTGACAAACAATATCCAACTAATTTTCAAATAGAAAAACTTTAGAAAGGTAATTGCCACATGAAATCAAAATCAATTAAACACCTATTAATCTTTATTATTTTTATCGTAATAATTTCTGCAATAGCACTATGGTCATTACATTTACTAAACAATACAACTGAATCTCCTAACAAAACACTAATTATCAACATTATCAAATTTGGACTTGCTTTTGGTATCGGTTCAACCTTTTTATTAGCAATTAGACAAATTATAAACGGATTTACACAACAACTAAATCAAGTTGATACAATCTCCAAAAAAAATTCAAAAATTAGCTGATTTAAAAAATCAAAAATCTAAACAATAGGAGAAAACCTATATGACAACTTATTACTTAACTGATATTAATAAAAAACTACCAGACCTTGATTTGACTAATCTCAAAGATAGAGGTGTAAACTCTATTGATGATGTCGAAAAAATTAATGCCGCTTCATGTTATGTCGAACTTACAAAAAGATGTAAATTAGCAGCTGTAAACCCAAAATATCCTGAAACTGTTAAACATCAATTTGAAAAAGAACTTATTCGATTACATAAACAATTTCTCGAAAATACACCAAAAGAGTTTCTTAGACTACAAAACTTTAAAGTTATCGAAAAATAACACTTAGATTGACTGGTTTCCATCCAGTCAATTTTATTTTTAGAAAAAAAAAACAAGAAAGATGAAAACACATGCTTGCATCAATTCTATTATCTAATAACCCACTTACATTCTGGCTTGGACTAGCATTACTCACAACAGCAATAGTACCGCTAATACTAGTAATAATCGGTGTTCACTATTTATCAAATAGAGTGAGAACAATTCTATTATGCATTGGAATCACATCAATGATATTACTCACAACATTCTTAATTCTCATTGTAACTCAACAACAAACATAAATTCAAAAATTAAGAAAAAAGGATTACAAACCATGTCAATACCAAAACTATTAAAACTAAAAGAAAATTACATCAGTAACCACCTGTCTCTTTATCATTCATTAACAATGGTCAATAACCATGTGAAAGAATATGATTTTGTGTCAAGACATAACTTCATGTCTAGAGAACCTGAAGTTCTTAGTCAACCATATAAACAAGAATCTGTTGGTATCTTTGTCTTTAACAAAGATAAATCAAAAATGTTGTTAATTAAAGAATTTCGATATCCTATTAACAACTATGTGATTTCAACACCAGCAGGTCTAATTGATTCAGAAGAATCAATCACTGACGCTGCTATCCGTGAACTATATGAAGAAGTCGGTTATACAAAAGACCAAATCACAATCGAATCAGTTTTACAACCATCATATTCATCTGTTGGAATTAGCGACGAACAAACAGCGTCTGTTTTCGTGACAGTTGATGATTCCATCAAACCAAAACAACATCTTGAAGCATCAGAAGACATCACATACTTCTGGATTAATGCTCACGATGCCGAATTTTTCCTTGAAAATGGATATTTCAATGATAATTTGATGTCAAGTTTAAATTTAGAATATCAAGAAAAAATTGGAGTTACTGCTAGAACTCAATTTACATTAAAACATTTTGCCGAAACTTTACCAAGTAAAGAATTTCGAGCCCTCATTGATTCTATTTAGAAAGGAATCCCAAAATGCCAACATATCACCTAGCTTACATCTCAGACACACGCCCAATTATTAGTGATGAGCATATTTCCGAAGTATTGAACATCGATAATTTAGAGGACGCTGAAAAAATTTTAGCAGCTGAGTTCTATACTTTATATGCTAAAAAATGCAAGAAGAACATGGAAATAAAAACTCCAGTGTTCAAATTCACAAGTGAACAATACAAAGAAGAATTTCAAACCATGACAAAACAGTTTCTTGAAGAAACTCCAAGAGAATTTTTACGTCTAAATTATTTCAAAGTCGTTGAAAAATAAAAAAGGATGGTGAATTATGACAATTACAAAAGAACAATTTGAACTATTCAATAACAACTTTGAAATTGTTGAAATCACAAACAATGTTTCTGAATATCAAGCTATTTTAAATTATGAAGACATTAACAAACAAGAAGATTCTCCAGGAGAATCATTCCTAGACGTGAACTGGAACTTAAAAAGTTCAGAACCTTTTGAATCAAGAGGTTATTCCATCATGAGTAAAGACCCAGACATACTCATTACACATATCTATGGTTTAGAAGACATTCAGAATTTCATTAAAAATGAAATGAATACTTATTTAAAATTGAAAGGAATTTAATATGTATATTAATGTATCACAACAAGAACGTGATTTATCTATTGATGCAATTTATAATAAAGAAAAACTATACTCATCAATTAGATATATTGCTGAAGAAATTTTAACACGTCTTGTAAAGTCCAATTGGCTTACAGACAAAAATTTAGACGCTGTTGAAATCAATTTAGAAAATCTATTCAACGAAGATTTATGTTCACCAGAGGAAAATGCTGTTCGATTAAAATTCTTAATTGACCACACAGAATCAGTCCTATCAGAAATTAAAAATAATAACCAAAAATTTAACATTATAGGTTATGACACACCATACGGTTTAGAACTTTATATTTCAGAGCCAAACAATAAATTCTTCCTAACAGCCTATTCAAACTTAGATGATGATATGTTGTGGGATGAAATGATTGAATGGGTCGATGACTTAGGTTACAATGATAAATTATAGAAAGGTAATATTATGAAAAATCCATTTAACTTCTCAACAATTTTAGGCTTTGGAATGTTTTTATTAACAGTTGGCTATTACATCTTTGCAAAACCTGACAACCTGTCTACTGATGCCAGTTTTTTAGCAGACATAATTTATTGGTCTTTCTTAACAATTACTAATCTTTTATTCGGATTAACATTCTATGCCATTAATATGCTAAGAGATAAAGATTACTAGTCAGAACCACATGGTTCTGATTTTTTTCACCTAAACATTCGTTATACACGAACATTAGACACAGTGTCTAAAAATTTGTCTAACTTTTTTTTCAAGTCCGTTCTACATTTTTACCCCC
>RBWB01582661.1_pt1 | contig 14322 bp, 7 predicted proteins | sample 2014201 | NCBI WGS metagenome assembly RBWB01 (sample SAMN10133834, study PRJNA383868) | Human oral metagenome, whole genome shotgun sequencing project. | isolation source: supragingival plaque isolated from 88 juvenile twins | host: Homo sapiens | place: Australia
GCGAGGGCCATCCAGAGCCAACCGAGGTCGGTGACCTGGAACTTTTCGCCAAGCACGATGTAGCCGAGGCTGAAGGCGACGATGGGTTCGGAAATGGTCATGGCGGGCAGGGAGTTTTTCAGCGCGCCCGCGTTGAAGGAGGATTGTTGCACGGCGGTCCCGAGTGTCGCACCAAGGATCAGAGCGTAGCCTTCCCAGTTGGTGATCAATCCGATCACGCCGTAGTACTGGTAGATTTCCACGGCTGCTTTGGAGAGCACAGCGACGTAGCCGAAGAGCGCGCCGGTGACTATGCCGAGGATGAGGGCTTTTTCGCGGTTGGGTCGGATGTGCGCAAAGCGTTCTAAGCCGGCCATGACAACGATGCCAACCGATAGGGCGGGTACCCACCGCTCAAGGGGCGGGTGTGTGATTCCGGGAAGCGGTCGTCCGAGGATCACCAAAACGGCCACCGCTACGGTGAGTGCCCCGGACCAGAAGGTTTCGGTTTTGCTGATGCGGCGGCCGTCGTAAAGCGCGGAAAGCGGGAGGGTGAACATGAGGGAGAGCACCAGCACTGGCTGCACCACCAGCAGCGTGCCAAAGCCCAGGGCGATGGTTTGCAGGAAGTACCCAAGCAGGGCTGTTCCTGTGCCTGCCCACCAGAGGGGTCGGCTAATGACGGTAAGGATCGGGGCGTTTGTGAACCTGGATCCGTCACCGGGGGCTTGTTCGGCGATGCGGTGCCGCACGACTGTCCCCCAGGCGATGGTGAGCGCGGAGGCGAGTGCGAACAGCACAGCAATAAAATTGCTTTGCACTTTCTTAACCGTAGTTGATTCTTGGGTACGATGAACAAACGTAACATTGTTTTACGCTGAAAGGGCGGCTGTCTAGTGGCATTGATCGTACAGAAATATGGGGGATCTTCGCTGGAGAGCGCTGAGCGGATACGTCGAGTTGCTGAACGGATTGTTGCCACTAAAAAGCAGGGGAACGATGTTGTTGTCGTATGTTCTGCGATGGGTGACACCACCGATGAGCTTCTTGATCTTGCCGCGCAGGTGAACCCGGTGCCGCCGGCGCGTGAGATGGATATGCTGCTTACCGCTGGTGAGCGCATCTCCAATGCGCTGGTAGCTATGGCCATTGAGTCGTTTGGGGCCGAGGCGCAGTCGTTTACTGGCTCGCAGGCGGGGGTGCTCACCACGGAACGGCATGGTAACGCCCGGATTGTGGATGTGACGCCGGGCCGTGTGCGGGAGGCGCTGGATAACGGCAAGATTTGCCTCGTAGCCGGATTCCAGGGCGTGAATAAGGACACACGCGATGTGACAACGTTGGGGCGTGGCGGGTCCGATACCACTGCTGTGGCGTTGGCGGCGGCGTTGAAGGCGGATGTGTGCGAGATCTATTCAGATGTGGATGGCGTGTACACCGCCGACCCCCGCATTGTTCCTAATGCTCAGAAGTTGGAGAAGCTTTCCTTTGAGGAGATGCTAGAGCTGGCTGCGGTTGGTTCTAAAATTTTGGTGCTGCGTAGTGTGGAGTATGCGCGCGCTTTTGATGTCCCACTCCGCGTTCGTTCGTCGTACAGTAATGACCCCGGCACGCTCGTTGCTGGATCAATGGAGGATATCCCCGTGGAAGAAGCAGTACTCACCGGTGTAGCAACCGATAGTTCCGAGGCGAAAGTCACCGTGCTGGGCTTGCAGGACAGCCCCGGTGAGGCGGCGAAAGTATTCCGTGTGCTAGCGGATAGCGAGATCAACATTGACATGGTGCTGCAGAACATTTCCTCCCTGGAGGACAACTGCACCGACATCACCTTCACATGCCCGCGTGCCGACGGTCCCCGCGCCATGGAGTTGCTGAAAAAACTGCAGGTAGATGGCGTGTGTAAGAATGTGCTGTACGACGACCAGATTGGCAAGGTTTCCTTGGTCGGTGCCGGTATGCGTTCCCATCCGGGCGTTACCGCCGTCTTCTGTGAGGCGGTACGCGATGCCGGGGTGAATATTGAGCTCATTTCCACGTCGGAAATCCGCATTTCGGTGCTGATCCGTGAAGCTGACATGGCTAAAGCCGCCCGCGCGATTCACGATGCGTTTGATCTGGGCGGCGACACCGAGGCCGTGGTGTACGCCGGAACCGGCCGCTAAATTACCTTATTGCTACTCCCGCCGCATTGTGTGGTGGGAGTAGACTCATTTCGAAATGTTTATGTAGGTCGGTGCAGGAAGGAACTCCCCATGACCACCATCGCCGTTGTCGGTGCCACGGGCCAGGTTGGCCGCGTGATGCGTTCTATTCTTGAAGAGCGCAACTTCCCGTTGGATAACATTCGGTTTTTTGCTTCGGCACGGTCCGCTGGCACGACCCTTCCTTTCGGTGGGAAAGACATTGTGGTGGAGGACTTGGCTCAGGTAACAGAGGAGTCCCTGAAGGGCATTGACATCGCGTTGTTCTCTGCGGGTGGGTCCACGTCCAAGCAGTACGCCCCGATCTTTGCCGCAGCAGGCGCTGTGGTGGTGGATAATTCCTCAGCCTGGCGTAAAGACCCTGAGGTGCCGCTGATCGTCTCGGAAGTGAACCCAGGGGAGAAGGACAACCTGGTTAAAGGGATCATCGCCAACCCGAACTGCACGACCATGGCGGCAATGCCGGTGCTGAAGCCGCTTCACGACGCCGCTGGCCTCAACCGTCTGCACGTGTCCTCCTACCAGGCGGTATCCGGCTCGGGCATCGCGGGTGTGGATGCGCTGGCCAAGCAAGTTGCTGAGGTGGGGGACCGGAACGTGGAACTCGCCCACGACGGTTCGATTGTTGCACCTGAAGACCTCGGTCCTTATGTCGCTCCCATCGCCTATAATGCATTGCCGCTGGCGGGGAATATCGTCGATGACGGCTCGGGCGAGACGGATGAGGAGCAGAAGCTGCGCAATGAGTCCCGCAAGATCCTGAACATTCCCGATCTTCGGGTAGCTGGCACCTGTGTGCGTGTGCCTGTGTTTACCGGCCATACGTTGACCATTCACGCCGAGTTTGACCGCCCCATCACCCCCGAGCAGGCTAAGGATTTGCTTGCCGACGCCCCCGGTGTGGAGCTCGCCGATGTGCCCACTCCGCTCGCTGCTGCGGGTAAAGATACGTCCTTGGTGGGACGTATCCGTCAAGATCAGTCGGTGGACGATAATCGCGGTTTGGTGCTGGTGGTCTCAGGTGACAACCTGCGCAAAGGTGCCGCGTTGAATACTATCCAGATCGCCGAGCTGTTGGTGGACTAATTCCCGCCACCACAGAGCCCCACATCCTGTGGGGCTTTTTTGTTTTAGGGGGTGGGGACATTTTCAGGGGTACGTTGTGTGACAGTTGTGCCGTAAGTGACATCTGAGTGTGGTGCAGAGCAAAGATGCGCAGGTATCGAGGGTAATTCAAAGGTAGATGGTTAGCTTTCTACTAACTAAGAAATAATTATGAAAATATTCTTTTTTCTCAGTGGGCGGGTGTAGCGAAACATTCGCAACAGATGCTTAATTGATTTGAGTATTGGTGCGTTGTACTCTCAATTGCGTCTGGACAATGCTGTAAAACCGCCAGGTATTGGAGTTTTCCACTACCGAATGGCGCGCATGTGGAGTGGATTGAGGCCGTTGCGTCACGAATCCACTCCATGAACGCGCTTACCAAAAACTGAGGAAAACATGAGGACTTCTAAGTTTCGATGTGCTGCACTGTTGGCAGCAAGCGCCATTGCCCTTTCCGGCTCACTGGCTCCCTCTGTCGCGTTTGCGCAGAACAAACCATCCGTCACCAGCCCAACCTCTACCACGGTGGATCTTGAGCACGAGGTCTCGCTGACCATTAACAAGTACAAGGGTGAGCTCGGCCAAACGACGGAACCATTCCCGGGCGTGGGCTTCAAAATTGAAAAAGTATATATTGCTAACCCCCTCAACACGGCAGCCGGGTGGAAAGAGGCTTCCCAACTGACCGCGGAGACTGCCCCGATTGATGGCTCCTGGCCTGCGATCACTCCGCAGACCGACACCAGTGGCCAGATCAACATCAGCACCAACAACCTCAACGGTGCGAAGGATTTCAAGGTCGGCGTCTATAAGATCACCGAGCAGCAGCAGACCGGTTACACCGTGGCCAAGCCGTTCCTGGTCACCTTGCCGTTCGTGGATGAAGGCGTGTGGAAGTACGAGCAGACCGTCAAGCCAAAAAACCAGGAAGTCCAACCCACCAAGACCGTGGTTGATGAAGGTAAAACCCTGGGTGACGACCTGGAATACACCATCGAAGCTCCCGTACCTGCGGACAAGCTCAGCCGCTTCGCAATCAAAGACGACCTGCCATACTACCTTGGGTTTAATGAAGCCTCCGGCCCTCAGGTAAAACTGATCAACAAAACAGGTGACGTGACCACACTCATCGCAGGCACGGACTTTGTGCTGACTAAACCGGCTCAGGCGCAGTCTGGTCAGGTATCCATTGACTTCCAATCGGATGACCAGCGCCAAGCTCTGGAAAATCATCGTCAAAACGAACCTGGGCTTAAGGTGCAGATAAAGTTCACCGCTAAGCTCCTGTCCGTTCCTGACAACGGCAAAGTGGATAACGATGCCGTGGTGGACCTCCCTAACAATGTTTCTGTGACCACCAACAAGGACGGCAACCCTGGTGCATCCTCCCACTTTGGTCAGCTGGTGATCACCAAGAAGGGTGAAGACAACGCACGCCTCACGGACGAGCAGAGGACCATGACAGGTGCGGAATTCCAGCTGTACCGTTGCACCGAAGAAAGTGGCAAGTGGACGGTCAAGGGAAGCCCGATTAACGGATCGAGCGATCAAAACACGAACAGCAAGACCAACACCTTTGTCACCCCGCGCGGTGCGAACCTGACCACCTCTGTCACCGTGTACGGCGTTCAGCATGAGGGACGGGTCAACAATGCCGACGTTACTGATGAGCTGTGCGTGGTGGAAACCAAAGCACCGTCTGGTTTTGCTCTGAACCCAGAGCCGCAACCCGTGGTGAATGCTAACCCGAAGGTTGGAAACAACGATTTCAACATGACTGCCGAGGTCATGGACTACAGCGACTCGGCCATCGGCCAGTTGCCAGCCACCGGTGAAAAGGGCGTGTTTGCCCTCATGGCTGCCGGTTTGGCGCTGCTCATCGGCGGTGTGTGGGCGCGTCTGCGCCACAACCGTAAGCAAGCGCACGGTTCCTAAAACTCTGACATCCTAACCGTTCACTCCACTACTATCCGAGGAGGCCGCACATGGTGTGGGTAAGCACGAAACCAGCGAAGCATCGTGCGGCCGATCGGGCACCCCGGCCTGCCTCCGCGCCACGCCGCACGTCGGTATTGTCGGCGATCCTTATCGTCATGGGAATAGTTGTGCTGCTGGCTCCCGTGGTCCTGACCAAGTTGCACAACGCTGACCAGGTGCGGATTGCTGAACAGTACTCGGCGTCGATACGCGAGATGCCGGTGGATCAGCGCGAGCAAGAGCTTGCCCGCGCACAGGAGTGGAATGAACGGTTGGGGCGTTTTGAGCTGCGCGATCCGTGGAGTTTCGCGCCAGACCCGGAATCCCCCGAATACCAGGAGTACCTGGGTGTGTTGGCGGTGAATCCGGTGATGGCGCGCCTGCGGGTCCCGTCGGTGGGGATTGACCTGCCGGTTTACCACGGGTCCACCGAAAAGGTCCTGGCACAGGGGGCTGGGCATGTCTTTGGCAGCGCTTTTCCCATTGGTGGCGAAGGCACGCATGCGGCACTGACGGGTCATACTGGAGTGTCCACATCGACCATGTTTGACAATCTTCACAAGGTGAAGCTGGGTGACACATTCACCGTGGAAACCCTCGGCAAACGAGTGGCGTACCGGGTGGACAACATCATCGTGGTCAAGCCTGAAGATACCCAGCATCTTCAACCTGTGCAGGGCAAAGACTATGTCACCCTGATCACGTGTACTCCCTACGGCATTAACTCGCACCGGCTGTTGGTGCGCGGCGAACGTCTGCCCGACGATTCCCCGGCGCTGGCCGAAAACGTTAATTCCGACCGCTGGCAATGGTGGATGCTCCTGGCCATGGGCTTGTCTGCGCTGGCGTTTATCTACCTCATCCTGGGGTTTGTGAAACGGAAGAAAGGACAACAATGACACGCACAGTCGAGTTGCTGGTGTCTTCACTTCTGGTTGTACTGCTGATTGTGCTCAGTGTGGCGACGATGCCCGCCGCCGATGCGCATCCTCAGTTCGATGCAGGCCGTACAGCGCAACTGAGCATCCACAAAACCGCAAGTTCCACCGACACGGCGCAGGAACCTCTTGCGGGTGTGGTGTTTGGCATCCAAAAAGTCAATGGAATTGACTTAAACAGCAACGAAGGGTGGAAAGAACTCTCTACGCTTGACGCTCGGGACGTGCAACAACATCCCGAACGACTCGGAGAACTCACCCATGTGGCTACCCGCATGGTAGATGCCACCACAGCCGCCGCAGTGTTTTCGGACCTCCCGCTCGGCGTCTACCTGGTCACGGAGCAACCCGCGCGTATTGGCGACGTGTCCTACTCCGTGGTGGCGCCATTCCTCGTGCCGTTGCCGATGAACACGGGCGACGGTTGGAACTATGACGTTGTGGTGCAGGCAAAAAACCAGCCCATTTCCATCACCAAAACCGCTTCCGCCACTAACGTTCAGTCCGGTGATGACATCACCTACACCCTGAACAGCACCATCCCGGCCCCCGATACGCAGGGAAAACTATACCGCTACATAGTTACTGACCCCCTGCCGAGTGCCGTCGCGTACCGCTCCGCCGAGCTTGCCCTCACTGGTTTCGATGGGGCACCGCAACTTCGTGCCGACACCGACTACACCGTGCGTTACGACGCCGCTAGCCGCGAGGTTACCCTCACCGTCACCGAAGCCGGTCTGCGCACGCTTGCCGACGCCCGCGCCCACAACGCCGCTGCCCATGTGCGCGCCAGTATTCGGGTTACCGCTGTGGGTAATCCGGGTGACCCCATTGACAACACGGCAGCGTTCTTCCCTGATGGCTACGACCCGGCCACGAGTAAGGGAATTTCATCGAACACGCACCGGATTGTGATTGCAGACCACAAACCACCTGTTGATGGTTCTGGAAATAGCAGCGGAGGTGCTGCCAGTGGTGGTTCTGCTGGTGGTGCTTCTGGCGGTGGGCCTGCTAGCAACGGGACTTCCGCCGACACACCCACGTCGTGGCTGCAACGCCGAGGAGTGTTGCGTCAGGGGCAACTGGCACTTACCGGTGCCGGAATTTACGGATTATGCATCGCAGGCGCCACCGCGCTGTTCGCCGGTGCAGCACTCATGTATTACAGGGACAGAAAACAAAGGAAAGCGAAACGATGAGCACACTGGTGAACCCAGTCAGCCACCTCCGGTACCTGCGTATTTCACTGGTGTCTATAGTGAGTGCTGCCCTTATCCTTCTCAGTCAGATGGTGAGCATGCCCGGTGCTCCAGGTGACCTCGGTGCGGCCGTTGCACATGCGCAGGCGAATGCGGCGCAAGAGGGAAGCCAGGGCTGCGACTACCGGAAAGAAGGACCGTTTGCCAATGATATTTGCTGGTTGAACTTCAGCAACATTGATTTTGCCAAGGCTCGCCAGCCGCAAGGCGTTGACGTAAGCATCAAACTTGATTCAACCCTTACCGCCTACTTCAACCTACGCGTGGTGGATAGTTTCACAGACCCACAGAATGGCAAGGTATGGGATCGAAAGATCCGAGACAGCGACGTGCCTTCGTGGACATGGGCGACGTTTGGCAAATATGTGTACACGCGCCCGGACCTCAAGAAGAATCTCAAAAACAGTATTGGTACCACAGCGTTTGGTTCTAATACGCCCCTGGACAGTCGGTCATCGGTTCAGCTCACCCGTATGCGTGTCGTTGGTGCTGGCGGGTTGCCTGTTAATTATGGTCTGACTGTGTGGGATGCGGAAAGCACCAACAAGGGTGAATTCCTGGAAATGAGTTCCGATGTTGACCTTGGTGATCCGACCTATTTCACCCCGTCAGGTGCCGAGGCTGCCTGTCGCTTGGGTGCGGTGAAAAATGGCAATACATTCACCTGCAATGGTTCCGAAAGCAACTTTATTGGTTCTTTTGGTTTTTATACGAAAAATCCCACGCAATTCACCACAGTGTTGGGTGGTAAAAGTCAGCAGAAGATTGCTATTGGTTTTGCCAAACTCAATGCCACAGGAACAGTGACGGTGGATCGTAAAGGCGCTGACCGTATCGGAGATACCACCGAGTTTCAACTTGATAATAACTGGGCGAACTCTACCCTTGCTTCCACGACGGTTACCCCTGGTCAGACCACAGGTAACGTGTCTGCAACATACTTGGTGGATAGGAAAGATCCCCGCGTCGAGTTTGTTGGGCAGCTCACTAAGGAAAAGCTTGCATATCTTCGATACCGTCCAGAGTGGATGTGTCGGGTAGATACTCCCGATGGTCCAGGTGTAAGTAAGGCTCCCAAGACAGCGGACACTAGGGCATTATCCAAAGTGATTTACCGGCAGGAATTCTTTGGGCATATCCACTGTGACGTGGTCTATAAGTCTGTTTTTGATTTTTCCTCGACACTCACCATTGCCAAAAAGGTCACAGGGGACGCAGCTGGGGCTGCACTACTCAACGGACGTGAGTACCGGATGCGGTACACCTGCACCAAGGAAGGTTTTGCCGACGCATACCCTGACCAGCAGGGATATATGAGTGGAGAAGTATCCCTTCGAGGCGGGCAGACGCATCGAGTGGACAACATCCCGGTGGGCAGCAACTGCACCGTGGAAGAAGTGGATCCGTTTACCGACCCCTCCCTGACGTTTAACAAAAGCGTCTCCGTCGACGACGGTGCTCAGCAGCCCAACCAGCGCGTGGAACTGACCACAAAAACCGGCATCAATGCCGTCACCATGACCAATGAGTACAACAGGATTCTTGGCAAAATCAACGTGACCAAAGATGTGACCGGTCCCGCCGCTGCGCCGTTTGCCAACACCCCGGTGACAATGAAATACCAGTGCACCGGCGACTCGGAGAAAACACTCACCGCCCACCCTGGTAGCGCCGTGACCTCTGCGGTGGACGTGCCCGTAGAAACAGATTGCTTCCTGTGGGAGGAAATCACCCTGACTCCCGAGCAGCAAGAAAAGCTGCAGATGACCACGAGTTATGCGGTAAATGATGGTCAATTGGCTGTGTTGCAAGGATCCCGTATGCCCTTTAGGATCCCAGCGGCTCGCCGCGCCGGTGATATTGCCACGCTGCCTATCCGCGTGGTGAACAATTTTGATTACCGGCGGGCACCCCTGACTATCACCTCGACTCTTACTGGTGCTGCTGCGGCCAAAGTAGCCAACAGTGGTGCCACCTTCCCCGTAACGTGGGAATGCACCTGGGACAATGGTGCACATAGCGAACGAGGGGAGGTTCCTTTTTCGCCAGGTTCGGAACAGGCCGTAGCGCAGGTTCCCGTCGGCTCGATGTGTCGTGTTTTTGAAAAGGAACCCACCGGCGGGCAACCCGTGCTCTCCCAGGTGGAGCTCACTAAATCCACCGTCAAGTATGCTGACGGCGAGAAAACCAACGCCGATGCCACTACGGCCGCGCATTTTGTTGCCATCAAACCAGTGTTCACCAACGGTGGAAACCACGTCACAATAGAAAACAACTACATCGACAAACTTGGTGTGGTGCACCTACAGAAAAAAGTGGATTCTACTGTTAGCGACGCACACTCCGCCGAGTACACGGTGGCTTATAACTGTGGTGTCCGCACCGTTGCCACAGCTCACGGCACCACGGACGTTCCCCTGACTGGTCGCATCCGACTGACCGAAGGACACGCTGCCGCACCCATCCAGGCAGATAATGCAGACGCCAATGACCAAGCAGGCGGCGGCATGGGCGTGCCATTTGGCAACACATGCGTGTTTACTGAAGACCTTGATAACCTTCCCGCCAACACCACGGGAACAAACAGGTTTACGTCGGAGGCGGGATCTCCAGTTACCGAGAATGGAACACTCGTTATCAACGATCAGGACACTACTGTCCAGGTGACCAACACCGTAGCGCTCATCCCCGGTGGCCTATCCGTGCAGGCCAGGACGGAAAGCACTGTTGGGCTAGAGACCGATCACACCGATCTTCATGTGGTGTGCAAAGCCCCTGAAGATGCCGTGGGGGCCCGCGACATTGATGACGACCTCGCCTTGTCCACCAACGATGGACACGACACTCATGAGTACGAACGTCACGACGTCCCCTCCGGGACGCTGTGTCAGGTCACGGTAAAATCCGAACCAAATACGCGTAGTAACCCCCTGACCGGTGGTTCCTTCCCGGTTAAGAAAACCGTCACAGTGCAAGTGGACGGCAAAAACATAGGGACCAGCACCTCCTTTGAGGACACCGCCTTCCCGCATTTCCGCGTTGATGATCAGACAAAAGTCGTGGTCACCAGCGTCTACGACTACGCCTATGGCGATGTTGCCATCGATAAAAATGTTGCTTTTGATAGCAACACGGGAAATATGGTGCCCGACCATGACGGCAAACAAGCGCACGACTACACCTTCAACGTGGTGTGCACCACCCCCCTCGGAGCGAGTTCCACCCATACTGTGACCGCGCACCATGGCCAACGGGGCGTCGTCACGCATGTGCCGGTGGGAAGCGTCTGCTCAGCAGCAGAAAAACCACTCACCCCGACGGAACGCGGCGACGGCGTAACACTTGCCGTTACCTCGCACCGTGGCGATGGTGCGGGCGTGGCTGCGGCACCCGCCACGCACAAACTCACCGGTGAGGCAAACCTGCCGTTCCTAGTGACCACGGAAGACGGTGTTCAGACCATGCACTTTGTGAACACCTTCGCGCGCGAACTCGCTGATGTAAAAGTCCTGTTTGCCATGGAAAACCCCGGCAACGACGCGGCGGCGGCACTGACGAGCGGCGACAATCCCAACGATTACACCGTTACCCTGACCTGCACCGACCCGCTCGCGCCAGACGCTGCGCCCATGACCGTGCGTGCCACCCCGCAGCGCCACGACCTTGTGACGAATGGTTCCGCAGAAATTACCCTGCCCAACGTGCCCATTGGCACCAACTGTGTGGCCTCTGCGGGCATTCAGAACGTGACATTCAACTACACAGCGCAATTGCCGTCAGGCCAGGTCACCTCACGGCCGGAACTCACTACGCGCACGACGTGGAAAACTGACGACACCCTGCCTACCTACATCCTGGAAAACGACTCGAAATCCGCGGACACCAACCACTCCACCCCGCTCCGCGTGCGTGCAGGGCAACCCGCGAACGGCAACAACACCGTTAACGTGACTGTTCGCCATGCCTACACAACCGCAGCAGTCGAGATGAAGAAAGTAGTAAAAATTCCCGCCGACGACGCGCAACTACTCCGCGACGCCCGCCCCACCTACCACTTCACCTACGTCTGTAAAGGCCCCGATCTGAGCACTACCAACCCCAGCGGAAACGTCAGTAGCCTGTTCACCAGCGCTACCTTTGAGGGTGACGACCGCCTTGGAACCGGATTCATCTCGTCACCTGGGTCGCATCCCACCGGACGCGAGGAAAAAACATTTGAGTACCGCAACTTTGCCAACGATGACAGCGTGATCCTGCCCGTCGGCTCCTTCTGCCACATTGAAGAACAAGAGCCCAGCGGCAACCCCGACGCACTCACCATGAACAAAGACCCCCAAGGACCTCAGGTTTTCCAGGTGAAAAGCCTTGAGGACATCCAACCGGGACAAGAAAACGCGGCCAACATCTGGGTATTCACCAACACCTACAGCCGACGCGCCACAGCCATCGGTGCCTACAACTACGTCACCGGTTCTGGAAAAGACCACGCGGCAACCGACTCCTACACTTTCACCTACCGATGCACCCTTGACGGAAAGGACTACCCCAACAACACCGGAACATACACTCTCGACGCCGCGCACACTGGCGATTACGCAGGACTCGACGGGACAACGCTCGTCACCCGCAACAGCGCAGGTAACGACGTCCCCAGCACCACCGCCTTCACCGCGCCTGCTGGTGCGCTCTGCACCGTGACCGAAAGCGCTGACTCCGTACCCGCAGCGCCGGAACTCGCTGCAACTGGACGTACACCCCACCACGACCGCAGCCCATACACCCTGTTTATGGGGCGTGCCGGAAAAGACAATAAACCGGGGCTCGCCGTTGACAAAGCAGCACAAGGCGGCTCGGCACACACCACGCCCGTGGATGATGGGAAAGTTGATTTTGCAGGCAACATGATTGTTCCTGACACCACGACCGAACAGCAAGCATTCAAAAACCGCACCTTCACCTTTGAAGTACCGACCACCATGGATGCTGCCCAGCCCTACGGGTACGAAATAGTCACCGGGCATGTCTACGTCTTAGACGCCAAAGACATCACCATTACTAAGACCGGACGCCTGCCTGAAGATGCGCAAGACCAACAATTCCGCTTCAAATACAGCTGCGAAGGAGGAACACCCCACGAAGACATAATTCGCGTGGGTGCGCGCTTCACCATCGCCGGAGTGCCCGTCGGCAGTACCTGCCACGTGGAGGAAGTCCCAGATTCCTACACCATCAACAGGCTGCCGCCACAGATCACCTGGACCACAGGCGCCAACTCGCGGATCGGAGATTTCCGCAGCTACACCGGCGCTGAAACAGTCCAGCGTGAAAACAACGGAGTATCCTTTACGGTCCAGCCCGTGGCCGACGTCAACGACACAAAACCTGACCCTGCACACTGGGCTATCACCGTTGACAACAGCTACCCGAACATCACGCTCACCAAAACAATTGACGGCCCGCGCGTCTCACCCGACTGGACCAACGAACTCAACACAGCAGTGCTTCGGCCGGGTCAGCCCGACATGATAGTCAACTACCATGTGCAGAACACCGGGCCGCTCCCGCTGACCAACGTGAGCATTCGCGACCTCGAACTACGCAGCGAAATCCACCAACTCACCGACGACGCGGGGAACCCCATCACTCGGCTTGATGATGGCACACTCAGCGGACTCAACTGCGCAGCCCTCCTACAACCAGGGCAAGAAGTGGACTGCAAAGTACACGTGAAATTCCTGGAAAACGAAGACAGGCCGCTCTACTACGGTGGGGAAGCCTACGCCATCGCCAAATTCGGCGATGCCGACGTCACGGACCAGGACTTCTTTGCGGCAATTCGTCCGCCGCTCCTGCCCTTCCTGCTCCCCAATACCGGCACAAAAGCCATGGTGTGGGTACTAGGTATCGGACTGATCGTGGCGCTTGGGGCACTGTGGAACTACATGCGCCGACGCAAGGATGACGATGGCGACGCTTAAGGTGCGTGAGTCGGCGCGGAAGACGCGGCGTCGACACGCAAAAAAGCGCAGCTGGAACCTCCTGTTCGTGCTGCTGGGTACACTGATCCTGCTGTACCCAGTGGCAGCAACCCTGTGGAACGATCACCGCCTAGAACGCATCGCCGAGGAGTACAGCAAAAACGTACAAGCCATCAAACCGGAAGAAACGGTGGAGCGCTACATTGACGACGCTCGCGCCTATAACGCGGAACTCGCAGCACAAGGCCACCTGCCGAAAAAGGACATTGACGGCGACCCTGACTATGAGAACTACAAAAACCAACTCAACACCCCGCAAACCAACGGGGTGATGGCACGGCTGCAAATTCCCGCCATTGACGTTGACCTGCCTGTTTACCACACCGTCCGATCCGAAGTGCTCTACCGCGGTGCTGGACACATGCACGGCAGTGACCTGCCCGTTGGTGGCATGGGGACCAATGCTGTCATCTCCGCGCACACCGGCATGGTTGATGCCACCATGTTTGACAACCTGCCGAAACTCAAAGACGGGCAAGACGTGTACATCAACGTGCTTGGTGAACGGCTGCGCTATCGCGTTACCGGCCGACAGGTGGTCAAACCCGAGGACTACTCCGCAGTCACTTACGAGCCCGACAAAGATAAAATCACCCTGATTACCTGCACGCCCTACGGCATCAACTCCGACCGGCTGTTGGTTACCGCCGAACGCATAGCTCTCGACGCCGAACCGCACGACGCGCTAGGTCCGCGTTACCGATTCGCGTGGTGGATGATTGCCGACCTCGTGGTCATTATTGTGGTGCTGTTGATCGTGCTGGTCAGCGAGGTGAGAGGGGCTATGCGAAAAAGAAGGTAGCTGCGGCGAAAACCAAGGCCG
>RBWB01582662.1_pt1 | contig 14315 bp, 13 predicted proteins | sample 2014201 | NCBI WGS metagenome assembly RBWB01 (sample SAMN10133834, study PRJNA383868) | Human oral metagenome, whole genome shotgun sequencing project. | isolation source: supragingival plaque isolated from 88 juvenile twins | host: Homo sapiens | place: Australia
CCTCGTCAGCAACTACGGCGAGGGCAAGGAGGACGACGCCGTCACCGAGTGGTCCAACAGCCACCCCGAGTTCGACTTCAAGGAGTCCTGACCCTTCCCGGCGCCGTGCTGCCGTGCTGCGGCCCCGTCGTCTCGAGCCGTTGCCGAGTCGACGGGGCCGCAGCACGTGGTGGTGCGCCCTCCATGCCATACGATCCTCCTGTTCCACCTCTCCCTTCCGATTCACCGCACTGAAAGGACCCGCATGACCGCCTTCGCCCTGCCCGCTCCCGATCCCGTCGTCCTCGCCGGCCTCAAGGGCCGCAGCTTCCTGCGCGAGCTCGACTTCACCCCCGAGGAGTGGATGGCCCTCATCGAGCTGGCCGCCCAGCTCAAGGCGGCCAAGAAGGCCGGCCGCGAGGTCCAGCGCCTGACCGGCAGGAATATCGCCCTCGTCTTCGAGAAGACCTCCACGCGCACCCGCTGCTCCTTCGAGGTCGGCGCGGCGGACCAGGGCGCCCGCACCACCTACCTCGACCCGTCGGGCTCCCAGATGGGGCACAAGGAGTCCGTGGCGGACACCGCTCGGGTCCTGGGGCGCATGTTCGACGGCATCGAGTACCGTGGCGACTCCCAGGCCAAGGTGGGGACCCTGGCCGAGCTCTCCGGCGTGCCGGTGTGGAACGGGCTGACCGACGAGTGGCACCCCACCCAGATGCTCTGCGACGCCCTGACCATGCTGGAGCACGCGGGCAAGCCCGCCGGCGAGATCTCCTACGCCTACGTCGGCGACGCCCGCTTCAACATGGGGCGCTCGCTGCTCGTCAACGGCGCGCTGCTCGGCGCCGACACGCGCATCGTGGCGCCCGAGGAGCTGTGGCCCGACGACGCGTGCGTCGAGGCGGCCCGCGAGGTCGCCCAGTCCACCGGCGCCCGCATCACCCTGACCGAGTCGGTCGAGGAGGGAGTCGCGGGCGCGGACTTCGTCCACACCGACATCTGGGTGTCCATGGGCGAGCCCAAGGAGGTCTGGGACTCCCGCATCGCTCTGCTGCGCCCCTACCAGGTGAATGCCGCCCTCATGGCGATCGCCGGTCCGCAAGCCAGGTTCATGCACTGCCTGCCCTCCTACCACGACCGCAACACGGTCATCGGCGAGCAGATCTACGAGGCCACGGGCATGGACGGCCTGGAGGTCACCGATGAGGTCTTCGAGTCGCCGGCCTCCATCGTCTTCGACCAGGCCGAGAACCGCATGCACACCATCAAGGCCGTCATGGTCGCGACCCTGGGGAGCTGACGCGCCCGCTGCACGGGGCGCTCGCACCCCCCTCCGCCGGCCGGCCTCGTCGTGACGATCGTTCCGCGGAGCGAGCAGGACCTGCGCCCGGACGGCGGACACGGTCCGCCGCTCATCCGGTTATCCTGGGCGACGTGCCCGACAGGAACGAGGTCGTCGGCTCGCCGCTCCGCGTGCGCGGCGAGCTCGACCTGCACGCCCTGAAGGCCCAGGACTCCTCCGGGCTCCTCGACGGCATCGATCGCGCCGTCGTGTGGGACATCAAGATGACCACCCGCTTCCGCGGCATCACGCGCCGCGACGGCGTTCTGCTCCACGGCGGCGCGGGATGGGGGGAGGTCGCCCCCTTCTGGGACCATGACCTCGACGCCTCCGTCCCGTGGCTCGCCTCCGGACTCGAGTGGGCCCTGGCGGGAACGACCGGGCTGCCCCGGAATCGATACAGCGTCCCCGTCAACGTGACGATTCCCGAGGTCTCCCCGGCCGCGGCCCGCACCCTCGTGAGACGATCCCGCGCGGACACCGCCAAGGTGAAGGTCGCGGGCTCGCACGCCTCCGCGTCCAAGGGCCTGGAGGCCGACCTGCGGCGCCTCGAGGCCGTTCGCGACGCGCTCGGACCCCGCGGCCGGATCCGTGTCGATGTCAATGGGGCCTGGGACCCGACCACCGCCGCCGCGGTCCTGCCACTGCTGGACAGGGCCGCGGGGGGCCTGCAGTACGTCGAGCAGCCCTGCCCCGACGTCGCCGGCCTCGCCGCCCTGCGCCGCCTCGTCGACGTCCCCGTCGCCGCCGACGAGTCCATCCGCCTGTCGAACGACCCCCTGGCCGTCGCCCGCAGCGGCGCCGTCGATGTCGCCGTCCTCAAGGTCGCCCCGCTCGGCGGCGTGCGCCGCGCCCTCGCCCTGGCCGAGCGTCTCGGCCTGCCCGCCGTCGTCTCCTCCGCGCTCGACACGTCGGTGGGCCTGAGCGCCGGGGTCTCGCTGGCGGCCGCGCTGCCCGAGCTCGCGGGCGCCTGCGGGCTGGGCACCGTCCGCCTGCTGGACCGCGACGTGGCCGCCCCCTCCTTCGCGCCCATCTCCGGGGGCCTGCCCGTCAGACCCGTCCACGTCTCGCGCAGGCTCCTGGCGAGCGTCGGCGCCGACGACGACCTGACGTCTCGCTGGCAGGTGCGGCTCGGCCACATCGTCAACGCGCTGCGCACCCGCCGCGAGCGGGAGCGGCGCGATCCGGCCTCCGCGATCGCGGGAATCCCCCTGTGAACGGGGCGATCGGCGAGCCCCGGGGCTCCGCGTCCCCCTCCCAGACCCCTTCTGGCGATCCGCAGCCCGCCGCGCTCGCGGCCGCGCGGGCGGTTCTCGACTCACTGATCGGCATGGGCGTGCGGCACGTCATCCTCGCCCCGGGCTCGCGCAGCGCCCCCTTCGTCCCGGTTCTGGCCGCCGCCGAGGCCGAGGGCCTCATCCGCGTGCGCGTCGTGCTCGACGAGCGCAGCGCCGGATTCATCGCCCTGGGGCTGGCCCGCGCCGAGATGAGGCGCCGGGGCCCCCGTCCGGCCGCCGTCATCACGACCTCGGGGACGGCCGTGGCCAACCTCCATCCCGCCGTCGTCGAGGCCGATGCTGCCGGCGTCCCCCTCCTCCTGGTCACCGCCGACCGCCCCCATGAGCTCGTCGGCACCGGCGCCAGCCAGACCACCGAGCAGACGCGCCTGTTCGGAGGCGCCACGCGCGCCGTCGTCGACCTGCCCGCCGACCTGGTCCGCGACCTCGGCCCCGCGGCCGCGGACCTCGCCATCGGCGGCCGGGTCCGCAACGCCGTCGAGGCCGCCCGCGGCCGGCTCAGCCGGGACCCGGGGCCCGCTCAGATCAACGTCCGCTTCCGCCCACCGCTGGCGGGTGCGCTCGTGGAGCGGGCCGTCGCCCGCCTCGCGCCCGCTCCGGCCGCGGCGCCGAGCCCGGCCGGTTCCACGATCCCTGCGGCCCTCGCGGCGCCGCCCGGGGCCGCGAGGCCGGTCGCACCGGCGGTCCCGGCCGCCGGCCCGCCTCTAGCGACGCGGGATCCCCGGGGCGGCGCGCGCGGGCTGGTCGTCGTCGGCGACACCGCGGACCGTCTCGGCGACCTGGGACGCGCGCTCGCCGAGCACCTGGACTGGCCGCTCCTGGCCGAGCCCACATCCGGTGCGCGCGGCGGTCCTCAGGCACTCGTCCGCTACGCGGAGCTCCTGGCCGCCCCGGCCGGCGCGGAGCTGAGCGCCCACGCGCAGCGCGTCCTCGTCCTCGGACGCCCCGGCCTCACCCGGGCCGTGACGGCGCTGCTGTCCCGCCGCGACCTATCCATCGACGTCCTGACCAGCGCGGCGCGGTGGACCGATGTCGCCGGCACGGCCGCGGCCGTCCACCCCGTCGAGCCCCGAGAGCAGGACGCCGCCGGGCTCGCGGCGGCCCTCGGGCTGGAGCCGGCGCCGCCGTCGTGGATGGCCGCCTGGCGCGAGGCCGTCGACCGGCTTCCGGCGCTGCCCGAGGACGGCGAGGCCCTGACCCCGGACAGCGCCGCCCTGGCTGTCTACGCCGCGTGCTCCGCGCCGCCGGCGGGAGCGGCTCCGGCGGAGGCGGTCCCGGACCTGGTGCTCGGCTCGTCCATGACGATCCGCCGCCTCGACCGGCTCGCCCCGCCGGCCGCGGGCCCCGCCCCCGCGCCGATCGCCAACCGGGGGTTGGCTGGCATCGACGGGACCCTGGCGACGGCCCTCGGAGTGGCGCTGGCGCAGGAACGGGGCGGAGCCGGTGTGCGAGCCGTCGTCGGGGACCTCACCTTCCTCCACGACGCCATGAGCTTGGGGCGAGGGCGGTGCGAGGCGGAGCCCGACCTGCAGGTCGTGGTCATCGATGACGCCGGCGGAGCGATCTTCTCGACACTGGAGTACCCCGCCGTGACCGCGCCGGAGGTGATCGACAGGTACTTCACCACTCCCCAGGGTGCCGATGTCGCGGCTCTCGCCCGCGCCCTGGGGGCGCGGGTCCACGGGCCGCGCACCGCGAGTGAATTGCGCCATGTGCTGGCCGAGCCGGTGCGGGGGCTCAGCGTCGTGCACGTGCGGGCGGACGATCATTCCCGACAGGCGCGACCGGCGTGATCCGGCGCCAGGACCGGGATGCAGATCGTTGAGATGATGGCCGAAACCTGCCAGCCGGGGTTGGGGCGGCGTCGGGCGGGCGGAACGGATGGGGATGATGACCGATGGTGTCGGCGTCGGGCCTCACGCACTATAGACTCGCAGCCGACACAGGAAAGTCCCAGACGAGAGTCGGCAGTGGTCCAGACCGGCCGTGTTGGGTGGGAGTCGATTGATGAAAGGGCTACGGTCCGAGGAGGAACCCAATGAGCACCTACGATGAGCAGCAGCCCGGCGCCCAGTCCGGCACCCCGCCCTACCGTGGGGGCGCGTCCGATTCGCCCTACGCCTCCTACACCTCGGCGCCTCAGGCCCCGGCGGGCTACGACTTCACTCGGACCGCCTCCGCCCCGGCCGGCGACTCCACGATGCCCGACGGCGCCTCGGGCGGGCTCGGCGCAGACGGCCGGTCGCCGTACGCCACTGGGCCGCTCCCGCCGTCGGCCTCCGCCGGCGATGGCGGCGGGCGCCGCGGTCCGGGGTGGGGCGGAGTCATCGGGACCTCCCTCGTCGTGGCCCTGCTCGCCTGCGGCGGCACGGCCGCGGGTCTTCAGTACTTCGGCCGGGGCCTTCCCACGGCCTCGCCCGCCTCCGCGCCGACATCCGTCGCTACCGGCGCCACCACCCAGACCGTCTCCTCGACCGGCACCGCACCCGACTGGGAGGCGGTCACGGCGGCCGTCTCCAACGCCGTCGTGTCCATCACCGTGGAGCAGGGGCAGTCGACGTCGGTCGGCTCGGGGGTCGTCTACGACTCCTCCGGGCACATCGTGACCAACAACCACGTCGTCGGCGGGGCCAGCCGGATCCAGGTCACCCTGGCCGACGGACGCATCTACGACGCGAAGCTGACCGGCACCGATCAGGCCACGGACCTGGCCGTCATCGCGCTGGAGAACCCGCCCTCGGATCTGACGGTGGCTCAGATCGGGGACTCCAGCGGACTCGTCACGGGCCAGGACGTCATGGCCATCGGAAACCCGCTGGGCCTGTCCTCCACCGCCACCACCGGTATCATCTCGGCCCTCGATCGGCCCGTCGTCACCACTCAGGAGGAGAAGAGCGACTCGGCGGACGACCCCTCCGGCAGCAAGCTCCGCGACCTGGGCAATCGACTGACCCAGAACGACAAGAAGTCCTCCCAGGTGTTCACCAGCGCCATTCAGATCGACGCCGCGATCAACCCCGGGAACTCCGGCGGTCCGCTCTTCGACGAGACGGGCACGGTCATCGGCATCACGAGCTCGATCGCCTCGACCGGGTCGTCCTCGTCCTCCTCCTCGGAGCCCTCCGGCTCGATCGGCATCGGTTTCGCCATCCCGTCGAACCTGGCCAAGAAGGTGGCCGACCAGCTCATCGCAACGGGGACGGCGACCCACGCCTACCTGGGCGTGAGCATCGGCAACGGCGGTGGCACCGCCGACGGCGTGACCCGTGCCGGCGCCGAGGTGGGCTCGGTCGAGTCCGGGTCGCCCGCGGAGACGGCGGGCCTGAGGGAGGGCGACGTCATCACCGCCATCGACGGCAAGCCGACCCGCGAGGGCTCCGCTCTCACGGGCTTCGTGCGGCAGTACTCCGCCGGAGACCAGGTGACTCTGACGCTGATCCGCGACGGCAAGGAGATCCAGGTGCCGGTGACGCTCGCCGAGCGCAAGGACTCCTGAGGGGGCCGTTCTCCCGCGCGTTCGCGCTCTGCATGTCGGTCCCGCCGGCGCATGCTGTCGGCCTTGCCGGCGCATTGGTCCCGCCGGCGCATCGGCTCCGACGGCGCCCGCCGTCCGATGACCGCGGGCGCCGGCGGTGTATTGGGGTATTGGGGGGCCGCTGCGTCAGGCTCCACCCCCGGGTTCGTGGTGGGATTCCCGGGCTCCCGGGCCCGCGGGGCTTACTTGCCCGGGCCGCGGCGGATCACCGCGACGTCCGGATCATCCCCGCTCGCGCGGGGCTCGCCTCGCCGTAGCCTTTGTCCTGGAGCGCGGTGAGGGATCATCCCCGCTCGCGCGGGGCTCGCGCCGCCGGGGCTCGCGCCGCCTCCAGCTCCAGGAGCCGTCGGTGAGTTCGTCGGGGGTGGGTTCCAGGATGGTCAGGACGGTGGTCAGGGCCTTGGGCCTGGCGAGGTCGGCGCGCAGTCGTGCGTTGGTGGAGAGGGCGCGCAGGAGGCGGTCGAGCTGGCGCAGCGTCAGTGGGAGGAAGGCGATGGGGTAGTGGACTTCCCGGTTCTTGGCGAGGGCGATGATGGCGTCGCCCTGGTAGCGGACCCCTACCAGGTGGGGCGGGTTCTCCATGGGATGGTGTCGGTGCGCCCGTTGATCCGGGTGAGCTCCAACCCCTGCTTGGTGAGGGCGATTCTTCTGCGGGTCGGGCCGCCCGAGCGGATGATGGGCGTCGCATAGGAGAGCGCGGCTGTCCCAAGGGTGGCCAGCCCGGCGGGTGCTATCCACTCGCCGCGTGATCTCGTCAGCCACACGAGCACGCCTGCAGCGCAGGAGCGGGAGGCTGTACTGCGATCCCCAGCTGTATGGACGAAGTGGGAGATGAGGAACAATCCGACGGTGGAGAATGCGAATATCGAAGTATTATGCTTGCGCATTCTGTCTGCCTGTGGCGGCGAGAGCGCCCTGGATCGTCGTAAGCCGATCGTCACCCGAATATTCTCTCCCAGGCGGATGTCGTCTTATCGCCGATCCCTTCCGTACTGGTTTCGTAGACATCGGAAATGCCCTCGTCAATGCGTTCGCGTGTCTGCAGGGGTATCCAACTCCCGTAGGCTTTTCTGACGCTATAGGAAAGTGCTGCGCTGCCTAACACTCCTAATATGACTGCTCCCATTTCAGGAGCTAGGGCTGCTGCCCCTGCTATTACTATTGTACTGCCGACGTATCCTGCTGTTGTTTCGAGTGCCACCCTGCTCGGCGAGGTGCCGTTGGAGATCTCCCAGCCTGCGAGTGCGAGAGTCAGGACGGTCCCTGTGCCTCTGGCGAATTTTCCGGCTTTTGTCGCAATTCCAGTGTCGATGGCCTTCGATGAGGCCGATGCCTTTGCTCGTCTACTCACCGAATCGGAATTGGGCGACTTCTTCCCCGCTTTTTTCTGCGGATTGTCTGACTTGAGAGCGGCTCTCTTCATGGCAGCGGGGACGGCTTTGCTGACAAGGGTGTCGAATGCGTGTCCGTAGTAGACATTCTCGATACCGTGCTCCGCGAACTTGATGGCGCCGTCCTGGAGCGATTTCGTGGTCAGCTCGAAGAGCGGCGAGTCTGGGCTGACCGTCATGTGCTCGGCCGCCCAGTCCGTCAGCTTCTTGTGAGCCTTGGAGACCTTCGTGGAGAGTTTGTCGAAGAGCTTCTTCTTCTCCAGGTAGCTCTCGTAGTCGTTGTTCGCGCTCTCCCACGCGCTCTTCTCGTCCGCGGCGCCCCCGTCGGGGCGCTTCCCCGGCGAGGAGACCGATTCCGGCGGGCTGATGTAGCGGTCGTCCTGGACGGTGAGGCCGCCCGTCGTCGCCTGGTCCCGATAATCGGCCATGTCCTGCTTGCGCCAGGAGACCTGGTCGCCCCACGACCGGATGACGTCGATCGTCGTCGTCAGTTCCTCGGACGCGCTATGGCAGCCCGAGGAGAGATCATCGATGTAGTCGTCCAGCGCGTCACCGAGCTTGCCCGAGATCTGCGCCCGGGACATGGCGCTGTCGAACATGCTGTGAAACCGGTCTTGAGCTTGTCGAGCCAGTCCGCTGCGGCTGGGATGTCCTCCATGTTCGCGTCGATGTGCGTGTCGACCTCCGCCAAGCGCACCCCGGCGTCACTCATCGGGCATCGCCTCCGCCACGGTGCGGCCGTTCGCGGCCGCGGACCCGCCGACTCGCGGGGCCGGCGCTTCCGGGCTCGCCGATCTCGATGCGGAACCGGACCGATCTCGATGCGGAACTGAACCGATCTCGGCGAAGGGGGCCGGCGCCGGGTCAGCGGCGGGTCAGTGGCGGGTCAGCGCCGGGTCAGTGGCGGGGAGAGCACGGTCGCCGTGGGCTCCACGCCGGGCGCCGCCCGGTACAGGGCGGCGGGTCGTCCCGCACCCGTCTGCGACACGCCCCCGGTCGGTTCGAGGAACCCCTCGGTGCGAGTGGCCTTGCGGTGGAAGTTGCGCGGATCGAGCCTCACCCCCCAGATCGCCTCGTAGACCGAGCGCAGCTGGGAGATCGTGAACTCGGGCGGGCAGAAGGCCGTGGCCAGGGGCGTGTACTCGATCTTGGAGCGCGCCCGCTCCACGCCGTCGGCGAGGATCCGCTCGTGGTCGAAGGCCAGGCGGGACGCGCCGGCGCCCACCTCGCACCAGCGGGCGCCGCTCGCGTCCCCACCCGCCCGGGGCGCGGTGAAGCGGGGCGCCATGAGCAGGTGGGCCACCGACAGCACCGGCCCGCGCGGGTCGCGCCCCTGGGGCCCGTAGGTGGCGATCTGCTCCAGGTGGCCCGGCGGGACGATCCCCGTCTCCTCGGCGAGCTCGCGTCGCGCGGCGTCCATCGTCTGCTCGCCGGCCAGCAGGAAGCCGCCCGGCAGGGCCGCCTCGCCCTTGAACGGCTCCAGGGCGCGGTCCACCACGAGCACGTTGAGCCGTGCGTCGATGATCGTCAGCGCCACGATATCGACCGCGACGGGCACCAGCAGCGCGGTGGGGGGCGGGGCGGGGGCGGCGTCCGGGGCGTGCATGCCCGCAGTCTATCGCGTCAGTTTGACGAGAACGGCTCGCCCTCGTTATCGTCTGATTGACGAAAAACCTGAGCGAGGAGCCGACATGGGCATCATCCGAACCGTCCCCTTCATCCGCCACTACCAGGGGGCGCCGACCGAGTACGTCATCCGCCTGCGGCGCGGGCGCGTCGTGCGCAGCGGCGTCGGTCAGGCCTTCTGGTTCCGCCCCGCGAGCGCGGCCCTGTCCGAGCTGCGCGTGGTCGACCGCGAGCGCACCGTCCTGTTCCACGTGACCACGGCCGACCAGCAGGACGTCACCGTCCAGGCGACCCTGACCTACCGCGTCGCGGATCCCGGGCTCGCCGCCTCCCGCTTCGACTTCGACGTCTACCCCCGATCCATGGCCGGACCGCCCCGCGGCGAGGAGGAGATCGGCGAGCTCGTCGCCCGCATCGCGCACTCCCTGACGATCGACGTCGTCGGGGGCCTGGAGATGGTCGATGCGCTGCGCAGCGGGATCGAGCGGGTCGGCGAGGCGCTGGCCGCCGGCCTGCCCGGCCAGAGGCGCCTGACCGGCTCAGGCATCGAGGTCTGCGACGCGCGGGTCCTGTCGCTGCGTCCCGAAGGCGACATCGAGAAGGCTCTGCAGACGCCGCTGCGCGAGCAGCTCCAGGCCGAGGCGGATCGGGCGCTGTACGAGCGACGGGCTCTGGCCGTCGAGCGCGAGCAGCGGATCTCCGTCAACGAGCTCGCCAGCAAGCTCGACCTCTCCCGGCGTCGTGAGGAGCTCGTCGCCCAGGAGGGGGCCAACGCCCGGCGCGAGGCCGAGGAGAAGGCCTCCGCCGCGCTCGTGGACACCAACGCCTCCGCCGAGCGCCGCCGCATCCGCTCCGAGGCCGAGGCGGCCGAGACCGAGCGGCTCGGCCGGGCCACCAACGAGGTCGAGGCGGCCCGCCTCAGTGCTCTGGCGTCGATCGGCACCGGGGCGCTGCGCGCCATCGCGCTGCAGGAGGCCGCCAGGCACCTGCCGCGGATCGGCCAGGTCAATCTCGCCCCCGACATGCTCCAGAGCCTCCTCGCCGGTCTGCTGCCGCGGGCCGAGGCGGAGGAGGGGCGCTCATGACGCTGCGTCGCCGGGCGGTCCTGGTCCGCCGTCGCACCGAGCTCGAGGAGCTGCTCGATCGGCACTCCACGCGCGGGCAGGCCGAGTTCTTCCTGCGCTCGCGCGGGCGCTCCCTGGACGAGGTCCAGCGCGCCCACGACTGCGCGCACGAGGCCCTCGCCGCCGTCGCGGCCCGTCTCCCCGAGGACTGGGCGCGCACGGGCGTCGAGCGCCGGGACCTGGCCGCCTTCCTCTTCGCGCCCGAGGACGTCGTCATCGTCGTCGGCCCCGACGGGCTCGTCGCCAACGTCGCCAAGTACCTGCGCGGCCAGGTCGTCATCGGGATCGACCCGCGCCCGGGGGCCGAGCGCGGCCCGCTGGTGCCCTGCGACGTCGGGACCGGCGGGGAGCTGATCGACCGGATCGCCGACGGCGAGTCCCCGTCCGTCTCCCGGCGGACCATGGTGCGCGCCCGCCTCGACGACGGCCAGGAGGTGACCGCCCTCAACGAGATCTACCTCGGGCACGCCTCGCACCAGTCGGCGCGCTACCGCCTGGACTGGCGCGGTCGTCGCGAGTTCCAGTCCTCCTCGGGCGTGATCGTCTCGACCGGGACCGGCGCCACCGGCTGGAGCGCCTCCCTGGCGCACGACCGGGGCGGGCGGGAGCTGCCGGCCCCCGCCGAGCGCGGTCTGGCGTGGTTCGTCCGGGAGGCGTGGCCCTCGCCGGCCACGGGCGTCTCGATGACCGAGGGGCGGTTGGGGGAGGACGAGGAGCTGGGGCTCGTGGTGTCCTGCGAGCGCCTCGTCGTCTTCGGCGACGGGATCGAGGACGACTGCTGCGAGGCGGTCTGGGGCCAGCGGGTGCGGGTCTCGGTGGCCGGGTCCACCCTGGCGCTGGCCGATCCGCCCCGCGCCTGATCGCGCCGTCGCGCCCGGCGCGCTCGTCGCCGCTCAGCCCCGCCCCGACCCGACCGACCGCGCCCATCCGGCCGGCCTGGTGGCCCGGTGGACGGCGACGATCCCGCCCGACAGGTTCTTGTAGCCCACGCCCCGCCAGCCGGCCCGATGCATGAGCGCGGCCAGCCCCGTCTGATCGGGCCACGCCAGGATCGACTCGGCCAGGTAGTCGTAGGCCTCGGCGCTGGAGGACACGAGCCGCGCGGCCGCCGGCAGCGCCGTGCCCAGGTAGAAGCGGTACGCGCTGCGGAGCGAGCGGCGCACGGGCGTGGAGAACTCGGCGATGACCAGGCGCCCGCCCGGGCGCGTCACGCGCGCCATCTCCCGCAGGGCCCCGCCGGCGTCCTGAACGTTGCGCAGCCCGTAGGAGATGGTGACCGCATCGAAGCTCTCGTCGGCGAAGGGCAGTGCCGTGGCGTCGCCGGCGATGAAGGCGATGCCGGGGTGGCGGCGCCGGCCCTCGGCCACCATGCCGGTGGAGAAGTCGCAGGCGACGACGTCGGCGCCGTCGGCGGCGTAGTCCGCGGAGGAGGTCCCCGTGCCGGCGGCGAGGTCGAGCACCCGCGCGCCGGGCCGGGCGGCGACGGCGGCGCGGGTCGCGGCGCGCCACACGCGCACCTGCCACAGGCTCATGATGCTGTTCGTCAGGTCGTAGCGGCGCGCGACGGCGTCGAACATCCCCGCGACCTCACGGGGGTCCTTGGCAAGAGTGGCTCGGCTCATGCGGTCCATGATCTCAGGTCGCGCCATTCGGGGCCGCCGGTATATTCGTGAGGGGGAAGGGCCCTAATTTGATCGGCGCCCCGGCCGGAGCGCCGGGGCGCGCGCGCCGGCGCTGACGCCATGGCGCGGAATTGGGATTCCCCTCCGACCGGGGTTCGGGCGCCGGCCGCGGCCTCGGTAGAGTCGGTGCGGGTCCTCCTGGCCGGGAGGACTATTCGGCATGGGGGAACACGGGAGGAAGGGGCGCGGTGACTGACCGGGATGGCGGGAGCAGCGGGCGCGCCGCCCGTGCGGACGGCCCCGCCGGCGACATGCGCGCCGACGTCATCGTCGTCGGCGCGGGACCGGCCGGCTCGTCCGCCGCCTACCACCTGACCACGTGCGGCCTGGACGTCATCCTGATCGAGCGGCACGAGCTCGGCCGCGACAAGGTGTGCGGCGACGGCCTGACCCCCTCGGCCGTTCGCGAGCTCGTCCGCATGGGCGTGGACACGTCGACCTGGCAGCGCAACATGGGACTGCGCGTCATCGGGGGCGGGCACCGCCTCCACATCCCCTGGCCCGAGCAGGCCTCCCTGCCGTCCTACGGGCTGGCGCGCCGGCGCTCCGAGCTCGACCGGGACCTGGCCGAGCGCGCCGCCGACGCCGGCGCCCGCCTGCTGACCGGCGTGACCGTCACCGGTCCGATCACCACCGCGGCCGGTCGCGTCATCGGCGTCGACGCCAAGCCGACCCCCCGTGTCACCTACCCCGGCATCTCCGCCCCGGCCGCTCTGCGCGCGCCCCTGGTCATCGACGCCGGCGGCGTCTCCGCCCGCCTGGCCACCGCCGTGGGCCGGCGCAAGGACGAGCGCAGACCGTTGGGCGTGGCCGTGCGCGCCTACTTCCGCTCCCCGCGGGCCCAGGACGCCTGGATGGAATCCCGCCTCGAGCTGTGGGACGGCCCCCCGAACCGCTCCGACCTCCTGCCCGGCTACGGGTGGCTGTGGAGCGTCGGCGACGGGCTGGTCAATGTGGGGCTGGGCTCGGTGTCCTCGCGGGCCGCGACCACCAGGGTCGACTATCGGGCCGTCTTCAGCCGCTGGGTGGCGGGCGCCCCCGCCTCCTGGGCATTCACCCCGGACAACCAGGTCGGGCGCCTGGCCTCCGCCGCCCTGCCCATGGCCTTCAACCGCAAGCCCCACTACGCCGACGGCCTCATGCTGCTGGGCGACGCCGGCGGCATGGTCTCGCCCTTCAACGGCGAGGGCATCGCCCAGGCCCTCATGTCGGGGCGCCTGGCCGCCGAGGCGGCCGCGCAGGCCGCCGCCCGCTCCACGGCGATCGGCCGCGAGCGGGCCCTGGCGCAGTACCCCGCCGCCATGGAGGCCGAGATGGGCGGCTACTACACCCTTGGCCGCGTCTTCGTCTCCCTCATCGAGCACCCCGAGATCATGCGCGTGTGCACCCGGTACGGCCTGCCGCGCAGACGCCTCATGAGGCTCGTGGCCAAGCTCCTGTCCGATGGTTGGGAGCGTCGCGGAGGCGACGCGATCGACCGCTTCATCCAGCTCCTGACAAGAATGGTGCCGGCAGCATGAACCCCTACGTCTCCCTCCTCATCATGGCGGCGATGGCCCTGGTCGTGGCCATCGGCGGCCTCGTCCTGTCCGCGATCGTGAGCCCCAACCGGCGCAACCGGGTCAAGGTCGCCAACTACGAGTGCGGCATCGACCCCACGCCGACCAACACCGAGACCGGGCGCTTCCCCGTCGCCTTCTACCTGGTGGGCATGACCTTCATCATCTTCGACGTCGAGGTCGTCTTCCTCTACCCCTGGGCCACGGCCTTCACGCGCCTGGGCCTGTTCGGACTGAGCGCCGCCCTCGTCTTCGTCGCCCTGATCACGGTGCCCTACATCCTGGAGTGGCGCCGCGGCGGACTGGACTGGGACTGACGGGACCGGGGCGGCACATCATGAGAATGCGCGACTACAACGAGAAGATGCTCCGCATCCCCTCCAAGCGGGATGACCTCCAGCTCGCCGCCGAGCAGTCCGTCGAGGGCCCCGGCTTCCTGATCACCAGCGTCGAGCAGCTGTCGGGCCTGGCCCAGGCCCGCTCGCTGTGGCCGGTGACCATGGGCCTGGCCTGCTGCGCCATCGAGATGATGGGCGCCGGCACCCCCCGCTTCGACATGTCCCGCTTCGGCTGGGAGATCTTCCGCGCCTCGCCGCGCCACGCCGACGTCATGATCGTCTCGGGCCGCGTCTCCCACAAGATGGCGCCGATCGTCCGCAACGTCTACGACTCCATGCCCGAGCCCAAGTGGGTCATCTCCATGGGGGCCTGCGCCTCCTCGGGAGGCATCTTCAACAACTACGCCGTCGTCCAGGGCTGCGACCACATCGTCCCGGTGG
>RBWB01582663.1_pt1 | contig 14314 bp, 4 predicted proteins | sample 2014201 | NCBI WGS metagenome assembly RBWB01 (sample SAMN10133834, study PRJNA383868) | Human oral metagenome, whole genome shotgun sequencing project. | isolation source: supragingival plaque isolated from 88 juvenile twins | host: Homo sapiens | place: Australia
AGGCACTCATTGCACACACTTCTACTCATTGACGTCTCCAATCCGAGATCTACGCACGTATTCAAGAAGACGCGAAGGCGTGTTGGCCTCATAGAAGTCACCAAGCCTGATCGGGACATTCCAGGCACGACGTATCCGAGTTACGAGTTCAATCGCATCCATGGAGCTCCCACCGAGACCAAAAAAGTCGTCATGCATCCCAATGTGGGAAGTATGCGGCAGTACCGACTCCCAGAGCTCGACCATACGAACTTCTTCCGAGCCCGAGGGAGCCACATACGCAACATCAGGGATATGAGTATCCTCGAACATCGAGGCGACAACTTGACGATCGACCTTCCCGTTGGCGGAAAGAGGAAGCTCATCCAACTCCTTGAACAGGGACGGGACCATGTACTCCTGCAACTTTCCAGCAACAAAGCCAGACAGCTCATCTGCTGCACCGTCAGACTCATGGTCCGCTCGCGTCCAGGCACAGGCCAGTCGCTTATCTCCTAGTCCACTGCCAACGGCAACCACAACGGCCTCCCGGACTGCGGGATGAGCGGATACGGCTTTCTCCACCTCACCGGCTTCGACGCGATATCCTCCAACCTTGAGCTGAAAGTCAGACCGCCCCAGGAACTCGATGACTCCATCCGGTCGGCGTCGGCCAAGATCACCTGTGCGGTACATGCGTTCGCCTGTGACCGGGTGGTTCACAAAAGATGCGGATGTCTGTTCAGGATCCCTCCAGTATCCAAGAGCAAGGCCGTAACCACGGATATATAGATCCCCGGTAACCCAGTCACGGCACTCTGACATTCGGTGATCGAGGACCAGAACGTCCTGGTAGCGCATACCAACCCCATACGGAATGCTCGCCCACTCGGGGTCCACGTCCGTAATCGGATAGGTGATCGACCAGATCGACGCCTCTGTAGCCCCACCTAGACTGTGCAGCTGCACCCGAGGAATCAGATCCGCTGCTTTAGGCGGGAGCGATAAAGGAATCCAGTCGCCACTGAGAAGGGCGATACGAAGGGAAGACTCGGCATCACCGTCAAGCGCACCGAGGTACAACTGGAACAACGCCGGAACTGAGTTCCAGATGGTGACCCCGTGCTCTTTCACCATCTCAGCCAAACAGATGGGGTCGAGTCGCTCCGCTCGATCAGGGACAACGACCGCGCCGCCGGCACTCATCATCCCGAAGATGTCGTAAACCGACAGGTCGAAACTCAGCTCAGACACTGCAAGGGCAACGTCATCGCACGTGACCCCATAGCGCTCGTTCACGTCCTCAATGGTGTTGAGGGCTGCGCAATGGCTGATCATAACGCCTTTAGGGGTACCAGTTGAGCCAGAAGTGAAAATCACGTACGCCAAGTCATCCGGCTGCGCAGGACCGGATTCCATCGAGCACAGACCGTCAGATGAGCTTAGTTCGTCGTCGACAACGACAACATTCCCGCCTGTCAGCATGTCAGCACGCTCTTTGAACTGAGGCTGTGTCAGGATCACGCGTACACCCGCCTGCTCAATGACTCCGGCCAGCCGCTCATCCGGCATCGCTGGACTCACAGGTACATAGGCAGCCTCACCGACGATGCCGAGGACCGCGGGGAGCTGCTCCCAGCCTGGCTCCATCAGTACTGCAACCAGCTCCCCACGCCTGACTTCCAGCTCGCGAAGACGCCGCACGATCCCGCCGGCGATGGCGTCGACCTGCCGATACGTCAGGGTTCTTTGAGAGGTCACCACTGCCGTGGCGTCGGGTGACTCACTCACTCGACGGCGATAGCTGTCGAGCAAGGTCCCCCTCGGAGCATCGACAACGGCGAGCGGTGCGGGCGCAGTGACGAGTGGAGCACTTTCCCAGTTTGAGGAGTCTGTTCCCAGTGACTCGATCAAGCTGATCCATTCCTCGAACATTGCCTCGAGCATCCCTGGGGGATACACCTCACGCACGACGTCCCAGTTACACCGGAGATCACCCCGATAGTCCTCCCAGATCCCACAGTCGAGCCACACCTGGGATGTCTGCGTGACGCCATATTCAGGCTGGTGACGCATGGGGAAGCTCTCATCCGGCATCGGCATTCCACCAAGTGTCGACGTAAATACCACGGGGAAATGAGCCGACGACGGCAACCCATGATAATGCGCATACTCGCGCTGGACCCGCACTCCTGTCATATCGTTGTACTCCAGAACCCCCCAAAGACGACGCTGTATTGCGGAGGCATTGCTCAAGAAGTCTCCTCCTGATTCAATCTCGATCGGCAGAAGAGTGACCGACGTGAATTCGCCGACGATCTTCTCGACATCTTCATGGAATGGCTTCCTGCTGAGGAATGTCATATTAATGCTGAACTCAGCAGACCGACTATATCTCGCCAGAACCGTTGCGTACGCGGCAAGACACAGACTGCTGGGAGTGAGCCCCCGAAGACCACATGCCCCTTTAAGGTCATCCCACCGAGCTTTCTCGATACGCGCATGGAGCCGAGTAAAGCGCGGCGCTACGACGTCGTCAGGACGCCCTCTCATAGGAAGATCGGGCGCTGCAGGAAGCCGCGGAATCAACGACTTCCAAAAGTCTTCCGATCTCTGGAACCTCCTGGTATTCCGACTTTCAATCTCTGCCAGGACGTAGTCTCGGAAATGGAAGTCCGGCACAGGCTCAACAGGCAGCCCGTCATGAAGCCGACTCAGTTCCAACGAAACGAGAACAAAACTCTTTGCATCCAGCAGTAGCGCATCCGTACTGAAGTGCAGAACCAGCAGGTCGCCCGGGAGCACAGATACACGGATATCAAAATTGGGCCAAGTTGTGACATCCAGTCGCTGGTGTGACAGTTCCTCTCGGATCGCAGTCAGATGAGCCTCAGTCTCGTCACTTGTTGCATCTCGCAGATCGTAAATGATCGGATCATATCGCGGAACCTCTTGGAGCACACGCTGCTCATTGTGGTTGACAATGACACAACGCATCATGTCATGGCGATCAATCACCTCATTGAGAGCATCGGCAAACTTGTGCGGATCAATGCCATACCCATGGAACTCATCGTAGCTGTGAGTTGACACCCCACTGAACTCGAAAGCGTCGTCTCGCCCAAGCCAGTATGCCTGTTGCACTTCAGTCAACGGAAAACCATCGTATCGGTGCTCCAGATCAGGCTCAACCACCGGGTAGTCTTCGAATCCAGCACCCAGATCCTGACTTTGCTGGACCCACTGAGCCAGACCTTCCACTGTCGGCCTGCCAAAGAGGTCCGAGATCTTCATGTCAACATCGAACAGTCGGTTGATCCGCCCGACAAGATCCAAGGCCGTCAAGGAGTGACCGCCCAAAGCAAAGAAATCCTCATCAACACTGAGAGCCTGTCGATCCAGCACATCACAGAACAGTTCGCATAGTTGCTGCTCCGTTTCATCCCTCGGGGCCGTCCTGCCTACATGGAGGACCGGCACACGGCGTTGCTCCAGCTGTTTCCGATCGACTTTTCCGCTGTCTAACAGGGGAATCGAGTCTGTGAGCACGATCTCCGGCACCATCGCTGTGGGAAGGTCCCGAAGAAGCTCCGCACGCCAGGAGACCAGATCGACGTGTGCCGCATCGGACACAACCCACGCAATCAGGCGGACGCTATCGCCATTCGATTGGATGACGCTCACGCACTCAGAGACCCCGTTGAGCTGACGTACGGCATCGTCAACCTCGGTCAGTTCAATGCGAACTCCTCGAACTTTCACTTGGCCGTCGCGTCGACCGACGAAGACCAGCCGCCACTGTGCGTCCAGGTACCCGTAGTCGCCCGTGTGGTACACGCGCTCACTACCCTCCCCTGGTATGGCTGTGAAGTCGGTGTATTTGTCATTGTTCTCCTGGGCGCCCCCGATGTAGTGGTTATCCACCGACTGTCCGCCGATGAGAATCTCACCGACGACAAAGCGCGGCAGAAGCTGACCATAAGGGCTGACGACATAGACCGAGGCGTTCGGCAACGGGCGGCCGATGGGCACAGCCGCGTCATCTGGTGCAGAATCGTCAGCACGAACCGTACAGCTGGTCGAGTCAATCGTCGTCTCAGCCAAGCCATATGTGTTATGCAGGTGGGAGTCCTCCCCCAATACCTCCGTTATCCAGATTCGCGCCTCACCCATCGTCCACTTCTCAGATGCAACGACAACATGAGAAATATTCAGGCGCTTCCCAGTTCTGCTGAGATATGAAGCAAGCCGACGGAACACGCTGGGGACGAACTCAGCGAAATCGACCCGACCATCATGGAGAAGTTCCGTGAGATACTCAGGGCTCGCTGCTGTCTCAGTGGACACCAGAACCAGACGCCCGCCTGTCCCGAACGCCCGAGCGATATCACCGTAGAAGACGTCGAAGGCACTTGAGGCAATCTGCGCGACACCTGGCGCCTCGAGACCGAACTGGTGACGCCAGGCCTGCATCACATGCGAGTAGGACTTATGGGAGACGAGGATGCCCTTCGGCACCCCGGTGGAGCCGCTGGTGTAGACCAGGTACGCCTGAGCTTCAGGATCTGTGGTCAGTATCCCCATCTCCTGCTCAGGAAGCTCGGAGAGGAACCAGGGCGCATGACCGTGACGACCTTGCACACCGGTCCCCTCAGCCAGCTGACCACGTTCCGTGACAACGATGGCATCAGAATCATCCACCATCGCCTGGATACGTGACAGCGGCAATGCCGGATCGATAACCAGTGGTGTTCCGCCAGTTTTCCAGACACCCAGGATGGTACTGAACAGGGCGACGCAACGAGGCAGTGCGATAGCCACCACATCACCCGGGTTGACAAGTCCAGAAAGACGTCGCGCTACACCAGAGCTGGCGTCATCAAGCTCAGCGTAGGACAGAGCCGAACGGGCGTCTCTGATCGCTTCACGCAGGGGATAGCTAGCCGCAGTGCGCTCGAACGCCGCGAGTACGCTATCGTCCTCAGGGGCGATATCAGGCCCTCTGCCCACTCGCACAAGTTCATGACGACGTTCGTCATCGACGATACTCATCTCACCGATAGAGATGTCTGGATGCGACACCATCTGATCGGCAAGGGCCAGCATCGACTGAGCGAGTTCAACAACAGCGTCCTCACTCAGGACATCGGTTCGATACTCGAACACGAGCCGAACCGTGTCCCCTTCGTCAACGACGTCGAGAGACAGATCGAACTTGGCCGTCCCAAAGTCGAGATCCCGGTACTCCAGAGCAACGTCCCTGTTGGTCAGCCGCTTGATTGCCGGCTGAAACGTGAAGAGCACCCTGAAGATCGGATGGATACCTGGCAGCCTCAGCGGATTGACGATGTCGACGATGCGCTCGAAGGGCACATCTTCATGAGAGAGGGCATCGACGCTTGTCTGAGACGCCGAGCGGACCAGATGCCGAGCATTGCGGTCCGGGTCAACAACCATCCTTAAGGGAACCGTGTTGACGAAAGTTCCGATCAGCTCGTGGGTAGCCGGATCATTGCGACCACTGACGGGTGTGCCAAGTACGACGTCATTCTCCCCACAGGCGATCGCCAGCACGGCGGAGAATAGGCCGAGCGCAACGGAGAAAGGTGTAACGTCCTCCTGCCGCCCTAAGGCTTGAAGCCCTTGCCACACCTCAGAGTTCATGCGGACCACATGCAGCTTGCCCTCGTTGGAGGGAACAGCTACAGCATTGGCTCCGGGCAGTGCCAGGCACTGTGGGATGCCATGAAGGTAACTTTTCCAGAAATCCTCCTCCGAGAACGTCTCATCGTCTTCTTCACACAGAAGCTGGATCTGCTCGGCCAGACGCTTCTTACCCCGTTCCAGCAAGGCATAGTTCCGGTAGTTCCATGTCAAAGGTGCGGGTTTATCACCATCCAGCAATGTCAGAAGCTCGCCGATAAAAACCTTGAGCGACCAGCCGTCGAAAACCAGATGATGGAAGGAGCAGACCAAATAACGGGGCGCACCGGAGGAGCATATGATCTGCAGGCGCCCCAACGGTGGATGTGCGATATCAAAAGGCCTCCTCACGAATTCACTCGCGCAGTGCAGGACCCACGGCTCGGCGTCTCCGATGCCCTCAGGGATCTCAACCTGCTCCACCTCTGGGACCACATCGGAGGAGCTGACAAGCTGCGGAGGATCTCCCATGATTCCAGTACGAAGCACCTCGTGGCGTTCCAGGATGATCGCGAACGCATCCTTCACCGCCTGAACCGAGACTTCGCCTTCTATGGCGAAGAATCCCGGAATATTGTAACTAGGATCCTCCGAATCAGTGCGGTTGAGGTACCACAGTCGCTGCTGAGCGGAGGATAGACCAGCAGACTCATTCCTGGCCTGACTCACCTCCCGAAGAAGTGCAATCTGCTGCTTTTCATACTGATGAATGAACTTCTTCCTCTGCTCCGCGTTGAGCTTGTTTAGCCGCATCCTGAGCTGTTCAATATTCTGACTCATTTTAAGACTCCATCAGAGTGGTAATGTCAACGTTTGCGGTTTCACGGAGAAGTGCTTCTACCTCAGGATCGACCGCATCCGAACTGTCAAGAGAAAGACTGGAACTGACTGATTCGGCAAGCCCTTCTAGGGTCATTCCTTTGAGCAGACTCACAATTGAGACGTCGATTCCAAGAGCGCTCTCTATCTGTGCCTTGAGCTCGATACCAAGCATTGAATCCATCCCCATGGAAGTGAGCGGTACATCGCCCCTAAGCCTGTCGCTTTCATAACGCAGTACAGACGACACGATGTCGCTCACGCCAATCCGGATCCGTTCACTACGTTCTGACGTTGGAGCCATGGCGATCGACTCTCGAAGAGAAACCCCAGAGGCTGCCTCGGTTTGTTGCTTTGACTCGGCAAACTCCTCAAGCATCGCGGGAGCATGTCCTCCTGGGTAGGTAGTAACTGTCCGTTCCCAGTCGGGGGCGATCGGCGCAACCTGAGTCAGATCGTTAACGAGCGCCAGTTTGAGTGCATCCACCCCCTGCCTGCTTGTCGTTGGATAGAGGCCACGCCGCTCAAAAAAGCTCATGAGATCCAATTGCGTGGCCATTCCGACGTCTCCCCACGGCCCCCAGTTCACGGACAACCCGTGCTCCCCCCGTTCTCTACGCTCGTAGGCAAGCGCATCAAGGAAGGCATTACCAGCGGCATAGTTCGCCTGACCGGGAGAAACAATTAACGATGCCACGGACGAGTACATGATGAAGAAATCAAGTCCGGTCGCGAAGGTGCGATCCAGATTCCACGCCCCGATTGCCTTAGGTCTGACGATACTTCGGAAATCCGTTTCCGTCATGTCGACTGCAAGCTGCGGCACCGAAGTGCCGGCAGCATGGATAATACCCTTAATCGGCGGCCGGTTAGTCGACTGGCGCTTAGACACAAGGTATTTCACGGCGTCCGCATCAGCCACGTCGCAGGGATAGACCTCAACGCTCGCTCCTGCACTCTCCAGCGCCATCACCGCGCGAACACGTGGATCATCAGATTGACTCCACTCACTGCGATCCGGAAGACCTGACCTCCCGATAAGAACGAGATGACGTGCCCCATGCTCAACCATCCACCGCGCGGTCACCAGCCCAAGAGCGCCGAGCCCGCCCGAAATGAGGTACGCAGCATCCTCCCTCAAGGGAGGCATTGACAAGGATTGAAGCGGTGTCCGTTTCATACGAAGGATCCAACGATCACCTTTCCGGAAAGCGACCTGGTCCTCACCATATGAGCCCAGAATCTCGTCAGCGACGCACGCGATGTTCTGGGGAGAGTCATCGATGTCAATAAGACCACCATGACATCCCGGCATCTCGAACTGTCCTATCACACGCCCAAGGCCCCATAGTGTTGACCCCACGAGATCAGTGTGCCCGCTCGATACATGCTGAGCCCCACGGGTCACGGTCCACACCCGTGCCGCATGTGAGTTGTGGTCGCGGGACAGCATCTGGAATAGCTTGAGGCCTTCCATCCCGAGTTCTGTCGCCCTGACCGCCGGATTGACACCATCCCATGCATCCAGGGACCTCGCGTCAATAACAAGGCCGGGCTCCGTCCCAGCGTTGTTCACCTTCAGCCAGCGTCCGTCCCAGTTCTCTTCATGACGGTCCACATGGCAGCCACGGGAACGCAGTTCCAACTCAAGCCTCATTGCCGTTTCCGATGCGCCTAGGACGATGCAGGAGGGCACCTCCACAGAGGGATGGCCGGAACTCTCTTGGGGAATCCACTCCATGCCGACATAGTCCACCGGGTAAGCTCCGGTTCCGGCACGAACATCGCGCGCGCGGCACCCTGAGATCCGCATGAGCTGGTGGCCTTCCAGATCGGTAAGGGTGATGTCGCCACGGATCTCATCGCTGTTGTCTCCGTCCGACACGGTGGCGTATATCATCACCTCGGCAGGAAGGTTTCCGGACACACCTCCCTCAGTCACGGCTACAGGCATGAAAGTTCGGCCGTCGGCCACCTTGTTGCTCGCCAGTGCAAGAGTCTGGAAGGCCACATCGGTCAAAACCGGATGCCAGGTGTAGCGGGCGAGATCGTCGATGACCTCAAGTGGCAGTTTCGCTCGCGCTACTGTCCGGCCATCGCTTCGGCTCACGGAGGTCAGCGCCCTGAATGCGGGCCCATAGTTGAGCCCCAGTTGAGAAAGCTCTCGATACGCCGTGTCGGCATCCATCATCTCACCGACAAGGTCGGGAACAGGCTCTACAGGCACTGGGCTCACTGGAACCGACAGCACGATTCTTCCAGCCGCATGCTGAACCTGGATTCCCTGTTGCCGGCTGCTCACCGAGAACCATCCCGATTCCCGGTCCAGGCTCAACCGGACCGAACCAGGATTGCCCGGATCAAGGTAAAGAGCTCGTTCGAACTCCACATCCCGGAACGTAAGACGCCCAAGGTTGCCGTAGACCTTCTGTGCCGCCCACATGGCGAGCTCGACATATCCAGCCGCAGGGAAGACGACCTCGTGCTCGATTCGGTGATCTTGAAGCCACGCCAGATCATCGGCGAGGAGATCAAGCTCCCACACACAACTATGCTCATCGTCGTCCCGGATTACGAAAGGATGCGGCCGCTTCGACAGTCGCCGTGCCGATGCCTCGGACTCCCGCCAGTAGCGTGCATGCTGCCAGGCATAGGGCGGAAGCGAGCCCCTGAAGCCCGAGGTGCCGTAAAGCGCGTCCCAGCCAATCGGGACGCCCCACCGGTAGAGCTCGCCCAGCGCTTCGAGCAGACATTCCCGCTCAGGCATCTCTCGACGCAAGACCGCCGTCGTTCGCCCCGAAGCATGCGTGTGTTCCGCAATCGTCTCAACGATGGAACGGCCCAGCGCAGGGTGTGGCGAGATCTCCAGTAGGACGTCACATCCCAGATCCAGCAGCCCCGCCACTGCGCTTTCGAACCGCACGGGTTGGCGTACATTGTTGTACCAGTATTCCGCGTTGAGCATCGTACCGTCGATCAGCTCGCCGGTGACTGTGGACATCATCGGGATAGTCGTCGACTTCGGCTTGATTCCATCCAAGCGCTGTTTGATTTCCGGCTCCAGAGGCTCCATCCAACTGGAGTGGTAAGGAATCGTGCCGGGGACCAGGCGGTTGAATATCTCGAGTCCGTCAAGGTGCTCTGAAAGCGCAGAAAGTTCTTTCTCAGGGCCAACCAGGGCGCAGGAACTGGGACTATTGATCGCAGCGGTCTCGATGCGGTTGTCGCGCTGCCAGCCACTGAGAATATCCATCACCTGCTGATGAGAGCACCCAATGGCGAGGAGACGACCCTGGCCCGCCATGCGCTGCTGAGTGATGCTCCTGCTGATGCTGACCAAAGTGGCATCTTCCAGGCTCAAGGCGCCCGCCGCATAGGCAGCCGCAGGCTCGCCCGCACTGTGACCGCACACAGCGGTAGGAATGATCCCCCACGACTTGAGAAGCTCCGTCAACCCGACCTGTAGGGCGAAGTTGGCTGGCTGGGCGTAGAGAGTCTGGGCCATTTGTTCGTCATCGAGCCCACCAGTGAAGGCATCCGTCAAGTGCCAAGATAGAATGTTTTCACAGTAGGATCCGATATCATCGATTACCTTCCGGAAGACACTTTCGGTCGCATACAACTCTCTTCCCATGCCGTTCCACTGCGGTCCCATACCCGAATAGACGAAGGCAAGTCGGGAGTGGGGGTCCATTCTCACGGCATCCGCCGCCTGAAATCCAAGAAGAGCCTCGATGACCTGTTCACGCCTACTGGCGCTGCACGTCCAGCGCACCATGTGATGATCCCGCCCAAGTGCGAGCTGACCGGCGATCTCCTCAATAGGGCGCTCCGAGGCCCCGATGAACTCAGCCAGCTGCTTCGCTCTGGCCTCAAGCGCCTCAGGCGTCTTCGCAGACAGTGGCAGGAGGACCGGACTCTTGACCGCAACGGTATCGGGCGAGTCCTTCATCGCCGCACGCTCGAGGACGACCTGCGCGTTGGCTCCTCCGAATCCGAAGGAGTTGACAACAGCGAAGCGGTCCTCGGATCTCAAAGCGGTGACGGACGTCGGTATAGCGAGGTTGAGACGGTCCAGGTCGATTGCTGGGTTGACCTCGCTGAGGTGAAGGTGCGGCACCATCTCTCCGTGGTAGAGCTGGAGCACCGCCTTGATCAGCCCGGCGATCCCCGCAGCCGCCTCGAGGTGCCCGATATTTGCCTTCACCGAGCTCATAAGACACGGAGTTAGCCGGTCGGCACCCAGGACGCGCCCTAGCGCATTCGCCTCAATCGGATCGCCCACAGGCGTACCGGTTCCATGCGCTTCGACGAAGACGACGTCTGTTGGGCGCACACCCGCACGCTCGAGCGTTGTGCGAGTCAGAAGGCTCTGCGCCTCACCACTGGGAACGGTGATCCCGTCACTGGCACCATCCTGGTTGACGCCGCTCGCCAGAATCGTCGCGTAGATGGTCTGACGATGCTCTTGAACCTGTCCCTGAGGCATGAGCACCACCACTCCGGCCCCCTCACCGCGGACATAGCCGTTCGCACTTAGGTCGAACGGGTGGGACTGACCCGTTGGCGAGAGCATGCCGGCCTGAGACTCCGCCACCATGTACGCAGGACTCAGTATGACGTTGACACCGCCAACGATGGCGATATCACAGTCGCCTTGAGCCAGTGCATTCATCGCCAGGTGCACGGCGGTAAGCCCCGACGAGCAGGCCGTGTCAACTGTGACACTAGGTCCGTTAAAATCAAACACGTATGACAGCCTGTTTGCCAACAGGGTCATCATCGAACCGGTAGCAGTGTGCGGTGTCACTCCTTCAAAACTCATTCCCCCGAGCTGCATCATCATGTACTCAAGCGTGAATCCCCCAACGAACACGCCGACTCTCAGTCCGTCCAGAACCGATTGCGTCAGAGAAGCATCCTCCAAAGCCTCGTAGGCCACCTCGAGGAGCAACCGCTGCTGGGGATCCAGAGTTTCAGCTTCACGTGGCGAGATACCGAAGAATTCGGAGTCAAACTCATCAACGTCGGAAATGAATCCTCCCCACTTGGTTTTCGACTTACCGAGAACCCCCTTTGAAGAGAAATAGGAATCAGTGTTCCACCTAGAGTCAGGAACCTCTGAGATAGAATCCACCCCCGCCCGAAGATTGTCCCAGAAATCATTGACAGAGTTCGCCCCGGGGAACCGGCACGACATTCCCACAATCGCAACGGGCATGTTATTCATTTTACTTCACCCTTAGTGTGTCAAAAACAGAAACGAGTCTCAGGGCGCGGTCATCTGAATATAATTCAGGAACCTCGCCTTGTTGTTCTTATTGAATTAGGATCATTCTAGCGAATAACCCCATCGTGGCCCGGATAATGGAATATATGCGAGTCAGATCCAATCATGTTCACATTCGATTGGATCACACTCCACCAGGTTATAGTTGCGCCAGCGTCTCCTTAACAGACACCTCAAGAGCGGTCGCTTCATCATGGAAGTATTCAACATACCGGGAGGCATCCACCAAGTAGGGTTTTGCGTGAATATAGAAAGTTTCCTTCAGAGCTCGCATGGTTGGACTGAAGAGTCCGCCAACATTCACAATGAACTTACTAGCCACACGGAACTTGGGCTCGACACCGTAACTAGCACCGATTGCCTTCAAGAGGTCCCGCTGTGAAATGGGAGGTTGAACTGGAGCAATCCACACTCGACCATGAGATGCAGCGTCATGGGCCACATTGATCAGCGCACGACCAAAGTCATCGATATAGGTCATTGAATGCGGTTGATCAGGAGACCCGAGAGCAGGCACAGGCTTCCCATCCATCATTGCCTTAATTTCCATCGCGCCCGCTCGGGAGGTCACTACCCCTGGCCCATAGAAAGACGAGGATCGCACAATCGCAGTTGACAGCCCTTCAGCACTAAGGACCATCCTATCAAGACGGGAACGAAGCCTTCCCTGAGGACCTTGAGCCAGTTCTTGAGTCGACTCGGAGATCACCCCGTCTTGGTCTCCGTACGGAAAGAGATTCCCCGCGAACACCAAAGTGGAACCTCGCCGCAAACCAGCAAGCACAGACTTCACCATCGGCTCGAAATCCGATCCCCAGCGGGTCAGCCCCGGGGCGGCACACAAGTAAACGACGTCGGCGCTACTCGCTGCAGACGAAACCGCTTCGGCATCACTGGCATCCAATTTAATCCAGTTCCCGAGAAAACCATCAGGACGATGTCGAGAGGCTCCGACCGAAGGAATACCTCGCTCAGACAGCAGTCGAATAACGGACTGTCCGACGGGGCCGCAACCAATGACCAGCTGAGGAGTACTTGACATGCTGCCGCCACCTTTCAGGAAGCAATGTAGATCCACCTTCGGGGATAGCCAACACCAGGCAGCGATGACGTTTCATGGGCTGCCTGGTAAAGTGAAATGTGTTGGCCTTAAAAAATGCTACGCCACACCTAGTGAGGCCGCAAACGGAGGCAACAATTCATGTTAACCTATAATTCATCAACCTTATTGTTGTAGGATTCCGCAACATCGCTGCAAGTGCCCCACTCCTGGTCGGTTGTTCACCTCAGTTTCACTGAGCAGGCCACTGGCCAGCAGGCACCAGCAGTGCCGTCACCACTAACCCGTCTTTAACGCACCAAAGTCCCTCGTTGAGCACCATATGGCCTTTGACTGTCCGCAACCAGGCCTCGAAATATAGTGAAGGGCTCACCACTATCTCAGCATCTCCAAAGTCAAGCCAACACTTCTCTCGCGGAAACCAGGCTTTGAACACACTCTCTTTAGCACTGAAAAGCAAGCGATCGAATGCGATCTCGGGCTGCTGAGCAGAGAGCTTGAGACACTGCTCTGCTTCACTTCGAGAAGCAACCTGGCCAAGCACCCCTGCAGGCAAGTTCTCGTTCGGCTCGGCATCGATTCCGATAGCATCAACGGCATGTGCCGAGGCGGCGACCGCAGCGCGGTAACCGCGGCAGTGCGTCATGGAGCCAACTACTTCGTTCGGCCATGCCGGCTCACCCGTGTCCCCAGGAACCTGGACCGGTCGACTGTAGCCCAGTTCTCGCAGCGCCTGCGCAGCGCACCAGCGAACCGTGGTGAACTCTAGGCGTCTTTTGGTAACCACCCCTGCGACGAACCGTCGCTCATCGGCATAGAGAGCATAGTCGACGTCCCCTCTCGTTTCAGCGACACTGACGAGAGGTGGCAGAATGCTACGCAGACACGACATCTGAAAGCTTGTGAGTGCTCCGGCGAACTACTACGACGACACCGTCGACGACCACGAGGGGGTGATCACCTGCGGTACGTGCCGACCAGATTCATTACCGAACCATCTGCCTTTGCGTCGCATTGTCAGCCTCCTTCGAGTTACTCCGCCTCGATCAGGATCGTCACCGGGCCGTCGGCCTCCATGTCAATCTTCATGTCGGCGCCGAAGCGGCCGGTGGCTACCTCCAGGCCGCGCCCGCGCAGGTCCTCGGCCACAGCCTCCACCAGGGGCTCGGCCACCTCGCCGGGGGCCGCCTTGTTCCAGGTGGGGCGCCGGCCCTTGCGGGTGTCGGCGTACAGGGTGAACTGGGAGACGACGAGCACGGGCGCTCCGGCGTCGGTCACCGAGAGCTCGCCGTCCAGGAGCCGCAGGTCCGCGATCTTGCGGGCCACCGTGGCCATCTGCTGGGGGCCGTCGTCATGCGTGGCGCCCACGAGGACCATGAGGCCGGGCCGGGTGATCTCGCCGACCACCTCGCCGTCGACCCGGACCGCCGCCCGGTTGACCCGCTGAATGACCGCGCGCATCA